>Ga0154912_107_pt2 | contig 9329 bp, 11 predicted proteins | sample RifCSPhighO2_01_FD_105881 | JGI IMG/M metagenome (GOLD analysis project Ga0154912, IMG submission 105881) | Caulobacterales bacterium RIFCSPHIGHO2_01_FULL_70_19 | reverse complement strand
CTCGCCGCTCAGTCGGGCGATGTCGCGGGCGGCGTAGAGGCTGCGGCGCGGATCGGCGGGGTCCGGCCGCGCGGCGATGCGACCACGGCTGACGTAGGCGTAGAGGGTCTGCGCCTTGACCCCCAGACGCCCCAGCGCCTCGCCGCGTCCGATCCAGCGGTCCTGCTCCGCCGACATCCCTCGTCTCCTTCGGCCCCCGGCCGACAGGTCCATACGGCGGCGAGCATGGGGCCGTTTCGTGACGATAGGCCTAACCGCCCGCCGCGGCCTTGGCAGGGCGGCCCCTTTCCGCGACAAGAACGGCGATGACCAGCGCCTCCCTGGACGACGTCCACGCCGCGACCCGCAGCGCCACCCGCCTGTCGGTGGGCGTCGCGGTGACGCTGATTCTGCTCAAGGCCTTCGCCCTGGGCGCCTCCGGTTCGGTGTCGATGCTGGCCTCGCTCACCGATTCCGCCCTCGATCTGGTGGCTTCGCTGGCGACCTTCTTCGCCGTCCGCTGGGCCGCCGCGCCGCCGGACGAGGCGCACCGCTTCGGCCGCGGCAAGGGCGAGGCCCTGGCGGCGCTGGTGCAGGCGGGGCTGGTGTTCGCCTCCGCCGTCTTCATCGGCTGGGAGGCGGTGCAGCGTATGTTCGATCCGCGCCCGGTGACCGCCGGACACTGGGGCGTGGCGGTGGTGCTGATCTCGATCGCGCTCACCGGCTGGCTGGTCTGGCGGCAGGGGCGGGCCATCAAGGCCAGCGGCTCGGTGGCGGTCGAGGCCGACCGGGCCCACTACACCGCCGACCTCGCCGCCAGTGTGGTGGTGCTGATCGGGGTCGCCTCCGGCGCCTGGCTGGCGGCGCCGGGACTCGACGCCGCCGCCGGTCTGGTCGTCGCCGTCTGGTTGTTCTGGGGCGCGACGGGGGTGCTGCGCGGCGCCGCCGACCAGCTGCTCGACCGCGCGACCTCCGAGTCCGACCGGGTGGCGATCACCACCGACATGCTCTCCGATCCCCGCATCTTCGGCGTCCACCGCCTGCGCACGCGTCAATCCGGGCCGGTGCTCACGATCCAGATGCACGTCGACATGGACCCGGCCCTGACGCTGGGCGAGGCGCACGACATTCTCGTCGAGGCCGAGAACCGCCTGCTGGCCCGCTGGCCCGGGGCCGACATCCTGATCCACCCCGACCCCCGGCCCGCGCCCGCAACCAAGGGCCCCTGGAGCTGAACGCCGGCCCCATGGCTAACGCGCGCTTAACGGCCCAGGGCGCATGGACTGTCTGATGTCCGCTGTCCTGTACCATTTCGCCTTCGACCCCGGCTCCCGCGCCGCGCGCCTGGCGCTGGGCGAGGCCAGGGTCGTGTTCGAGGAGACGCCGGTCCGGCCGTGGGAGGACGACTGCCCTCTCGCCGGGCTGAATCCGTCCGGCATGCCGCCGGTGCTGCAGGTCGCCGAGACCGGACGCCCCCTGACCCTGTGCGAGCCCGCCGCCATCCTGGGCTGGCTGGAGGACCGCTCTCGCGAGCCTTTCCTGATGCCCGCCGACCCCGCGGAACGCGCCGAGACCCGGCGGCTGACGACCTGGTTCGACCGTCGCTTCACCGACGAGGTGGACGCCGTCCTGCTGCACGAGCGGATGGAGAAACCCCTCCTCCGCCTCGGTCCTCCGGAAGCCCGCGCCCTCCGCGCGGGGCGCGAGGCGCTGCGGGCGCATCTCGGCCAGTTCGAGGGTCTTCTGGCCGAGCGCGACTGGCTGGCCGGCCGCCGCCTCGGGCAGGCCGACATCGTCGCCGCGGCGCACCTGTCGGTGCTCGACTATTTCGGCGAGGTGGCGTGGGCCAACTGGCCGGGGCTGAAGACCTGGTACATGAAGCTGAAGTCGCGGCCCTGTTTCCGGCCGCTGCTGGCCGACCGCTTCCCGGGGGTGCAGCCTTCGGCCTGGTACACGAACCTGGACTTCTAGCCCGACTTTCGCCCGCATCGGCGCTATGAAGGCGGCCGACCATGGCCCGGGATCCCCGCATCTTCATCCGCGAGCGCGCCGCCGCGCTGGGCTTCGACGTGTGCCGCTTCGCCTCGGCGTCGGAGCCGTGGAGCGCCGGCGAACGGCTGGCGCATTTCGTCGGCGAAGGCCGCCACGGCGACATGGACTGGATGGAGACGACGCTGGAGCGGCGCGCCCATCCGACGGCGATGTGGACGGAGGCCAGGACCGCCATTGTGCTCGGCCTCAACTACGGGCCGGGCGAGGATCCCCTGCCCGAACTGGCCGACCGCTCGGCGGGCTACCTGTCGGTCTACGCCCGCGGCGACGACTACCACGAGCTGATCAAGGGCCGGCTGAAGACCCTCGCGGGCCAGATCGCCGCGCGCACCGGCGAGGAGGTCAAGGTCTTCGTCGACACCGCGCCCCTGATGGAGAAGCCGCTGGCCCAGCGCGCCGGCCTCGGCTGGCAGGGCAAGCACACCAACCTGCTGAGCCGCGAGCAGGGCAACTGGCTGTTTCTCGGCGTCATCCTCAGCGCCGCCACGTTCGAGCCGGACGAGGCGGAGGGCCAGCACTGCGGCAGCTGCACCGCCTGCCTCGAGGCCTGTCCCACCAGGGCCTTTCCCGCGCCCTTCCAGCTCGACGCCCGCCGCTGCCTCTCCTACCTGACCATCGAGTTCGCCGGGCCGTGGCCGGAGGAGTTCCGCGCCGCGGCCGGCAGCCGGATCTACGGCTGCGACGACTGTCTGGCCGTGTGTCCGTGGAACAAGTTCGCCGCCGAATCGCACGAGAGCCGGCTGCAGGCGCGCGAGGCGCTGGTCTCGCCGCGTCTGGCGGATCTGGCGGCGCTGGACGACGCCGGCTTCCGGGCGCTGTTCGCGAAAAGCCCGGTCAAGCGCATCGGCCGCAACCGCTTCGTGCGCAACGTGCTCTACGCCATCGGCAACAGCGGCGACCCGGCGCTCCGCCCTTCGGCCGAGACCCTGCTGAACGACCCCGATCCCGTGGTGCGCGACGCGGCGGCGTGGGCGGTGTCGCGTCTGGACTCCCTCTCGCCGGTCTAGGGGATCAGAGGGCCCTCCCCCCGCCGCCACGCCCACGCCGCGGTTCCCGCCCGGAGCGCGGGCGATGTCGAGCAGCTTGACCCGGAAGACCAGCACGCTGTTGGGCGGGATGCCCGGACGGCCCTGCTCGCCGTAGGCCTGCTCCGGCGGCAGGTAGACGATCCACTCGTCGCCGACCCGCATGTGCTGCAGCGCCTCGGTCCAGCCCTCGACCACCTCCCCGAGGGTGAACACCGCCGGCTGGCCGCGCTGGAACGAGCTGTCGAACACCGTGCCGTCGGTCAGCGTCCCCTCGTAGTCAACGCGGACGAGGTCGTTGCTGTCGGGGCTCTCGCCGCCAGGCGGGCCCGACTGGACGACCTTGTACTGGACGCCGGACGGCAGGGTGCGGACCCCCTCGGCGCGGGCGTTCGACTTGAGGAAGAATTCGGCTGCACGCGCGTTCTCGGCTGCCGCGTCGGCGGGGTTTCCGCCGCGATCGCAGCCCGCCAGCGCCACGGCGATCGCGAGGACGACGGCGCCCCTAGCCCATGCGAAGTTCATAGCCTGCTTCCTCCAGCGCCAGTCTGATGTCGTGCGCGTGCATCTCGCCGCGCGTCTCGACCATGATGTCGAATTCGGCGCCCTTGGCCGGCACGTCGAGGGCCAGCCGGTTGTGCACCACGTCGATGATGTTGCCGCCGAGGCCGCCGATGACGGCGCTCATCTTCGCCAGCATGCCCGGGCGGTCGTCGCCGAGGATGCGGAACACCACGAGACGCTTCTCGCGCACCAGTTCGCGATTCAGCACCACCGCCAGCATGCGGGAGTCGATGTTGCCGCCCGTCAGCTCCAGTCCGACCTTCATGCCCCGGAACCGGTCGGGGTAGGCCAGCAGGGCGGCCAGGCCGCCGGCGCCGGCGCCCTCCGCCACCGTCTTCTCGAGGGTGGCGAGGAAGGCGACGCCCTTCTCGAAGTCCGCCTCCTCGCAGACCATGACGTCCTCGACCAGCGGATCGGCGAGGGCGAAGGGGATCTCGCCCACCGCCTTGATGGCGATGCCCTCGGCGATGGTCTGGCCGCCGCACCTCGGCGGCTCGCCCCGGCGGCGGGCGGTGAAGGAGGGGTACATGGCCGCCTCGACCCCGAAGATGCGCACCGACGGCTTCAGTCCCTTGGCGGCGATGGCTGAACCGGCGATCAGGCCGCCGCCGCCGATCGGGATGATCAGGGCCTCGAGGTCGGGCGCGTCCTCCATGAACTCCAGCCCGCAGACCCCCTGACCGGCGACGATGCCGGCGTCGTCGAAGGCCGACACGAAGACGAAGCCCTCCTCGTCGCGCAGACGGTGGGCCTCCTCGGTGGAGCCGGTGAAATCCTGTCCCTTGATGACGACGTTGGCCCCGTGAGCGCGGGTGCCGTCGATCTTCACGAAGGGCGTGCCCTCGGGCATGACGATGGTCACGGGCACGCCGAGGCGGCCGCCGTGATAGGCCAGCGCCTGGGCGTGATTGCCGGCGCTGGCGGCCACCACCCCGCGCCTGCGCTCCTCGGGCGTCAGCTGCAGCAGCCGGTTCAGCGCCCCGCGCTCCTTGAAGCTGCCGGTGAAATGCAGGTTGTCGAACTTGATCCAGACCTCCGCGCCGGTCAGCTGCGACAGACGCCGCGAGTGGCGCACGGGCGTCCGGTCTACCTGGCCGGCGATGCGCGCGCGCGCCGCAAGGATGTCGTCAAAGGTGACGGTCATGGAGAACTCCCGGCCCGGTCTTCGCGCCGGGCTTGGGGCGCTTGTGGACCAGCGCCGGGCGCCCCGCAACCTTGACCTTGGCGCAGCGTTCAGCATCTGATCCGGCGTTCGAACCGCACGTCTACCGGAGAGAGCCATGCCCGCCGCGAAGTCCGTCCTGTCCGTCCTCGCCATCGCCGCCGCGGGGGTGCTGGCGACGGCGTGCGAGACGGTTCCCGTGAGCGGCGGGTTCGGACCGCCGCCGGGACCCGCGCCCTTCCGCACCGACGATTTCGCATGGTCGACCCGCCAGGGCGGGGCCTCGATCGAGGGGCGGATCGACTATCGCCGCGGGGGCCAGGCCTACGATTGCACCGGCTCTGTCGCCCTGACGCCGGACACGCCTTACACCCGCGCCCGCTTCCGCACGCTCTATGGCTCGACGGATCGCGCGGCGATCCCCGAGGCGATCGTACGCGCCCGCACCGTGGCGGATCCGAACGCCGACTACCGCTCCTACGTGCGCTCGACCACCTGCCGGAACAACCGGTTCGAGTTCACCGGCCTGCCCGCAGGGGGCTGGTTCATCATCGTGCCGGTCAGCGCGGGGGGCGACGACCGGGTCGTGCTGATGCGTCACGTCGACACCCGCAACGGCCGGGTGTCCGTCGTCCTCTGAGTGACCGTCCCTTCCGGCCGCGTATCGGGCCGCTCCGGAGAGTTAACTATGCCTCGCCTCGCCCCGATCGCCCTCGCCGGCCTCTGCATCGCCGCCGTCGGCCCCGCCGCCGCCCAGAGCTGGGACCGCTACGCCGGCTACGGCGACCATGGCTACGGCGAGAGCCGCCGTCAGGACTGGCGCGACGACCGGTACGGCGGCCGTGACTGGAACGCCGTCCCCTCGACCTTCGACTGGCGCAGCCAGCTCGATCGTCCCGGCGACTACCGCTGCGACGCCTACTGGGACGCCGGCCGCAGCGATTGCGACGCCCGCTGGCGGGACCAGCGTCACCGCGTCAGTGCGCAGGCGCGCCGCGACTACCGCGAGCTCGCGGGCTACCGCCGCGACGGCTACGACCGGCACGAGGGCTACGGCTACGGCCACGACTACGGTCGGTACGACGGCGGCTACGGCTATGGCTATGGCTATGGCTATGGCTATGGCTACGGCTACGGCTACGGCTACGGCGACCGGCGCGATCACCACCCCGCGTACCGGCGTGGATACGGCTCGGCTTCGGGCTATGGCCACGGCGCGGGGGGCACGACCTACCATGGCGCCTACGGCCGGCCGGACCATGTCTTCCCCGGCGAAGGGCGCAGCTACAGCGGTCGCGATCCGGGCCGCATCGCCTGGTGTCGGGCCACCTACCGCTCCTATGACCCCGGCAGCGGCTACTACCGCGCCTGGAGCGGACGGCTGGTCTGGTGCGGCTGAGATCCCGCCTGAACCCCGTTCACCGGATCACAGAGCCGTGGGCGAGCGCCGTTCGCCATCGTTTCGCCTCGACCTGACCGCTTCGCTGGCCTTTCGCCCGCGGGGCGCAGTCGAGGGGAAGCGTACATGTCCCAGCACAACATCTCCGGGTCCGAAGTGTTCGGACCCAAGCCGTTCGTCATCCTGCGGTCGGTCAGGACCGGAGGCCTGCGCCGTCAGCGCAAGGCGCGGATGCTGCTGGCCTTCATGGCCGGAGCGGCCGTCGCCATCGTCGCGGGCGCCGCGGCCGTGGCCGCCGCCTTCGGACCGGGCCTCCTCCCCTAGGTCCCTTCAGGCCAGCCAGATCATCCGCCGCGTACGCGCGTCGGAGCCGCGGGCGCGGCTGAAGCCCGGCCGGACCTCGCCCGTGTACAGGAAGCCGGCCTTCTCGAGCACGCGGCCGGACGCCGGATTGTCCTCGAAGTGGCCGGCCACCAGGGCGCGCCGCCGCCAGTTGCGGCTGGCCCACACCAGTCCCGCCTCCAGCGCCTCGGTGGCGTAACCACGGCCCCAGAACGGGCGGCCGATCCAGTAGCCGACCTCGGGGCCCAGATCCCCGGCCTCGAACAGGCCGAGCACGCCCACCGGGCCGTGGTCCTCGTGTTCGATCAGGAAGGTGCGGGCGCGGTCCGGATCCTGCCCCGCCACCTGCAGCACGAAGTCCTCCGCATCCTGCACCGAGAACGGGTGCGGCATGCGCAGTGTCATGCGGGCGATGTCGTAATCGTTGGCCAGGGCCGCGAGGCGGGTGACGTCCTGGGCCTGCGGGCTGCGCAGGGCCAGGCGCCGCGTCTCGACGACGGGAGAGGGTTCGATCACGCACATGACACGCCTCGTTCGTATTCGCCGCCTCCTTGGAGGGCTCGGGCGGCGTTCGAGGCGGGGAACGAAAACGGGGAGCCTGGTGATCCAGACTCCCCGCGGAATAATTCCCTTGGTCCGGATCGCGGCCCTTTGGCCTTGCGCGATCCGGTCTGTCTTCCGTCTCGCGCTATTCGGCGGCCATGGCCGGCATGTCGTTGGCGGCGAGAATCGACACGTAACAACGGCCGCCACGCTTCTTGGTGAACTGCACCGAGCCGTTGGTAAGGGCGAAGAGGGTGTGGTCACGGCCCATGCCGATGTTCTCACCCGGGTGGAAGGTGGTGCCGCGCTGACGCACGATGATGTTGCCGGCCAGCACGCGCTCGCCGCCGAACTTCTTTACGCCGAGGCGTTTCGACTCGGAGTCGCGCCCGTTACGCGACGAACCACCGGACTTTTTGTGAGCCATTGTTGCGCTCCTGCTCTCGTATCGTTCTTACGCTTCGTCGGACGAGGCGGCGGTTTCGGTCTTCTTGGCGGCGACCTTCTTCGGCGCAGCCTTCTTGGCGGGGGCCTTGGTCTCGCCTTCGTCGGCCTTGGCGGCCTTCGGGGCGGCGGCCTTCTTCGCCGGCTTGGCTTCGGCCTCGGTCGCCTCGACGCGCGGGGCCAGGCCGCGGGCGCGGGCGTTGATCTCGGCCTTGGTCAGCAGGGCCACCTCGCCGTCCCACTTCGCCTTCTCGCCGGCGCCTTCGATGCCGGTGATGCGCAGGACCGACTCCATCTGGCGATGGCCGTTGGTGCGACGGTAGCCCTGACGACGGATCTTCTTGAAGATCTTGATCTTCTCGCCCTTGCGGGTCTCGACGAGAGTGGCCGCGACCGAGGCGCCGTCGATCATCGGCGCGCCGACGGTGACGCCCTTGTCGCCGCCCAGCATCAGCACTTCGCCGAACTTGACGTTCGAGCCGGCCTCGCCGTCGAGCTTCTCGACCACGATCACGTCGCCCGGTTGGACCCGGTACTGCTTGCCGCCGGTCTTGATCACCGCGTACATGTTGAAGCCTCAGCGAAACGCAAAAAGAATAGCGCCCGTCGGGGACCCCCGCGGGCGAAGAGCGGCGACATATACGGATGGGGACCGCAGAGTCAACGCGGACGGGGCGAAAAAGCCCGCCGCGACGTCGGTGGGCGGGCCCTGCGGCGTCCCGGTCACGCCTCCCCTCTCGACCGTTATAAAGTAACAGGCTAAGGGAGGCGCGATGACGCCGTCCGACCTCCCGCAATCCGTGGTGCTTTCCGTGCTGGGGGCGGGGTTCGCCACCGCCTTCCTGCACGCCGCCCTGCCGACCCACTGGCTGCCCTTCGTCCTCGTCGGGCGGGGCCAGCGCTGGAGCCTGTCGCAGGTGCTGGGCGCGGTGGCCGCGGCGGGCCTGGCCCATATCGCCACCACGGCGGCGGCCGGCGGCCTGATCGTGGCGGCCGGCCTGGCCATGGACCAGTGGATCTCGGGCCTGCTGCCCAGCCTGTCGGCGGCCCTGCTGTTCCTGTTCGGTGCCTTTTACCTGGGCCGCGCCCTGCTGCGGCAGCCGGTGATGGGCGGCGGGCCGGCGCTGGAGCTGTCCGAGCCGACCGTGTCCCACGCCGCCGCCTTCTGGGGTCTCGTGGCGCTGATGGCGGTGTCGCCGGGCGAGGTGCTGCTGCCGATCTACCTGTCGCAGGCCACCGAGGGGCCCCTGGTGCTGGGCGGACTCACCCTCGCCTTCGCGGCCGGCACGGTGCTGGGCATGTCCGTGTTCACGGTGCTGGCGCGGGCCGGCTGGTCGGTGCTGCGGCTTGAGCGCTGGGCCCGCTACGAGGGGGTGATCCTCGGACTCGCCCTGATCCTGATCGGCCTTCTCGTTGTGCTGCGCCAGCACTAAGAACAGCCCATGGCGCACGCCCACGACCACCACGGCCACGATCACGACCACGGCCACGGCCATGGCCACGCCCACGGCGGGGGAGGCCACCATCATGGCCCGGTGGACACCGGCGACTGGCGCTATGCCGTCGGCCTGGTCGTCAACCTCGCCTTCGTGGCCATCGAATTCGGGGCCGGGGTGTTCAGCGGTTCGACCGCCCTCATGGCCGACGCCGGCCACAACCTGTCCGACGTGCTCGGTCTGGCCATGGCCGGCGGCGCGGCCTGGCTGGCGCGGCGGGCGGCGGGGCCCGGCAAGACCTACGGCTACGGCAAGGCGACGGTGCTGGCCGCCCTGGCCAACGCCCTGCTGTTGATCTTCGCCTGCGGGGCCATCGCCTTCGA
>Ga0154912_118_pt2 | contig 9470 bp, 6 predicted proteins | sample RifCSPhighO2_01_FD_105881 | JGI IMG/M metagenome (GOLD analysis project Ga0154912, IMG submission 105881) | Caulobacterales bacterium RIFCSPHIGHO2_01_FULL_70_19 | reverse complement strand
GCTTCGCTGAGGATCGTGGAAGACTACCACGTTGATAGGCCAGGTGTGGAAGTGGGGCGACCCATGAAGCTTACTGGTACTAATAATCCGATCGGCTTGATCGTTTCTCAGCAAAACTCATTCGATTGCTTCGGCTGACGCCGAAGCCGACAATGTCTTCTCGCAATCCTTCTGTCCGCCTGGTTGACCTGGTGGCTATGTCGGAGGTTCCCCACCCGATCCCATTCCGAACTCGGTCGTTAAGCCCTCCAGAGCCGATGGTACTTCGTCTTAAGGCGCGGGAGAGTAGGTCGCCGCCGGGTCTACCAGTCGGACAGATGATTGCTTCTCGAACCGTTCTTCCTTTCACTGCCTACCGTTTGCCGCGGGATGGAGCAGCCCGGTAGCTCGTCAGGCTCATAACCTGAAGGTCGCAGGTTCAAATCCTGCTCCCGCACCCAAGATACGGAAAAGGCCAGACCCCCAGGGTCTGGCCTTTTTTGCGTTGCGCCTTCGGGGACCGCGAGCGAACCGCGCCACCGGGCGTGGGCCAGGCCGATCGCCATCGGGTCGGCGGCGGTTGCGGGCGTCCTCGCCTGCGAGGCGGCTCCCGCGCGGCGATCGGGGCCGGGATGTCCATCCGCGTCGGAACTCCGCGCCGGCCGGTTCGTTGGCGCCCCGGGAGGACGCGACCGATGCGGGATCGCCGGTGGATTGGCATGGCGGCTGTTCCGGGGTTCGCTCTCGGCGGCTTCTTCGACGGCATCCTGCTTCACCAGATACTCCAGTGGCACCATCTGCTCAGCCTCGTCCCGGAGGTCTCCAGCCTCCGGCTGCAGGTGCTTTGGGACGGCTACTTCCACGCGCTGATGTATGTCGTCGCAGCGGTCGGCCTGTGGGGGCTCTGGACGGCGCGCGGCGCCCTGAGGGAGGCCCGGACCGCATACCTCGCCGGGGCCGTTCTGGCCGGCTTTGGCCTCTGGCACGTGCTCGACGGCGTGCTCTCCCACTGGGTGCTGGGGATCCACAGGATCAAGCTCGACAGCCCTGACCCGCTGATGTGGGACCTGGTCTGGCTCTTCGCCTTCGGCCTCCTGCCCGTGGTGGTCGGATTCCTGCTGATCAGGCGAAACGCCGGAAGTCCGCCGGTCCAGCCGGCGGCCCTGCTGGTGCTGCTCGGCCTCATCACCGCGGGCGCGGGATACTGGGCGTTGCAGCCGCCGCCCGGCCAGCCGGATTTCACAACGGTCGTGTTTCCCACGGATTCGGGGCCGGACGCCGCCCTCAGGGCCATGGCGGCGACGGACGCCCGGCTGGTCTGGGCGGACCCCGGCATGTCGGTCGTCGTGTTCAGCGTCGAGCCCGCCCGCAGGTGGTCGTTCTATCGCCACGGAGCGATGCTGGTCAGCGGCTCCGGTCTGCCCGCCGGCTGCTTCAACTGGAGCCGCGCCTAGCGGACGTCGGACCGGACCAGCCCATCGCGGCCTTCGGCGTGGTCGTGGAGCCGGCGGGCCGGGGGCCGCCTCAGCCGTGCAGGGCCACGACCGGAGGCTTCCGGGACGCCGCCGTGGACCCGCCCGGCCAGCCGCCCTTTTCGGCCAGGGACGCGAACGGGCCGTTGCGTGCGATCAGGTCGTCGAACCTGCCGCTCTCGACGATGCGGCCCTTCTCCATCACCACGATCAGGTCCGCGTCCACGACAGTGGACAGGCGGTGCGCGATCAGGAAGGTGGTGCGCCCGGCGGCGGCGGCGTCGAGCGCCTGCTTGACCTTCACCTCCGTCACCGTGTCCAGCGCGCTGGTGGCCTCGTCGAGGATGAGGATGGGCGCGTTCTTGAGAACGGCCCGGGCGATCGCCAGGCGCTGGCGCTCGCCGCCCGAGAGCAGCCGGCCGCCTTCGCCGATGACGAAGCCGTAGCCGCCCGGCTTGGCCATGATGAAGTCATGCGCCTCGGCGGCGCGGGCGGCGGCCTCCAGCTCGGCGTCCGTCGCCTCCGGTCGCGCCAGACGGAGGTTGTCGGCGATCGACCGGTTGAAAAGCCCGGCGTCCTGGAAGACGACGCCGATCGCCTCCCGAAGGGAGGAGAGCGTGGCCCGGCGGATGTCCTGGCCGTCGATGAGAATGCGACCGACGGCCGGCTCCCGCTGCCGCTGCAGAAGCGACATCAGCGTCGTCTTGCCTGCGCCGCTGGCGCCGACCAGGGCTACCTTCGCTCCGGCCGGGACGGTCAGGTCGATGTCGAACACCCCCATGTGGGTGTCCATGAACCAGTGGCTGACGCGTTCGAACACCACCTCACCGCGGACATTGACCAGCGGGACCGCGTCGGGCGCGTCGGCGATGACGAGCCGGGTGTCCATCAGGTCGAACAACCCCTGCAGGGTCGGGGCCTGGACGAACACCCGGGCGAGCGAGGCCGAGAGCTGATCGAGGCGGGCGATCAGCAGGCCAGCGAAGCCGATGAAGCTGACGATCTCGCCGACGGTCACCTGACCGGCCGCGAGCAGCAGGGCGCCGGCGGCGAAGAGGCTGACCATGGCGAGGGTGGAGGCGCCGCGCGTCATCACCATCAGCACCGCCCACCAGCTAAGCACCGGGTACTGGGCGCCGAGCAGCCGGCTGGTCATGGCCCGAAGATCGCTGCCCTCGGCCCGGGTCCGGGTGTAGGCCTGGATCACGCCGACGTTGGCGATGACGTCGCCGATCCGGCTGGAGACCGCCTGGTGATGGCGCTCCACCCGCGCCTGACCGGTCTCGGTCTTGCCGACCACCAGCCAGCTGGCGGCGACGTAAACCGCCGCCAGCGCCAGCAGGACCGTGGCGAGCACCGGATTGATCCAGAAGGCGAGCGGGAGGAGCAGGGCGAGGCTGACCAACGCCGGTTGCTGCTCCCGGAAGAACGACAGGATCAGGGCGAACAGCGCGTCCCCGCCCGTCAGCATGGCCCGGATGATCCGGCCGGTTCCCTGCTCCGACACGAACGGCGCCGGCAGGGTGACCGCGCGATCGAACGCCTCATTCATCGCCGCCAACCGCCGCCGGTGAGACATCCGGTCCGCCAGCAGCGAGACGATCGCGGCCCCGCCGATGCTCGCCACGCCGAGGGCGGCCCACAGAGCGATCAGAGGCCACGGGCCCGCGCCCCGGGTGAGGGCGTCGACGACGCGGCCGAACAGGACCGGCTCCAGCACGGCGAGGCCGCCCAGCCCCACGTTGGCGACGGCGAGAACCACTGCGCGCCGGATGTCCGGCCGCAAGAGGCGCAAGGCGCGGGCATACAAACGCAGGATCATCGGACGCTCCGGAGCCCCGCAAGGCCAACACACCCCGGGTCCCAAAGGTTGCCGCTCCGCGCCCGCGTCCGACGCCCGACACAGGAACCTCCGGAGACGTGGGGCGGTTGGCGAAGCCTTGGACAGGAGTGAGGCATGAGCGACCAACGGCGGGTGCTGGTGACGGGCGGCGCAGGCTATATCGGCAGTCACACGGCGAAGGCCCTCGCCCTCGCGGGGCACGCGCCCGTGGTGTTCGACGATCTCAGCAACGGGCATCGCGAGGCGGTTCGCTGGGGTCCGCTCGTCGTGGGCGACATTCGCGATCGCCACGCCCTCGAGGCCTGCATGCGCGAGCACCGCATCGACAGCGTGATCAATTTCGCCGGCCTGATCGAGGTCGGACGGTCGGCGACCGAGCCGGACAGCTTCTGGGACGTGAATCTGGGCGGCGTCGCCTCGGTGCTGCGGGCCATGCGCGCCTGCGGCGTGGAGCGGCTGGTGTTCTCGTCGACCGCGGCGGTCTACGGCCAGCCCGAGGTCGCTTCGCTGGAACCGCTCAGCGAGACCTTGCCCTGCCTTCCGATCAATCCGTACGGGGACAGCAAGCTGGCGGCGGAGCGCCTCATCGCCGCCTCGGCGAGGGCCTTCGGACTCCGGGGCGTCGCGCTCCGCTACTTCAACGCCTGCGGAGCCGATCCGGAGGGCGAGATCGGCGAGGCGCACCAGCCGGAGAGCCACCTGATCCCGCTGGCCATCGAGGCCGCGCTCGGTCTCGGGCCCGCCCTGACCGTGTTCGGCCAGGACTTCCCCACGCCCGACGGCTCGTGCGTGCGCGACTACATCCACGTCGCCGACCTGGCGCAGGCGCACGTCCTGGCCCTGGACGCCGACGTCGGTCCCGACGGGTTCGTGGCGATGAACCTCGGGACCGGCCGCGGCTACTCGGTTCTGGAGGTGGTGGAGGCGGTCTCCCGCGCCGCGGGGCGGCCCACGCCGTTCTCGATCGGCCCCCGGCGGGTCGGCGATCCGGCCTGCCTGGTCGCCCAAGCTGAGCGGGCGCAGGAACGCCTGGGCTGGAGCCCGGCCTGCTCCAGCCTCGACGAAATCGTCGCCACGGCGCTGGCCTGGCGCCTCAATCCGGCCTTCGGGGAACGTCTCCTCGCGCCGCTTCGGGAGGTGGCGTGAGCGGGCTCGAGCTGTGGGGTGGCCACGAGTGCACGGTCAACAGGGTGGGGGACGCGTGGCTGGATCAGTCGCGCCTGTCCGGTCACCACGACAGGCCCGGTGATCTCGATCTCTTCGCCGGCCTGGGGCTGAAGGCGGTCCGCTACCCGGTGCTCTGGGAGCGGACAGAGGCCGAGCCCGGCCGGCTGGACTGGAGCTGGCCCGACGAGCGGCTGGCCCGGATGCTGGACCTTGGCCTGCGCCCGATCGTCGGGCTGGTCCACCACGGCTCCGGCCCGGCTTGGACCCACCTGCTCGACCCCGACTTCGCCCCGCGCCTCGCCAGCTACGCCGCCGCCGTAGCGAGCCGGTATCCATGGGTGGAGGACTGGACGCCGGTCAACGAACCCCTGACCACCGCCCGCTTCAGCGCCCTGTACGGCCACTGGTATCCCCATGCGCGGGACGAGCGCGCCTTCTGGAGCGCCCTCGTGAACCAGGTGGACGCGGTGCGCCTGGCGATGCGCGAGATTCGTTCGGTGAACCCGCGCGCCCGGCTGATCCAGACCGAGGACTTCGGCCACACCTGGAGCACTGAGCCGTGCGCCGAACAGGCGCGGTACGAGAACCAGAGGCGGCTGGCGACCTGGGATCTGCTGACCGGCCGGCTCGTTCCGGGCCACCCTCTCTGGCTGCGGCTGGAAAGGTTCGGGCTCGGTGCGCGGCTCGACGCCATCGCCGAGGATCCCTGTCCGCCGGACCTGCTGGGCCTCAACCATTATGTGACCAGCGACCGGTTCCTCGATCACCGTGTGGACCGGTACCCACCGGAGACCCGGGGCGGCAACGGCGAGGTCGCCTATGCGGACGTGGAGGCCGTGCGGGTTCTGGCCGATTATCCAAACGGCTGGCGCCGCGCGCTCGGCGGGTTGTGGGACCGCTACCGCCTGCCGATCGCCGTCACCGAATGTCACCTGGGCTGCACCCCGGATCAGCAGGAACGCTGGCTGACGGCCTGTTGGGAGGCGGCGTCCGGGGCCCGCCGCGAGGGCGTCGACGTGCGTGCGGTCGCCGTGTGGGCGCTGCTCGGCAGCCATGACTGGAACAGTCTGCTGACCCGCTGGAGCGGTGACTACGAGGCCGGGGTCTTTGACGTCTCGGCGGGGCGGCCGCGGGCGACGCCGCTTGCCCACGCGGTCCGGCGCCTGGCCACGGGCGAGGGGTGCGCCGGGGCGGTGAAGGGCTGGTGGGAGGAGGCGGGCCGGTTGCTCTACCCGCCCTGCGCCGGGTGGGAAACAATGTCCGGCGGCCGACATTGAGGGGCGAAGAAAACGCTTATACTTCAAACCACTGCAACTATTCGACGCTTCGGCGGTTGGCCGAGTCCCAGTTATACGTCGAAGGACCCTCCATGGCGCGCCAATCCACCGCTCCGCAAAGTGCCGATGTCATCGAACTCGGCAAGCCCAACGAACGCACGGACGCGATCGTGTGCCTGTCGCACCTGCGGTGGGACTTCGTTTTCCAGCGACCGCAGCACCTCATGTCGCGGTTCGCCGAGACGAGAACGGTGCTGGTATTCGAGGAACCCCTGCCGGCGGAGCCCGGCGCCGCCATGGGCATCGACCTGCGCACCTGCGCCGACAGCGGGGTGATGGTCGCGACGCCGCGGCTGCCCGGAGGGCTCGAGGGCGCCTGTCGCAACGCGGTGCTGAGGCAGCTCCTCGATGAGGCGATCGCTGCGCACGGAATCGAACGTCCGGTGCTCTGGTACTACACGCCGATGATGCTGCCGCTGGCCCGCCACGTCGAAGCGGCGGCGGTGGTCTACGACTGCATGGACGAACTGGCGAACTTCAGGTTCGCACCGCCGGAGCTGACGACGCTGGAGCGGGAGCTGTTCGCAACGGCGGACGTGGTGTTCACGGGCGGGCACAGCCTGTACGAGGCGAAGCAGCATCTGCATGGGAACATCCACCCGTTCCCGTCGAGCGTGGAACGCGATCACTTCGCGAGGGCGCGCGAGATAGACGGCGCCGGGGGCAATCGACGGCCGCGCCTCGGCTTCTACGGCGTCATCGACGAGCGGATGGATCTCGAGCTGATCGCCGCCGTCGCCGACGCCCGTCCGGGATGGGATCTCGAAATCGTCGGTCCGGTGGTGAAGATCGCGCCGGAGAGCCTGCCGCAGCGCCCGAACATCGCCTGGCCGGGGCAGAAGACGTACGACGAACTGCCCGCCTGTCTCGCCGGATGGGACGTGGCCCTGATGCCCTTCGCGATCAATGAGTCGACCCGCTTCATCAGCCCCACCAAAACGCCGGAGTACCTCTCGGGCGGCCGTCCGGTGGTCTCGACGCCCATTCGCGACGTGGTGCGGCACTACGGGGAACTCGAGGCGGTCCGGATCGCGGCCGACGCGGACGCCTTCGTCGACGCCTGCGGGACGGCGCTCGAGCTGGCGCGTGGCGAGGACCGCACCTGGCTCGAGGAGGTGGATGAAGCTCTCGCCAGCCTTTCGTGGGACCAGACCCGGCTGCGCATGGCGGCCCTGATCGACAGCGCCGCCCAGCGTCGCGCTTCGGCCCTGCAGCCGCCGTCCCCGATCGCCGCGCCCTCGGTCTGGCCCGCGATCCGGCGCTCCCACTATGACGCGCTGGTGGTCGGCGCCGGCTTCGCCGGCTCGGTCCTCGCCGAGCGTCTGGCGTCCCAGGGCCAGAAGGTGCTGATCATCGACCGCAGGCCGCACATCGGCGGCAACGCCTTCGACAGGCTCGATGAGGCCGGCGTGCTGATTCACCAGTACGGCCCGCATATCTTCCACACCAACTCGGCCGAGATCTTCGACTACCTGTCGCGGTTCACCGAGTGGCGCCCGTACGAGCACCGGGTGCTGGCCCGGATCGGCGACAAGCTCGTGCCGATGCCGATCAACCGGATGACGCTGAATGCGCTGTACGGACTGGACCTGCAGTCGGACGAGCAGGCCGAGGCCTTCCTCGCCTCCCGCGCCGAGCCGGTCGAGCGCATCCGCACCTCCGAGGATGTGGTGGTGAACGCCATCGGGCGCGATCTCTACGAGACCTTCTTCCGCGGCTACACCCGCAAGCAGTGGGGGCTCGACCCCTCCGAGCTGGACAAGTCGGTCACCGCCCGCGTGCCGACCCGGACGAACATCGACGACCGCTACTTCACCGACGCCTTCCAGGCCATGCCGCTGCACGGCTACACCCGGATGTTCGAAAACATGCTCGACCACGAGAACATCCACATCGAGACCGGTGTCGAATACCGCGACGTGGTCGCCGACGTGCTGCACGACCGGCTGGTGTTCACGGGGCCGATCGACGAGTTCTTCGACCATCGCCATGGCGAACTGCCGTACCGCTCGCTGCAGTTCCGGCACGAGACCCTCGACCAGGAGTGGTTCCAGCCCGTCGCCACGGTCAACTACCCGGACGAGGCGACGCCGTACACGCGGGTGACCGAGTACAAGCACCTGACGGGTCAGAGCCACGCGCGGACCAGCGTCACCTACGAATATCCGTCGGCGGAGGGCGATCCCTATTACCCGATCCCTCGCGCCGAGAACCAGGCGCTGTTCAAGAAGTACGAAGCGCTCGCGGCGAACCGGCCGGATGTGACGTTCGTGGGACGACTGGCGACCTATCGCTACTACAACATGGATCAGGTCACCGGTCAGGCGCTCGCCGCATGGCGGCGGCTGAAGCCGGTGGGGCAGGCGGCGGCCGGTATCGGAGAGGCGGCGATCGCCGGCGCCTGAGTGGTCTACGAGTACCTCTACTTTTTCCGGGGCTCCCTGGAGCCGGTGCGCGAGCGCCGGACCTGCCCGGGCGACGGGCCCGCCCGCGCCCGGGCGGCCGAGGAGTTGCTGCGCATCCCAAGCCGGACGGGCGTGGATGTCTGGTGCGGCGAGCGGATCGTCTACAGCCGGAGGCGCGCCCGGGCGTCGGAGGGTCGTTCGCCCGCCGCCTGAACCGGCAACCCGTCGTGGACGAATCCCTCGGTGCCGGGGAGCGAGCGGGGGCTCGCGATCCGGCGTCGCCCGGGCCACGCAGGCATTGCTGCGGCCGCCGGTTTCACGCCGGCCTGCGTCCCGCACCGGGCCTCCTGCATCAGGCGGCTTACCGAAGCTTCATTCGGCCGCCGCATTTCCGCCTGCTTTCGCTACAAACGTAGCGCTACAGATGTAGTGATGCGAGGCGAGGCCATGATCGAGCGGCTGCCCAGACGCGAACGCGAGGTGTTCGAGACCCTGTGCCGGCTTGGCGAGGGGGGAACCGCGGCGGTTCGGCAGGCGCTCGCGGATTCCCTCAGCGACTCGGCGGTGCGGACGCTGCTTGCCCGACTCGAGGTCAAGGGACTCGTCCGGCGGAAGACCGGCCGTTCCGGCGTCGTGTACGCGCCTGCGCCACGCCCGGAGACGATCGCCACGGGGGCGCTGCGGCGCATGGTCGACACCTTCTTCGCCGGTTCGGCCGCGACCGCGGCCACGGCCCTGCTGGGCCTGACCCAGAAGTTGAAGCCCGAGGAGGTCGAGGCGCTGCAGCGGGCCATCGACGAAGCGCGGGAACGCGGCGAATGACGGATGCGATCTACGCGGCTCTGGATCTGCTGATCCGTTCCGGCCTCGTCGCAGGGGCCGCCCTCGGCCTCTCGATGCTGGCGCGCCGCCGCCCCGCCGAAGAGCAGGTTGCGATCCTGAGAGCCGGCGTGTGCCTCCTCCTCGTCCTGCCGCTTGTCATGGCCCTGGGTCCGGCGGTTTCGCTGCCCCTGCTGCCGCCGGAATCCGCATCCCCTCCGACCGCGCCGGCGGAGATCTGGGCGGGAGAAGTGGGGCCCGTGGCCGGGGTGGCCGTCCATGCCGCCGTCCTGCAGCCGTCTCCGCTCACCGCGGCCGTCTGGGTGTGGGGAGGCGGAGCCATCGCCATCGTGGGCCGCTTCCTCGTCGGCGTCTGGACCCTCCATCGCTGGACCCGAGGAAGCCGTCCGGCCACCGCGCCGGCGTGGCTCGGCGCGCTCCGGCGTCT
>Ga0154912_137_pt1 | contig 9813 bp, 12 predicted proteins | sample RifCSPhighO2_01_FD_105881 | JGI IMG/M metagenome (GOLD analysis project Ga0154912, IMG submission 105881) | Caulobacterales bacterium RIFCSPHIGHO2_01_FULL_70_19 | reverse complement strand
CGCCTTCGCCCGCCTGTTCGAGCATTTCGCGCCGCGGCTGAAGGCCTATCTGATGCGGGCGGGCGCGCCGCCGGGCGCCGCCGAGGACTTCGCCCAGGACGCCATGCTGACGGTCTGGCGCAAGGCCGATCTGTTCGATCCGCGGCGCGCCTCCGCCGCCACATGGATCTTCACCATCGCCCGGAACCGGCGCCTCGACGCGCTCCGCCGGGAATCGCGGCCGCTGCCCGTCCCGGAGATGAGCCTCGCGCCCGAGGAGCCCGAACAGCCCGACGCGCAGTTGTCCGAGGCGGAGGAGGCGGCGCGACTGAACGCGGCGATGACGGACCTGTCGCCGGAGCAGCTGGAAGTGCTCCGCCTCGCCTTCTTCCAGGGCGACGCCCATTCGGAGATCGCGCGAAAGCTGAACCTTCCGCTGGGGACCGTGAAATCTCGCATCCGCAAGGCCATGATCAAGCTTCGCATCGCGCTCCAGCCGCTGAGGGAGACCCCATGACGGCGTTGCAGCACAACGTTTCCGACGAACGCCTGCTGTCCTGGGCGGCCGGCACGCTCAGCCCGCCGGAGGCCGTGGTGGTCGCCACGCACCTGGCGCTGCGTCCGCGCGTGGCGGCGGCCGCCCGACGCCTCCAGGCCGTGGGCGGACGCCTGCTGGAGGATCTCGAACCGCAGCCGATGCGGGCCGGCGCGCTCGCGCAGGTGCTCGCCCGCGCCGAGGCCGATTCGGGCCAGGCCGAGGCTTCGCCGCCCTCGAACGACATGCCGGGGCTGCCGGAACCGCTGCGGCGTTACGCGCTCGGGCCATGGCGCTGGATGGGCCCGGGCGTGCGGGTGCGGGACGTGCACGCTCCCCGGGACGGGGACAGCCGCGTCATCCTGCTGGAGATCCAGCCGGGTCGACGGACGCCCCGACACACCCATGGCGGCGTCGAGCTCACCTGCGTGCTGAAGGGCGCCTATGCGACCGAGACCGATCGCTTCGACGTCGGGGACCTCGAGGAGGCGGGGGAGGAGACCCTGCACCAGCCCCGGGTGGTGTCCGACGCGCCCTGCCTGTGCGTTGCGGCGCTGGACGGGCAGATCCTGCTGGACGGGTGGCTGGGCCGGATCCTGCAGCCCTTCGTGAAGCTCTGACGCCGACCGCATCCGCCGGGACGTTCCGTGCGTAGCTGATGCGCCAACCGGAAAGGCCCCATGAACGTCCTGCTTCTCGCCGCCGTCGCTTCGGTCGCCGCCCTGTCTGTGGCGTGGGCGGTGGCGCGCGCGACCGGCGACGGGGGCTGGGTCGACGCGATATGGGCGCTGTCGGCCGGAGCCATCGCGGCGGCCGCCGCCCTGTGGCCAGCCTCTGACGCCGCCCTTTCCCGCCAGGCGCTGGCGGCGGCGCTTGTCGCGCTTTGGGGCGCGCGGCTGGGGGTCTACATCGCCCGGCGGACGGCCGCGGCGGAGCGCCCCGATCCGCGCTACGAGCGCCTCGTGGCCGAATGGGGCGGCTGGAACGCCCGGGCTTGGCGGTTCCTGATGATCCAGGCGGCGACCGTCGTCGTTCTGGCGCTCGCCGTGCGGGCGGCGGCGGTGCGGCCGGAGGCCACGCTGGACGCGCGCGACGCGCTGGCCGCGGCGATCGTGCTCGCCGCCGTCGTCGGCGAGGCCCTGGCCGACCGCCAGATGGCGGCGTTCCGGCGTGATCCGCGCAACCGCGGCAAGGTCGCCGACCGGGGCCTGTGGGGGTGGAGCCGGCACCCCAACTACTTCTTCGAATGGCTGGTCTGGCTGGCCTGGCCGGCAATGGCCCTCGATCCGGCGGTCCCGGCCAGCTGGCTGACCCTGCCGGCGGCGCTGATGATGTGGTGGCTGCTCAACCACGTCAGCGGCGTGCCCATGCTCGAGGCCGAGATGCTCCGCTCCCGGCCTGAGGCCTACCGGGCCTACCAGGCGCGGGTCTCGCGCTTCTTCCCCTTCCCGCCGAAGCCGCGCTGAAAGGAGACGGACATGCGTTACCTCTGGGCCTTCATCGGGAGCGGCCTCGCCATGGCCGCGCTCGACGCGATCTGGCTGACCCAGGTGGGCCCGCGGCTCTACCGTCCGGCCATAGGCGAACTGCTCGCCGACAAGCCCGACATGCGGGCCGCGGTCGCCTTCTATCTGATCTATGTCTGCGGGATCGTCTTCCTGGCCGTCAGCCCCGCCCTGCGCGACGGCTCGCTGATGCGGGCGACCATCGCCGGGGCCGTGCTGGGCCTGGTCGCCTATGCGACCTATGACCTGACCAACCAGGCCACGCTGAAGGTCTGGCCGCTCCACGTCACCCTGGTCGACGTCGCCTGGGGCACGCTCCTGACCGCAGCCGCGGCGGCGGCCGGGTACTGGCTGGCGGCGCGGTTGGGCTGATCCTTCACGGCCCGGGAGTCGGGGCCCGGCCGAAGGGCCTTGTCTCCGGCCCGGCCATTCAGCGCCGTGATCCCCCGGGCGGACCGCTGCGTATACTGCGGACCGTCGCGTCCTATGGAGTCTTGTGAATGCCGGCCGCTGAGACCGCCCACGGGCGCCGGGAATCCGGAGATCGCGCCGGGCGGCCGGTGATCGTCTGGTTCAGGCGCGACCTTCGCGTGGCCGACAATCCCGCCCTGGCGGCGGCCGTCGCCGGGCGGCAGCCTGTGATCCCACTGTTCATCCTGGACGAAGGCCATGGAACCCCGTCGTTGGGCGGGGCTTCGAAGTGGTGGCTGGATCGATCCCTCGCCGCCCTTGCGCGACAGCTTGGATCCCTCGGCTCCCCGCTGGTGCTGCGGCGCGGCCTGGCGGAACTGGAGCTCGCCGGTCTGGTGCAGGAGACGGGCGCCGCCGCCGTGTTCATGAACCGCCTGTTCGAGCCGGCTGAATGGGCCCGGGACGCCGAAATCGCTCACGAGCTGAAGACATCGGGCGTGGACTGTCGCGGGTTCAATGGCACGCTGCTCAGCACGCCAGGCTCTGTTCTGACGGGCGCGGGACGGCCCTTCAAGGTGTTCACGCCCTTCCTCAAGGCGCTCCTGGCCCAGGCCAGGCCGCCCGTCCTGCCGCCTGCTCCCTCCCGCCTCGCGGCCGGTCCGGAGGTCAGGTCGGAAGACCAGGCGAGCTGGCGGCTTCGTCCCCTGTCGCCGGACTGGTCCACCGGGTTCGACTGGACCCCGGGCGAGGCGGGGGCGGCGGAAGCCCTGTCGGTCTTCGTCGCGAACGGCCTGGCCGACTACAGCCGGGGCCGCGACCGCCCGGCGGCCAACGCGTGCAGCCGCCTTTCGCCCCACCTGCACTGGGGCGAGATCCACCCGTGGCGGATCGTCGAGACCGTTCGCGCGGCCGCGGCCGCGAGGCCGGCCCTGAAGCCGGAAGCGGACAAGTTCATCGCGGAGATCGCCTGGAGGGAGTTCTCAGCTCACTTGCTGCACCATTTTCCGCACCTCCCGGAACGATCCTTCCATCCAAAATACGACGCCATGGAGTGGCGCAGGGATGAGGACGGCTTCGCGGCCTGGACCCGGGGGCGGACCGGATACCCGATCGTCGATGCGGGCATGCGCCAGTTGTGGACCACGGGCTGGATGCACAACCGTGTCCGGATGATTGCGGCGTCCTTCCTGGTCAAGGACCTGCTGATCGACTGGCGGAAGGGACAGGAGTGGTTCCGGGACACGCTCGTCGACGCGGATCTCGCCAGCAACAGCCAGAATTGGCAGTGGGTCGCAGGATCGGGCGCGGACGCCTCGCCCTTCTTCCGCGTGTTCAACCCGACGACCCAGGGGGAGAAGTTCGACCCGGACGGGGACTACGTCAGGCGGTGGGCGCCGGAGCTCGCGCGGCTGCCCCCGAAATGGATCCACGCGCCGTTCGCGGCGCCGGCGCAGGTTCTGAAGGAGGCGGGCGTCCGGCTGGGCGAAACCTACCCGAGGCCGATCGTCGACCATGCAGCGGCCCGGCTTCGGGCGCTGGCCGCCCTGAAAGCCGTGAACGGCGACGGTCACGCGGCCGATGACCCGGTGGGAGCGTCGCCCCCGTCCGTCCGCCGTTGATCAACAGTAGGGTGGCCGGTGGCGGTGCAGGCAGTCTGGAGACAAGTCTCCGCCAAGGCGAGCCGGGCACGCGCGGAATGGCGCTCAGGCGCGCTTCGCAAACGAGGCGGGAACAGGCGGGCTAGGGAAGGGCGCCTCCGCGCCTTCGGCCCGACCGCCGGAAGCGGACGTTGGGCGCGCGAGGCCGGATCGCCTCGGCAGGTCAGCTACGGATGAAGTGGGGTACGAAGCCCGAAGTGTTGCGGGTGATGCGGCCGGCATCTTCTCTCAGCGCGATGCCCGCGGGCTCGTCGCCCACCACCCAGGACCCTACGATGACGTGCTGGCCGTCGAAGCGCGGGGGCGCGTGCAACGCCTGACGGATGTGGCTTCCCTGGCCATAGCCCGCATCCTCGCCCTCCTCGGTGGCGTCGCCCTCCCGGATCGAGACGTTCGCGCCCTCGCGCGAGAACAGCGGCTTGCGCACATAGTCGGCGCCCAGGGCCGCGTGCCCCGGGTCGCTCTCGAACCAGGACTCCAGCAGGTTGGGGTGGCCGGCGTGCCGCTCCCAGAGCAGGGGCAGGATGCCCTTGTTGGACAGAAGGGCCTTCCAGGCCGGCTCCAGCACGGTCACCTGGGCGTTCGGCAGCGGCTCGGCGTAGTCGTCGCGCAGCATCTGCTCCCAGGGATAGAGCTTGAACATGGCCTGGATCAGCCAGTTCTCGTCGTCGACGAACCGGCCGTCGGCGTTCAGGCCGATCTGGTCGATGGCGACGAACTTCGGGTCCAGACCGGCCTGGCGGGCCAGATCCTCGAGGAACCGAACCGTCTGGCGATCCTCGACGAAATCGGCGTCCGAGCTGAAATGCACGAAGCCGCCGTCCGGGAAGATGGCGCGGAAGCGGTCGACCAGCTTTTCGTGCAGGCTGTTGAACTGGTCGGCGTCGGCCGGCAGCGTGCCGTCGGCGATGCGGTCTTCCAGCCACAGCCACTGGAACACCGCCGTCTCGAAGATGCTGGTCGGGGTGTCGGCGTTGTATTCGTACAGCTTCGCCGGGCCGCGGCCGTCGTAGGCGAAGTCGAACCGGCCGTAGAGGGACGGGTCGCCCCGGCTCCAGCTTTCGGCGACATAGTCGCGGGACGCCTCGGGGATCTCCAGCAGGGCCATCAGCCGCTCGGACTTCACCGCATCGGCGACGAGGTCCAGGCACATCTGGTGCAGCTCGGCCGTCGGCGCCTCCAGCCCGTCCTCGATCTCCTCGAGCGTGAAGGCGTAGGCGGCGCTTTCGTCCCAGTAGCGTTCGCCGGAGTCGTGGTGCCAGGTGAAGCCCACGGCCTCCGCGCGCGCCTGCCAGCCGGGACGCGGGTCGAGCCTCAACCTTTCCATGCGTCTAGGCCGGGTCCTTCGAGGCCGGGACCGACGTCCCGATCTGCGGCGTCACCACCCGGATCTCCTGGGCCGTCAGACGCGCCAGCACGTCGTCGGCTGAGGCGTGGCCGGGCAGGATGCCGGCTTCCTTCAGCTTGGCGTCCAGGTCGGCCCCGGTGCGCTTGTCCTCCAGCTCCTGGCCGGCCCGCAGCCGCTCTTCCTGGACCGCCTGGCGCTGCTTGATGCGCTGCAGGCTGTCGGCGGCCGAGCCGATGCGCGAATGCGCGCCGGCCGACTGCAGGGCCACGGAGGTCTGGGCCTTCTGCACCGAGTCATTGACCTTCACGATGTCGATCTCGCGCCGCAGCGTCTCGATCTTCTGGTCCGTGGTGGCGATGGCGGTGCGCAGGCGGGCCTCGGCCTCCTTCATGTTCTCGATCAGGGGGCCGCGCGTGCCGATCTCGGTCTCCAGCTCGGCGATCCGCTGCGCCACCTCGCGGGCCAGGTCGGTCTTGCCCTGGGCCAGGGCGGCGCGCGCGGAGCTTTCGTACTTGGCGATCTGGTCGCCGAAGCTCTTGATCTCGTTCTCGGCCATGCGCCGGCGGGCGACCAGGCCGGCGAGGTCGTCGCGCGCCTTGCCCTGGGCGTTGTCGGCGTCGCGGATCTCCTGGTCGAGGATCTTCAGCGCATTGGCGTCGACCACCGCCTGACCGGCCTCGTGGGCCGTGCCGCGAAACAAGGCCGAGAGCTTTGCGAGCATGGACATGGTTCGTCTCCGTCGGATCAGGCGGCTTCGGCGCCGAAGGTTTCACGCAGGCTGCTGGCGTCGATGGCGTTCTCCGCCAGGGTGCGCAGCTCGATCAATATGGTCTGCAGCGTCGTCTTGCACGACAGCTCGCCCATCAGCTCGTAGACGTCCTCGCCCGACACCGTGGTGATGGCGAAGTTCGACAGCGGCACCACGCGCTGGGCCTTCAGCAGGAATTCGTTGAACCGCGCTGCGTCCTTCTGCTCGGCCACGGGCCAGAGCAGGACCGAGGCCACGATCTGGGAGCCGCCGACGCTCAGATAGATCGGCAGGTCGCCGTATTCGTGCATGGTCGCCAGCAGGACAGGGTCGGCCCCCTCGAGCACGCGCAGGGTCATTTCGCCCTCGCGGACGAGTTCCGACGCCTCAAGCGCGGCCTTGATGGCGGGCACGGTCCAGGCGGTTTCGATCACGGCGTCCATGGGATGTCTCACTCCAGAAGGATCGTTCAGGGGGTTGCGGCGCCCTCGCCGGGCAGGGACGGGACCGCGGGTGGACTCGGTGACGATGGCGTGGACCGCCGCCCTCACATCGTCCCGCGTCGAGTGGGGGATCCAGAATTCCACCTTGATCATGCCGGCGTCGCGCCGGGCCTTGCGCCAAGCACGTATACGATCGTTCGCCGACGGCAAGGGATTTGAGGCGGGGTTACGCATGTTTCATGTAACGCGTAACAGGAACGGTTGACATCGGCTAGGGGTCTGCGATGTCTGGTCGCCGCCCCGGGGCTGGCCCGGGTCCTTGCGAGACGACATGCTGCTGCCGCGAATGAAGCTCGCGCGCCTGTTCGACCGGGCGTTCCACGCCATGGCGGACCTGCACTGGACCCTGCTGTTCGCTCTGATCCTTGTCCACGCCCTTCTGACCTGGGGCCTGGTGGGGCTGGCCGGCGAGGCGGGCCTGACGCCGCCGGCCGCCTTCTTCTACTGGTACGCCACCACCGCCTACACCGTGGGCTATGGCGACCTCAGCCCGCAAACCGACGCGGGGCGGCTGATCACGGCTCTGTGGGTCTTCCCCGGCGCCATCGCCGCCTTCACCACCATCGTCGCCAAGGTCCTGGCCGCCATCGGCGAGGTCTGGCGCGTTCGCCGCTCCGGCAAGGGAGACTATTCCAGCATGACCGCCTCGATCGTCCTGATCGGCTACCACCCCGCCCGCACCGCCAAGATGGTGGACGAACTGTGCGCCGACCTCGCCCGGGACCAGACGCTGGTGCTGCTCACGCGGCAGACGATCGCGGATCCGGATCCGCGCATCCGCTATGTGCAGTCCGAGACCCTGACCTCCACCGCCGCCCTGACCCGGGCGGGCGTGCCCGAGGCCAGCCGCGTGCTGATCTTCACCGATTCCGACGCCGACACCCTGGCCGCCACCCTTGCCGCCGCCGCCCTCGCGCCGCCCGACGCGCACCTGGTCTGCTATTTCGAGGACCAGGACCATGCCCGGCTGATCGACCAGCACTGTCCGGAGGTCGAGGTCATCCTGTCGGCCGGGCCGGAGCTCGTCGCCCGGGCCTGCAAGGATCCGGGCGCCAGCCAGGTCATCAGCACCCTGACCAGCCACCTCGACGATCACGCGACCCTGTTCAGCCTGACCTGGCCCGACCGTCCCCCGCGGGACTTCGGCGATCTCGCCCGCGACCTGCGCGAGCGCGGCGCGACCCTGCTGGCGATCCAGCCGGCGCGGGAGACGGCGCCGAGGTTCAATCCGGCCATGGACCGTCCGGTCGGCCGCGGCGACCGACTGTTCTATGTCGCGGCGTCCCGACTCGATGCCGTCGCGCTGGCGGGCTAGGCTCGGGGCATGTTCAAACGCCTGTTCGGCTCCGGCGAGAAGCCCGCCCCCGCCCCGGGTCTGGCGGAGGTGCGCAACATCACCGTCGGCCGCACCGTCTCGCTGGATCCGCTGGCCTGGCGCCGGCTGGGCGACGAGACCCGCTTCACCCTCGACCGCGACGCCCTGGAGATCACCGCCCAGGGCGTGATCACCCTCGACGGCGGCCAGTTCGTGCATCGCTTCTACACCGACGACCACGTGATGCTTCAGGCCATGAGCGACGATCCCGAGGGCCGGGCCGCCTATGACTTCACCCTGTTCACCCCGTGGTCGTCGGCCTATCCGCCGGGCGCCCGGGAGCGCCGGCTGTGGATCGACCGGCTGTCCGAGCCGGTCTTCCGCGGCGCCGCCGAGGACCTGCCCGACTTCCCCCGCCTGTGGTTCGCCGAGAGCGACGCGCGCCAGCCGCCGGTGACGCTGTGGGAAACGATCTATGACGACCGCGCGGCGACGACGCCCTATGCGCGCATATTCCAGACGTGCATGTTGTACGCGCGCGACCTCGCCGGCGGACGCGAACTGATGCTGGCGCTCGAGATGCAGCCGGACGGGGGCGAGACCACGCACGAGATCATGATCGGCATTCCGCTGGAGATGGCCGAGTTCCGCGCCTAGGCGCACACCGAGGGGAAGCTGCACATGGACTGGTTCGCGTTTCAGACGGGGGCGACGGCCTTCATCATCGCCTTCGTGGCGGCGGTGCTGTTCTTCGTCGCCTTCAAATTCGTCTATCAGATGGTCACGCCCTACCATGAGCGCACCCTGATCCGGCAGGGCAACACGGCCGCCGCCGTGGCCTTGGGCGGCGCCCTGATCGGCTATGTCCTGCCGCTCGCCTCGGCCCTGTCGCACACCGTCAGCCTGCCGGAGTTCGCGGCCTGGGCGCTGCTGGCGGGCGTCATCCAGATCGTCTCCTTCATCGTCGTCAGCCGGCTGGTCTACCGGGCGCTGGCCTCGCGGATCGAGGCGGGCGAACTGGCGGCCGGCGTCTACATCGCCTCCATCTCCATCGGCGTGGGCCTGCTCAACGCCGCCTGCATGACGGCGTGAGCGGCATGACCCAGGACACTCCCGCCGCCCTGCCCGAGACCACCTCCCTGCGCCGGCTCAAGCGCTCCCGGTCGTTGCAGGTCACCAGCCTGATGGCCACGGTCGGCTTTTCGCTGTCGGCCTGCGGCTCGCCCCAGTCCGTTCCCGCGCCCGAGCCGGCGGAGCCGGCCCTGGCCTACACCTCGATCGACGACTGCAAGACCGCCGACGTCGTCCCCGATGCGGAGTGCGAAGCCGCCTACGCCGCCGCCCAGGCCGAGGCCGAGCGGACCGCGCCGCGCTACGCAACCCGGGCCGAGTGCGAGGGCCAGTGGGGGCCGGAGCAGTGCCGCCCGCTGAACACCGGCGGCGGGTCGTTCTTCGGCCCGCTCGCGACCGGCTTCATCATCGGCCAGATGATGAACGGCGGCTACCGCGGCGGCGGCCCGCTGTACCGCGACCGCGAGGACCAGTACTCCAACGGCTACGGCGGCGGCTATCTGTTCCGCGACTACCGCACCGGCCGCACCATCACCAACGCCCGCGAACACACGCGGGGGGTTCGCGAGGCGCCGACCCGGGTGCAGAGCCGCACCGCCGTGGTGTCCCGCGGCGGCTTCGGAGGCGGAGGGCGAGGCTACGGCGGGTAGCCTCGTCCAACGGGAGACCGGGAGGCCGCATCGCGCCATGTGTGGACGGCTCCCCGTTGGCAAGGGTTGATCTGACGCTCTGCTGAGCCT
>Ga0154912_133_pt2 | contig 10147 bp, 9 predicted proteins | sample RifCSPhighO2_01_FD_105881 | JGI IMG/M metagenome (GOLD analysis project Ga0154912, IMG submission 105881) | Caulobacterales bacterium RIFCSPHIGHO2_01_FULL_70_19 | reverse complement strand
ACCACCACCCGAGCGCCCGCCGTCAGCCCCTCCAGCGCCGACCGCTGGTCGGTGCGCGACAGCACCGTCACCGGCTGGAAGCGCACCTGGTTTCCTTCGCCGAGCACGAACACCCCGGCCCGGTTCTCGCGGTAGAGCACCGCCGCCGTCGGCACGGTCAGGGCGGGTCGGCTGCCCGCCTCGATGCGGGCGCGGGCGAACATGCCCGGGCGGAAGCCGCCGGCGCCGTTCAGGGCGATGCGGGCCACGCCCAGCCGGGTCTCGGGGTCGACCTCGGGGGTGACGATCCGCACCCGCCCCGTGGTCTGCCCGACCTCGTCGGACGAGATCGTGGCCGACTGGCCCGCGCGGACCAGGTTCAGCTCCGTCTCGGGCACCCGCGCGTCCAGCTCCAGCCGCCCGTCGCGGACGATGCGGAACAGCTCGGTCCCCGCCGCGACGATCTGGCCGCGGGTCACGCTGCGGCTGATCACCAGCCCGGACACCGGCGCGCGCAGCGTCGCCTGCGACAGCCGCGTCTGCGTTTCCGCCAGCGCCGCCCGGGCCGCCGCCACATTGGCCTGCGAGGCCCGCTGGTTGGCCAGGGCCGTGTCCAGCGAGGCCTGGCTCAGGAAGCCGCGTTCCTTCAGCTCCTGGGCCCGCGCCAGCGCCGCGTCGTCGCGCGCGGCGTTGGCCTCGGCGGTCTGCACCGCCGCCTGCTGCTGCCGCACCTGCGCCCGCAGCAGGGCGTCGTTCATCTGCACCAGCGGCTGCCCCTGCCGCACGTACGAGCCCTCGTCGACCAGCACCGAGGTGGCGGTCAGGCCGCCGGTCTCGGCCCCGACCGGCACCTCCTCCCAGGCCGAGATGGTCCCGGAGGCGTTGATCGTCCGCGGCAGATCCTGCAGCACCGGCGCGACCACGGTGACGGTCTGGCCGCCGGCGGCGGCCTTCTCCGGAGCCTTCTCCTCGCCATGCCCGCCGCAGGCGGCCAGCGCGCCGAGGCCGACGGTGAGGGCGAGGGTCGCCAGGGTCCGGTGGATGCGGAAGCTGATGGCCACTTTGTATCCCCTTGGCGCCGGCGGGGGGAGGCGACGGCGCACGCGATGGGACGCCGTCCCGGCGCCCGGTTGTCATCCGCTGTTGAATAGCGTTTCCCGACGTCCGGCGAAACCCGGCAACGGGCGCCTTACCTCGAAGTAATCCGCAACAAAATCAGTGACTGTCGGCGAGCTCCCCGGCGGCCGTTGGCGCTTTCCCCGCGCCCGTGCTAGGCGCCGCACCATGCCGACCCCTCCCATCGAACGCATCCGCAACTTCTCCGTCGTGGCCCATATCGACCACGGCAAGTCGACCCTGTCCGACCGCCTGATCCAGTTCACGGGGGGGCTGACCGCGCGGGAGATGCGTGAGCAGGTGCTCGACAACATGGAGATCGAGCAGGAGCGGGGCATCACCATCAAGGCCCAGACCGTGCGCCTGACCTACAAGGCCAAGGACGGTCACGACTACGTCCTCAACCTGATGGACACCCCGGGCCACGTCGACTTCGCCTATGAGGTCAGCCGGTCCCTCGCCGCCTGCGAGGGCTCGCTGCTGGTCGTCGACGCGTCGCAGGGCGTCGAGGCCCAGACCCTGGCCAACGTCTACCAGGCCATCGACAACAACCACGAGATCGTCCCGGTCCTCAACAAGATCGACCTGCCCGCCGCCGAGCCCGAGCGGGTCAAGGCCCAGATCGAGGAGGTCATCGGCCTCGACGCCTCCGACGCCGTGCTGTGCAGCGCCAAGTCCGGCATCGGCATCGAGGACGTGCTGGAGGCCATCGTCGCCCGCCTGCCGCCGCCGAAGGGCGACGCCGCCGCCCCGCTGAAGGCCATGCTGGTCGACGCCTGGTACGACCCCTACCTCGGCGTGGTCCTGCTGGTCCGCGTCTTCGACGGCGTGCTCAAGGCCGGCCAGCGGGTCAAGTTCATGCAGAACGGCTCGACCCACCTGGTCGACCGCGTCGGCGTCTTCCTGCCCAAGAACACCCCGGTCGACCAGCTCGGCCCGGGCGAGGTCGGCTTCATCACCGCCCAGATCAAGGAGGTCGCCCACGCCGCCGTCGGCGACACCATCACCGACGAGAAGCGCCCCACCGCCGAGCCGCTCAAGGGCTTCAAGGAGGTCCAGTCGGTGGTCTTCTGCGGCCTCTTCCCGGTCGACGCCGCCGATTTCGAGGACCTGCGCGCCGCCATCGCCCGCCTGCGCCTCAACGACGCCAGCTTCACCTACGAGATGGAGTCCTCGGCCGCCCTGGGCTTCGGCTTCCGCTGCGGCTTCCTCGGCCTGCTGCACCTGGAGATCATCCAGGAGCGCCTCAGCCGCGAGTTCAACCTCGACCTGATCGCGACCGCCCCCTCGGTGGTCTACAAGATCGAGCTGCGCGACGGCTCGCACATCGACCTGCACAACCCGGCCGACCTGCCCGACGTGATGCAGATCGTCGAGATCCGCGAGCCGTGGATCAAGGCCACCATCCTGACCCCCGAGGAGTACCTCGGCGGCGTCATCAAGCTGTGCCAGGACCGCCGCGGCGAGCAGAAGGAGCTGACCTGGGTCGGCACGCGCGCCATGGTCGTCTACGACCTGCCGCTGAACGAGGTGGTGTTCGACTTCTACGACCGGCTGAAGTCGATCTCGAAGGGCTACGCCTCGTTCGACTACGAGCTGGCCGACTACCGCCCCGGCGACCTGGTGAAGATGAACATCCTCGTCAACGCCGAGCCGGTCGACGCCCTGTCGATGCTGGTCCACCGCAGCCGCGCCGAGACCCGCGGCCGCGGCATGGTCGAGAAGATGAAGGAGCTGATCCCGCCCCACCTCTTCCAGATCCCCATCCAGGCCGCCATCGGCGGCAAGATCATCGCCCGCGAGACGGTGCGGGCGTTGAGGAAGGACGTCACCAGCAAGTGCTACGGCGGCGACGCCACCCGGAAGAAGAAGCTTCTGGAGAAGCAGAAGGAAGGCAAGAAGCGGATGCGCCAGTTCGGCAAGGTGGAGATCCCGCAGGAGGCCTTCATCGCCGCGCTGAAGATGGATGAGGATTGATGCCCCTCAACCTTATCGAAGAGACTGTTTTTCCTATCTGTCACTTTGGGATGGTGGGTGCCCTTGCAGATGCGAAGAGGCTGCTAGGGTCTGGCTTTTTTCTCAACCACGAAGGACTCTTCATAACCGCCGGCCACGTCGCGCAGGCATTCGGGAACACGAGGCCGGGGATATTTTTCAAACCGGATCCGGTCGGAGACCCGCTCCTTAATCGGGTGGCTTGGGTTGGCGAGTTCGAATTGGGCCCGTCCGACCTCGCCGTGGGGAGGGTATCGGTGGGCGCGCACACATTCTTCGATTGCGTCGGGAGCGTGGAAGGTATGTGGGCAGATGTCGTCGCGTGCGGATATGCTGAAAGTGCCGTGTTGCTGGGTAACGGTAGATTCAGATCCCCAATCCGAGGCCTCAAGGGTCATGTGCAGCGGACGATCAGCGAGGGTCTGGACGACGATCTGCCGGTCGCTGGCAAAGTCTACGAGCTGAGTTTTCCCATTCCGAAGGGCATGAGCGGTTCGCCATTATACCGTGTGGCAAACAATCAGCTACAGTTGCTCGGTGTCTGTGTCGCGTCGCGTTCGGCTGAGATGGTCGATTTCGAAGACACGACAGTTGACGATGACGGAAGACACTACAGCGAGCGTAAGGTTCGTATCGAGCAGTACGGGATTGCGACGGCTATCGAGACGGCATTGGACTGGACTCCTAGAATGCTGGGACGCCCGATCCGCGAGCTAATCGTGGCAGGATAATTGGATTCGCCCGACTGCTCCGAGAGTCCTGAACAAATGTCCTGCGCTTACGCCAGGAACACGTGCCACGAGTTCATCGTCCACGGCCTGATACCCGTTCTCGGCTACCACTTCTGGTCAGCATCGCAGGGATGCCCCGGCACGCCCGATGGAAATGCGGCAGACGAGTTCGTCGAATCGCTCAACCCTGCATAGGAAGTCGGTTGACCGGAACATCTTGCGAACTAGCCTGAGCACATGAACGTCACAGGGCTATTCGCAGGAGTGGGGGGGCTGGAGCGCGGTCTGGCTGCGGCTGGCCACCATACCGTCGCCGTTTCCGAGGTCTGGCGACCCGCTTCGGCCGTGCTCGCCGCGCGGATCGACGCGCCCAACCTCGGCGACGTGACCCTGCTAAGGGACCTGCCGGGCGAGACCGAACTCCTCGCGGGCGGGTTTCCGTGTCAGGACCTGAGCCAGGCAGGTCGGACCGCCGGCATAGGCGGTGCGAAGTCGGGACTGGTGGAGTCCGTCTTCGCCTTGCTGGACCGACGACCCGTGCCTTGGGTCCTGTTAGAGAACGTGCCTTTCATGCTGCGGCTGGATGGCGGAGCCGCCATGGCGCGGCTGGTCCAGGCGTTCGAGGACCGGGATTATCGATGGGCCTATCGGGTGGTGAACTCGCTCTCCTTCGTGCCGCAGAGGCGGGAGCGGGTGTTCTTTCTCGCCAGTCGCGAAGGCGACCCGACCGAGGTTCTGTTCGCGGACGACGTGCCGTTCCGGCAGCCGGAAACTAGCCTCTCCACACACGCTCACGGCTTCTACTGGACCGAAGGGTTGCGAGGGTTGGGCTGGGCGCCCGACGCAGTGCCGCCGTTCAAGAACGGCTCCACCGTGGGCATTCCTTCCCCGCCCGCGATCGTACTGCCGAACAGGAACGTGGTTACGCCGGACATTCGCGACGCCGAGCGACTGCAGGGCATGCCGGAAGGATGGACCGAACCGGCCGAGGCGGTCGGACGATCTTCATGGCGGTGGTCCCTGGTGGGGAACGCCGTCACCGCCCCTGTGGCCGAATGGATCGGCCGCCGCCTGACGTCGCCGGGGGAGGCGACGTGCCGTCTGGACGAGCTCGAAAGGCGGTGGCCGACTGCGGCCTGTTTCGACGGGGCCCGCCGCTGGCGCGCCGATGTGGGGCCCTTCCCGACATGGGAGCCCCGGCCCCCGCTGCACGAGTTTCTCGCCTATCCCGGAAAGCCCCTTTCGGTGCGGGCGACCGCCGGCTTCCTCTCCCGCGCCGCGAGGAGCAGCTTGCGGTTCCCCGAGGGCTTCCTTGAAACGCTGAGCCTTCATCTGCAAAGGTGGGATGAGGACGGGGCGATGAGACAGGCGGCGTGAGCAAGGTAAGCAAGGGTCGATCCAACGCGCTCTCTTCCGGCAAGTCCGACTCGTTCCGCGAGGAGTTCCTGGCCGCGGGGGACCGGGACGAAATCGCCACCGTAGTTGCGAAGCTCAGCGCCGCCATGGACGAGCTCGGGCTGAGCGAGCATGAGCGGCGCTATGTGGAGGTCGGCCGCGCCGCCAAGAAGAACTACGCCCAACGGCTTTCGACATGCATCGCCCAGAAAGTCTCCGACGGCCTTCGAGACCGTTATCCGACGATCCTGCCGTCGGCCGATGGCAAGATGCACGAGTCCCGCTCCATGGGCGCGGGAGGGCTGAAGAAGCTGGATGTCAACTATTCCACGCCCGAGCTAGGGCTGGGACTGGGGATCTCCGTGAAGACGATCAATTTCCGGGACCTGGCCACCAAGCGCTACACAAAGAACGTCAAGCGGGTGGACGGAGAGCTTCGGGCGGAGGCGCAGGATTATCACACCCGGCAACCGTACTCGCTCCTCGCGGGGCTGGTCTTCATGCCCATGGACGCCGCCACCGATGGGGTGGGAGAACGTTCGAGTTTCCGTCATGCGCGAGAGGTGTTCGCCGGCCGCGCGGGGCGCGCCGGGCCGCAGGACGACCCATCGAGGTTCGAGAGACTGTGGATCGGTCTCTATGGCACGACGCCCGAGACCCTCGGGGACGTGCGGTTCTTCGATGTCTCCGGGCCTGAGGGCGACAGCGTCGAGGTGATCCGGTTCAGCGCCGTTCTCGACGAGATCCAATCCGAGTTCCGCACGCGAAACCGCAAGTAGGATCAGGCGGCTACGTCGGACCGAAGGAACGGTGCATGCTTCCATGTGCCTGATGCCGACCCCAAGTAGCGTCCGTGCCCGCTTCCTCGTCACACGAGACGAACGATTCGCCGGTCGATCCCCGGCGCAGCGCGATCATGCGCAATGTCAGGGGCAAGAACACCACGCCGGAGATGAGGGTGCGGTCGGCGCTGTATCGGGCGGGTTACCGGTTCCGGCTGCATCGCAAGGACCTGCCGGGGAGGCCGGACATCGTGCTGCCCCGGCTCCGGGCGGCGATCTTCGTGCACGGCTGCTTCTGGCATCGCCATCCGGGCTGTCGGGCGGCGAGCTCGCCGTCGACCCGCGCGGTGTTCTGGCAGGAGAAGTTCGCGCGCAACGTGGAGCGGGATCGGCGGACGATCGAGGCGCTGGAGGCGGACGGCTGGCGCGTCCACGTGGTGTGGGAGTGCGAGACCAAGGGGCGGGAGCCGACCTTCTGGGGCGGGCGGCGGGGGCCTGGCGTGACGGACGCGCGGGGCGCATCCGGGGATTCTGAGTGGCGGGCCTTTGGGTGGCGGTCGGTGCGGCGGGCCTCGTCGACTCGCCGCCGGCGAGGCTCCCGGCGTCGAAACCCCTCCACCATCCTTCGCCTGCGGCTCCGCATGGTCCCCCTCCCCATTCCTCCGGAACGGGGAGGAGACGGTGCGTCCGGTTCTGACGCAGGCGGGGGGCAGGGTGGGGGGATGAGCGAGCTCGTTCCGTCGCCGTCGCCGTCGCCTGCGCCGTCGCCCGCGCCGCGGCGGGAAGACCGGCCGGCGCACTATCGGCTGTCGACGGAGACCTGGGAGCTGATCCTGCAGGAGTATCGCGAGGGGGCGACGGCGCCCTTCCTGGCGCGCAAGTGGCGGGTGTCGGAGCACGCCATCCGGCGCCGGATCACCCGGCACGGGGCGACCAAGCGGGCGTGGGGCGACGCCCAGGCGATCGGGCAGGCGCTGGCCCGCGAGGCGGAGCTGGAAGAGGCGCGGCGCAACAGTCCCGAGGCGGTGGCGGCGCGGCTGTTCGAGGGGGTGGACGAGGGAGAGGGCGAGGCCGACGGCGATCCGGCGGCCCTGCTGAAGGTGGCCGTGCTGGCCTCCGGGCGGGCCATGCGCGGGCGGCTGTGGGCCGAGGCGAAGGCGCTGGCGGGGCTGGCGGAGAGCTATGCGCGGCTGGCGCGGGCGGAGGGCGGCGCGGGGGCGGGGCGCCAGGACGCGGAGGGCGAGCCGGACTGGGACGACGCGGCCGAGCTGGAGGCGGTGCGGCGCAAGGTCGAGGACATGCGCCGCGGCTCGGTCGAGATCGCGCTACGGGCGGCGGCGGAGGGGCGCGACCCGTGGGCGGCGGCGCAGGTGCCGCGGCCGGACTGGGCGGGGCCGGAAGAGCCGGGGGAGGCGGCGGGGGACGCGGCGGGGGACGCGGCGACGGCGGCGCCTACGGCCTGGTGAGCACCGCCCCCACGGCGGCGATGCGCTCGACGGCGTCGTACTCGGGCCGGCGCAGGGCGCCGCCGAAGACGTCGGGGTCCAGCTCCTCGTAGGCGAGGTCGAGGCCGCGGGCGGCGGCGAGGTCGGCGAGGCCGGCGCGGACGACGTCGCGGCCCTCGACCACCGGCGCGCCCGTGTAGAGGACGAAGCGACCGCCGGGGGCGAGGACCTCGAGCGCCTCGCGCGCCCATCCGAGGGCGACGGCCGTGCCCAGCGCCCCGCCGCCGTCGCGGTAGGTGCGCCCGGCCGCATCGGCGATGTAGGGCGGGTTGGCGACGACGAGATCGAACGGGCCGGTCCGGCCGGCGAGGCCCGAGCCCTCGACGACGTGCAGCGGCTGGCCGGCGTGGACGGCGTTGATGCGCATCAGGCGCAGGGCTTGCGGGTTGACGTCGGTGGCGGTGATCGCGGCCAGCGGCGCGCGGGCGGCGAGCGCCAGGGCCCCGACGCCGGCCCCGGCGCCGATGTCCAGCGCCCGGGTGAAGCCGGGGCGGCGGTCGAGCGTCTCGTGCAGCAGGCGCACGAAGCGGTAGCTGTCCGGCCCCAGGAAGACCGCCTCGGCCCCGGTCCCCCGCGCCGAGTGCAGGTGCAGGCGGCCGTCGACGGTGCTGACGCGGAGGGTGGGGCGGAGCAGCTCGCCGTCGGGCCGCAGCGCCTCGCCGGCGCGCAGCAGCGCCTCGACGTCGTCCGGCAGGTCGCCGGGGGCGAAGGGCAGGCTCCAGCCCAGCACGTCGCGCAGGTCGTCGGGGCGGGCGCGTCGCCGGCGGCCGGCGACGACGGAAGCCGTCGAGGGCGTGGGCGCGACGAAGGCGTAGCGGTGGGCCTCAAGCCGGTCGAGCAGCCGGACCAGGGCGCGATCCGCCTCCGTGAGCCTCGCCTCGGGCGGGGCGGCTTCGTGGAGGCGGTCCTCCGGCGGCAGGGCGCTCACGCGCGCTTCCGCAGGTCCTCGGGCCCCCACAGCCGTTCGCGGTAGGCCTCGAAGCAGGCGGCGCCGGCCATCAGCCGCATGACGGCGCCCTCGGCGAGGCTGCGGACGACGTCGGGGCGGGTCCCGGCCAGCGGGCGCAGCACCTCCTCGTTCCAGGCGCGCGAATGCTCGACGTCCAGGGTGGCGTGCAGGGCGTAGTATTTGCGCTCCGGCCCGACCCCCAGCCGCTTCAGTCCGGCGGCGACGTGGGCGGCGCGCCACGGGGCGGTCAGCTCGACCACGCCCAGGGCGCCCAGCGCATGGAAGGCGTAGCGGCGGGTGGTCGAGAAGGCGACCAGCACATTGCCCAGCGCCAGCGCCGGCCACACCGTCTCGTCGATGGTCGGATGCAGATCCAGGTGGTCGGCCAGCTTCTTCAGCATCGGCCCGTGCATGCCGGCCTGGTTGCCGCGGCCCATCTCGTCCCAGTAGTTGCGGGCCAGCTCCATCTTGGGCCGGTCGGGCATGCGCACCTGGGCCATGGCCACCAGGTCGTCGAAGCCGGCCTCGCCCGCCACCTCCTGCAGCAGGAACCAGCGCATCTGCTCGAGGTCGGCCTCCTCGGCCAGCCACGGGAACAGCGGGTCGTTCTCGCCCGGGCCGGCGCCCTGCAGCGCCTCGAACCAGGCCACGAAGCCGTCGGGGTCCTCGGGCAGGTCGGCCAGCCACGGGGCGGCGTCGGCGCGCAGCCGCTCGATGAAGGCGCCCTCGACGAGGATCATCTCGGCGTCCTCGCGCGCGTGGTCGGTCCAGCCCCCGTGCGGCGTGGTCGGCTCCAGCCGGCGGCTGTTCCAGCGGGTCAGGCGGCGGTGGAAGGCCGCGGGGTCGGCGCTGTCCGGGCGCAGCGGGGTCAGGTTGTCGGCCGGCGTCATGGCATCAATCTCGAAGGGATCAGAGCCCGCAATACGCTCCAGCTCCCCGCCGGTTCCGTCGTTCCCGGCGGCCTCTGCGCGCGCCGGACCGTCGGTTTCCCGACACAGGAACCACCTGAAATCTCCGGCATTTCCCGGGTCTCAACGGAGAATTTCGATGGACGGCTCAGGCTACAGCTGGACCCTCAGGCGGGAGGGCGATCACTGGTGCTGGAGGGCGGTCGATCGCGCCGACCAGACCGTGCTCGTCCAGGGCGTGGCGGGCAGCCGCGCCGAAGCGGCGGCCTTCCTCGCGCGCGCCATGTCGCTCGGCGTGCTGCACCGGCAGGGGACCGCAACGGCATGATTTCCGCCATCGGAGGCGCCGGACCCATGCGGGTCCTCGAGACGACCGTGTACAGGGGCCCCCACCTCTACAGCTCACGGCCCATGATCCGGCTCCAGCTGAACCTCGGCGCGCTCGAGCACTGGCCGACCCACCGGCTGGACGGCTTCACCGACGCCCTGCTGGCGCGCCTGCCGGGCCTGTCCCGTCACGGCTGCTGCTACGGCGAGCCCGGCGGCTTCGTGCGGCGGCTGCGCGAGGGCACCTGGCCGGGCCATGTGATCGAGCACGTGGCGATCGAGCTGCAGAGCGCCGCCGGCGCTCCGGTGACCCGCGGCAAGACGCGCTCCGTGCGGGGCCGGCCGGGGGTCTACAACGTCATGTACGCCTGGAGCGACGAGGACGCCGCCCTGCTCGCCGGCCGGCTGGCGATCGAGCTGGTGCTGGGCCTGCTTCCGCCGGACCTGCGCCGGGTCGAGG
>Ga0154912_139_pt4 | contig 10183 bp, 10 predicted proteins | sample RifCSPhighO2_01_FD_105881 | JGI IMG/M metagenome (GOLD analysis project Ga0154912, IMG submission 105881) | Caulobacterales bacterium RIFCSPHIGHO2_01_FULL_70_19 | reverse complement strand
ATGCTTCGCATGGTCCCCCTCCCCCCGCGGGGGAGGAATGCGCTCAAGCAGCGAGCCGCCGCGCGGCGACCCTCCGATCAAGCCGGAGGGTGACGACGACGCGCTCAAGCAGCGAGGCTCCGCGAGCCGAGCGGTAGCGCACAAAAAGGGAGGAAGGTTGGCGGCGCCGCGTGAGCCGTGAAGGACTGTTCAATCCTCTCGACCTGGCAGACCAGGTGGGCGCCGTGTGCCCAGGCCCTCGAGCCCGAACAGGGACAGCTCCCTTTGAGAGAATTAAGGTCGCGAGGATTAGTCGCCTTCGACGTGAGCCGCAGCAGGACCCGCCAGGAGCGAAGATAGTCGCTCGGCCGGGGCGGAACAATGGCGCCCCTACTCAGTCCCGCGGGAAACGCTGCGGCGCCGGCTGGTCCATCCGGTGCACCTCGAGCGCGTCGCCCGTCAGACGCAGCCGGAGGCGGTCGTCAAAGCCTTCCACCGCGAACAGGCCGTCCGTGGTCAGCGGGTTGAGCCGGGATCTCTGGCCGTTCGCGCGCAGCCAGACGAGGCCGCCGTCCTCGAAAGCGATCACGCGCCCGCCGTAGGTTCCCGCCAGCGTCTGGAGGCGGTCGCCGGGGACGGCGACGGGGCGCACGCGCGCCTCGGCCGCGACCTGGGCCCATTCCCAGCCGGCGCGGTCCGCCGGATCGGCCTCGGGCCGGGCCAGCAGCCCGGCCAGGGCGAGCGAGACCGCCGTATCGAGCGCCTGCGTCGGATCGACGGCCACATCCGGCTCGACGCCGACCTCTTCCCAGTTGTCCCCGGTCACCGGGTGGACCGGTCGTCCGTAGGAGACGCTGAGCATGAAGCCCGGAGAGATCGGCACGACGGTGTTGTTGTTGGCCGCGCCGGCGGTGACGCCCCCGACGAGGGTCCCGAGGCCGAACTTCTGAACGCTGTACGCGAAGGCCTCGCCGGCCGAGCCGACCTGGCGGTTGGTGAGGACGTAGAGCGGCTTGCCGATGAGCCGGCCGGCGGGGAGGTGATCCAGGGTCCGCGACTGGACCGGCTCCTCGCCCGCCTCCAGGAAGGTCATGTCGAGCTTGTCCGGCTCCATGAAGTGGCTGAGCAGGTAGCGGACGGCCGCGTGGTCGCCGCCGCCGTTGCCGCGCAGGTCGATGATCAGGGCGTCGCCCTCGCGCAGGAAGCGCATGGCGTCGTCATAGGCTTGGCCGGTGCGGTCCTTGACCCAGTAGAAGGTGGCGATGCGCAGGTACCGCACATTGCCCGGCAGAATGCGCATCTCGCCGAGGCCGTGGTTGCTGCGCCGCGCGGCGGCGGCCCAGAGGGCAAGGTAGGCGGGATTGTCGTAGGCGTCCGCATCCGAGGTGATGGCCGCGGCATACTGGTCCGGGGCGTGGGTCAGGTAGAGGTGGCCGTCGCGGCTGGACTCGCGCAGGTCCGTGGTGACCCGCTCGGCGAAAGTGGTGGGATCCGCGGTGTCGTAGCGCCCGCTCGACAGTCCCGCGTTCAGCCGGTCCCGGATGGTCGCCGTGCGGTCGGGGAAGACGTAGCGCGCCTCGATCTCGCGGATCATGGCGGCGACGGCGGCGGCGCGGTCGGCGGCGGCCAGCGGGGCGGCGTCGATCGTCCGGGCGACCGCCTCGGGCGCTGGCTGCTGCGCCAAGGCCGGCGAGCCGGCGAGCAGGGCCAGGGCGCAGGCGGACAGCAGCAGGGGGAGACGAGTCATCGGTCGGATCCGGCGTTCGAGGGGGTGGCGGACAGCGCCGCCGTCAGGCGGTCGGCGAGAGGCTTGCGCTGGAGGGCGTCGAGAGCCGCGACGAGGACCTCGGCGAGCGGTTGGCCGATATCCTCGTCGAGGCTGCGGGAGGCGACGTCGGTGGCGGCCCAGCATCGCTCCAGCAGGGGCAGCCGCTCGAGCGCGAAGGGAGTCAGGGCGACGATGCGCTCGCGCGCGTCCGTTCCGGGCTCGAGGGCGACCCAGCCGCGCGCCGCCATCTGGGCCACCGTCTGGCTGATCGCCGAGTGGGTGACGCCGGTCCTGGTCGACAGTCCGCGAAGGGTCGCGGGGCCGTCGTTCAGCAGCGCCCGGACAACGGGCGTGTACCGGGGCCGGTAGTCGAGTCCCGCATGGACGTAGAGCTGCTCCACCGCCCCGTCGAGGTGCTCGATGAGCCGGCGGAGCAGGACGCCGTGGGTGCGGAGCGAGTAAGGCATGAGGAGCGATGTATAAGCGCTGTTACATCTCTTCAAATGACAAATGGGACAGGCTTCGGACCCGTTTCGGCGTGTCAGAGCCCCTGGGCGATCTTCTCGAGGCGAGCGGCGACGGCGTTGAGGGCTTCGGCGACGCCGTCCTGGGACGCCGCGGCGGGCGCGGGGGCCGCGCCGCCGGCGAGCCGGGCCTCGTGCAGCTCGTCGGCGAGCAGCAGGCCGGCCATGAGGAACAGGCGCAGGTCGCCGACGTGGCCGACCTCGCCCGCCACCTGACGAACGTGGCCGTCGAACTGCTTCGCCAGGATGCGGACCCGCTCCTCCTGGCCGTCCGCGCAGCCGACCGCGTAGGGACGGCCGTTGATCTCCACGGTGACGGTGGCCATCAGCGGCCCTCCTGTTCCGCGAGGGTGTCGCGGATGGCCTCGGCGGCGCGTTCGAGCGCCCGGGCGGCGTCGCGGCCGGCGGTCTCCAGCTCGTGGATGCGGGCGCGATCGGTTTCGCTGGACGGCTGGGGGGCGAACAGGTCGTCGTCGGGCACGCGGCTGGCCCCCGCGGCCCGGCTCTTCAGCTCCAGCAGGCGACGTTCCAGCAGCGCAAGCGCGCGGTCCACACGGTCCCGGGCGGCCGAAGCAGCATCCATCGGTAACATTCTCCTCGAAACCGTATAGAACCCGCAGGCGCGCCGGGGTAAAGCGGCCCGCCTCCCTTTTTCCGCCTTCCGACGAAAGGTCCCCGCCGTGACCGACGCCAAAGCCGTATCCGCCAAGCCTTCCACAAAGCAGATGGCGGACGCCATACGGGTGCTGGCGATGGACGGGGTCGAGAAGGCGAAGAGCGGCCACCCCGGCATGCCCATGGGTATGGCCGACGTCGCGACGGTGCTGTTCTCCAGGTTCCTCAAATTCGACGCCTCGCGACCCGACTGGGCCGACCGCGACCGGTTCATCCTGTCCGCCGGTCATGGCTCGATGCTGATCTACGCCCTGCTGCACCTGACGGGCTACAAGGCCGCGACCCGGGAGGAGCTGGCGAACTTCCGCCAGTGGGGTTCGAAGACGGCCGGCCACCCGGAGTACGGCCACATGCCGGGGGTGGAGACCACCACCGGGCCGCTCGGCCAGGGCCTGGCCAACTCCGTCGGCTTCGCAATGGCCGAGCGTCATCTGGCGGCGCGCTTCGGCGAGGACCTCGTCGACCACCGCACCTGGGTCATCGCCGGCGACGGCTGCCTGATGGAGGGCGTGTCGCAGGAGGCGATCACCCTCGCCGGGCGCTACCGGCTGAACAAGCTGACGGTGCTGTGGGACGACAACGAAATCACCATCGACGGCAAGGTTTCGCTGTCCGACGCCACCGACCAGAAGCAGCGCTTCAAGTCGGCGGGCTGGGCGGTGAAGGCCATCGACGGTCATAGCGAGCACCAGATCCGCGCCGCCCTCAAGTGGGCGACGAAGCAGGACAGGCCGACCCTGATCGCCTGCCGGACGAAGATCGGCCGCGGCGCGGCGACCATGGAGGGCAGCCACAAGACCCACGGCGCCGCCCTGGGGGCCGCCGAGGTGGCGGCGACCCGTCTGGGCCTGTCGTGGACGCACGATCCGTTCGAGCTGCCGGAGAACATCGAGAAGGCCTGGCGCAAGGTGGGCCGGCGCGGGGCCAAGGCGCGCAAGGCCTGGGAGGCCCGACTGGCCGCCTCGCCGCAGGCGGCGGACTTCACGCGGGCGATGAACGGCGAGCTGCCCGCCGGCGCCTTCGACCGGCTGGACGCGAAGATCGCCGAACTGGTCGAGACGAAACCGGCTCAGGCGACGCGCCAGGCCTCGGGCGCGGCGCTGGACGAGCTGTTCGCCGCGATCCCCGAACTGATCGGCGGTTCGGCGGACCTGACCGGGTCGAACAACACCTTCGTCAAGGGCACCCCCATCTTCGACGCGCCGACCTACGAAGGCCGCTACGTCAACTGGGGTATCCGCGAGTTCGGCATGGCCGCGGCCATGAACGGCATGGCGCTGCACGGCGGCGTGATCCCCTACGGCGGCACCTTCATGGTGTTCTCGGACTACAGCCGCCCGGCGATCCGGCTGGGGGCGCTGATGGGGGTGCGGGCGATCCACGTCCTGACCCATGACTCCATCGGCCTCGGCGAGGATGGCCCGACGCACCAGCCGGTCGAGCATCTGGCGGCGCTGCGGGCCATTCCGAACCTGCTGGTCTTCCGCCCCGCCGACACGATCGAGGCGATGGAGTGCTGGAAGCTGGCGCTGGAGCACAAGGCCACGCCCTCGGCCCTGGCCCTGTCGCGGCAGAAGACGGCGGCGGTGCGGACCACGCCAGCCTCGGAGAACCTGTCGGCGAAGGGCGCCTATGAGCTGAAGGCGGCGAACGGCGAGGCGAAGGCGACCCTGTTCGCCACCGGCACCGAGGTTCCCGTCGCCCTGGCCGCCGCCGAGCGGCTGGAAGCCGAAGGCGTGCCGACGCGGGTCGTGTCGGTCCCCTGCTTCGAACTGTTCTTCCAGCAGCCCAAGGCCTGGCAGGACCAGATCATCGGCCGCGGCACGGTCCGGGTCGCCGTCGAGGCCGCCATCCAGCAGGGCTGGGAACGGTTCATCGGCGAGGACGGCGGTTTCGTCGGCATGACCGGCTTCGGGGCCAGCGCGCCCGCCGAGGTGCTGTACGAGAAGTTCGGGATCACGGCGGAGGCGGTGGTCGCGCAGGTCAAGGCGCGCCTCTGATGCGCCGGATCCTCGCCGCCACCGTGGTCGCGGCGGGGATCGCCCTCGCACCCGTCGCGCAGGCCCAGACGACGCCGGCCGAGACCCCGATCGTCGTCGGGACCTCCTACGCCCTCCCCTCCTCCACCTACGGCGGGACGCGGGAGATCAACGTCTGGCTGCCGCCCGGCTATGCCGAGGGCGAGGCGACCTATCCGGTGCTCTACCTGCTGGACGGCGGCACGACCTGGCAGGACTTCCACCACATCTCCGGCCTGGCGCAGCTGGGCACGGTGAACGGGACGACGCGGGACGTGATCGTGGTCGGGGTGGCCTCGGTCGACCGACGGAACGAACTGGCCCTGCCGACCGGGAACCCGGAGCTGATCGCCCGCTACCCGACCCAGGGCGAGTCGGAGCGCTTCCGGCGCTTCCTGGCGGAGGAGGTGCAGCCCTTCGTCGAAGGCCGCTTCCGCGGCAGCGGCGAGACGGCGCTGATGGGCGAGTCGCTGGCCGGGCTGTTCGTGGTGGAGACCTTCCTCAAGGCCCCGGAGATGTTCGACGCCTACGTTGCGGTCGGCCCGAGCCTGTGGTGGGACGGCGGACGGCTGGCCGAGCAGGCGGGGGCGCATCTGCGCGACCATTCGAACGAGCCGCGGACGCTGATCCTCACGCTGGGCGACGAGGGGCCGGAGATGCAGGCGCCGATGGACCGGCTGGTCGCGAACCTGCGGGACCACGCCATGCCGGCGCTGGACTGGTCCTTCACGCCACGGCCGGGCGAGAGCCACGCCACCATCTACCACGGGGCCGCGCTGGACGCGTTCCGGCGGCTGTTCCCCGTTCCCACGCCCTGATCCCGAGGACGCCCCGATGAAGCTCGGCACCCCGCTGTCCCCCTCCGCCGTCCGCGTCATGCTCCTCGGGGCCGGGGAGCTGGGCAAGGAGGTGGCCATCGAGCTGCAGCGGCTGGGGGTCGAGGTGATCGCCGTCGACCGCTATCCGAACGCCCCGGCCATGCAGGTGGCGCACCGCAGCCACGTCATCCCGATGACCGATCCGCAGGTGCTGAACGGCGTCATCCTCGCCGAGGCGCCGCACATCGTCGTGCCGGAGATCGAGGCCATCGCCACCGATGTCCTGGCGCATGTCGAGGCGGCCGGACTGGCGCGGGTGATCCCTACGGCACGGGCGACGCAGCTGACGATGAACCGCGAGGGCATCCGGCGGCTGGCCGCCGAGGAGCTGGGGCTGCCGACCAGCCCCTACGCCTTCGCCGGGTCGGCGGCGGAGCTGGCGGAGGCGGCGCAGCGCATCGGCCTGCCGGTGTTCGTGAAGCCGGTGATGTCGTCCTCGGGCAAGGGCCAGTCGATGGTCGAGACGCTGGACGCGGTGGACGCGGCCTGGACCTACGCGCAGTCGGGCGGCCGGGTGGAGGCCGCGCGGGTGATCGTCGAGGGGCGGATCGACTTCGACTACGAGATCACCCTGCTGACCGTGCGCTCCCTGCAGGCCGGCGAGGTGGTCACCGACTTCTGCGATCCTGTCGGGCACCGGCAGGAGAAGGGCGACTACGTCGAGAGCTGGCAGCCGCAGGCGATGAGCCCGGCGGCGCTGGCCCGGGCGCAGGAGATCGCGGGGAAGGTGACGGGGGCCTTGGGCGGGCTGGGCGTGTTCGGCGTCGAGCTGTTCGTCAGAGGCGACGAGGTGTGGTTCTCGGAGGTGTCGCCGCGGCCGCACGACACCGGCCTGGTGACCCTGGCCAGCCAGACGATGAGCGAGTTCGCCCTGCACGCGCGCGCCATCCTTGGCCTGCCGGTCGACGTCAGCCGCCGCGACGTGGCGGCCAGCGCGGTGATCTACGGCGGGCTGGACGCCAGGGCGATCGCGTTCGAGGGCGTGGCCGAGGCGCTGTCGGTTCCGACGGCCGACCTGCGCCTGTTCGGCAAGCCGGAGAGCTACGAACGGCGGCGCATGGGCGTGGCGCTGGCGCGCGGCCAAGACGTGGAACAGGCGCGGACGCGGGCGCGCGAGGCGGCCGGCCGGGTGAAGCCGGTCGCCGGCTAGAGCCCCGGCGCCGCGCCGCCTTCCACCGACGCCGCGGCGGCCAGGGTCGGGCCCGACAGGACCGCGATCGCCGCCAGCAGGGCCGCATCCCCCTCAGCCTCGGCCGGCAGGTCGGGGGTCACCCCGCGCTTCTCCAGACGCACGCCGGCGGCGGTGACGAAGTCGGCGCGACTCAGCGTCAGCTTCCCGCCGTCGGGCAGTCGCGTCTCCTGCGAGATCAGCACCGCCCCCGCGGTCGGCTCGCCGATCACCAGCGCTCGCCCCGCCTCCTGCAGGGCGGCGGGCGTCAGCTCGGCGGCGCTGCGGCTGTCTCCGTCGACCAGCACCACGACCTCGTGCGGAGCCGGCCCCTCGAGCGGGCCGCATCCCCCGGCGGTGCGCATCTCGACCGTGCGACCGGAGCGACCGGTGCGCGTCGCCCAGCGCAGATCGCGCGGCAGGAAGCAGCTGAGCACTGCATCGGCCTCGATCAACCGGCCGCCCGGGTTGCCGCGCAGGTCGACGACCACGTCGGTGTCCGGGCCGGTCCGGGCCAGTTGCTCGCCCATCCAGTCGCCGAGGCCCGGCTCGAAACCCTCGACGCGCAGCACGACCACGCCCGGGCGGGAACGGTCGGCGACGAAGGCGGGCTCCGGGTCGAGCATTTCCGGCGCCACCTGCAGCGGGCGCGGCGCGCCGGTCTCGTCGGTGAAGGCGAGGTGCACCGGCTGTCCCGCCTCGACGTCCTGCTCGGGACTCCACTGGCCGGGCCCGCCGGTGGCGAGGGTCCAGCCGGCGCGGACCCCGGCGCGGTCTGCCGGCGATCCGGGTCGCACCCGTTCGACGCGGTAGCGACCGGAGGCCGGGTCGATGGCGCGCAGCGAGACGCCGATGGCCGGCCGTCGCTCACGCAGGGTGGCCTGACGGCGGGCCACCGCCGGCGGCGCGGCCCCGGCGTGGTCGTCGTCGAGCAGGTCGAGCATCTCGTTGAGCGCGGCGTAGAGGGCGCGGTCATCGGCGGCCGCGAGGGCGCGGGGCCGGAAGGTCCGGCGGGCGGCGTTCCAGTCGACGCCGTGCAGGTCGGGGTCGTAGTACTGGCTGCGCACCTCGCTCCACACCCGGTCGAAGACGCGGCGGTTCATGCGGACGCGGTCGCGTCCCGGCGATGCCGCATCGACCGTGGCCGTGGCGGTTTCGGGGGAAGGATCGCCGGCGAACGCCGGGGGCGCCGCCGTGAGGCACAGGCCCACGGCGACCACGACGGCCAGTCGGTTGATCAGGCGTCCCGGACCCATGGACCGACGTTAGGGCGCCGATCCCGGGTCCGCCAAATCACGAAGGCGCTGGCGGATCACTCCGCCTCGTTGCGCTCGACGCGGCGCGTGATCACCCGCACTTCGCCGTCGCCGCCGCGCTCGCCCTCCTCGAGGAAGCCGGAGCCGTCCGCGTCCATGCGGCCAAAGGCCTCGCGCAGGCGCGCCGTGAACTCGGCCTCGCTGACCCGGCCGTCGCCGTCGGCGTCGAGCCGATGGGCGGTCCCGTCGGCGGAATCGAAGTGGAAGACGTGCGGGCCGCCCTCGCCGCCCGGGCCGCGAATGACGATCTCGCGCCGCTCGCCCGGCTCCGCCGGTCCATCGTGGCGACGCAGTTCGAACCGGTGCACGCCCGGCTCGCCGCCGCGCAGGATCATGACGTCGTGCTCTCCCGGCCCGTGGCGGGAGGCCAGTTCCTGTTCCGAGAGGCGTCCGTCGCCATCCTTGTCCATGCGGGCGAAGGCCTCGTTCATCGGGGAGGTGAACTCCTCCCGCGTCACCTGGCCGTCGCCGTCGCGGTCCATGGCGGCGTGACCGTGCGGCCCCATCATCATGAAGCGGGTGCGCACCTCCGGGGGCGACGGCGGTGCGGGCGGTTCCTGCAGCAGGACGGCGGACAGGGCGATCAGGGTGAGCATGGGGTTTCGACTCCGTTGTCGTTGGGTGAAGTCGACCATCCTGCCCTTGCCGCAGTGTTTCAGACGCGGGACGCAATGTTTCAGCGCTGAAATGACGGCGACCGCCGGCTCGGCCATGATGCCGGAATGCAGAGCGAGACCCAGCGCATCCTCGTCGTCGACGACGACCCCGGCATCCGCGAGGTGCTGTGCGAGTACCTTTCGCAGCACGGCTACGAGACCGCGGGCGCGGCCTCTGCGGCGGAGATGGACCGGGCGCTGGCGGCGCGGCCGCCGGACCTGATCGTGCTTGACCTGATGATGCCCGGCGAGGACGGGCTGTCGGTCTGTCGGCGCATCGCCGGCAAGGGCCCGCCGGTGGTCATGCTGAGCGCCATGGGCGAGGACACCGACCGGATCATCGGGCTCGAGCTCGGAGCCGACGACTATCTGGCCAAGCCGTGCAATCCACGCGAGCTGCTGGCGCGGGTGCGGGCGGTGCTCAGGCGGCCCCGCGAGGAAGCGGCGGCCGAGGGCCCGGCCCTTCTCTTCGCGGGATGGCGGCTGGACCTGCTGAGGCGGGAACTGACGCGGCCGGATGGCGAGCTGGTGGGCCTGTCGGCCGGCGAGTTCGCCCTGTTGCGCGCCTTCGCGGAGCGGCCGGGGCGGGTTCTGACCCGCGAGCAGCTGCTGGAGCGGGCGCGGGGCGCCGACGCCGACGTGTTCGACAGGGCCATGGACGTGCAGATCAGCCGGCTCAGGAAGAAGCTGGACGACGGGTCGGGGCTGGAGATGATCCAGACCCTGCGCGGCGAAGGCTACATGTTCGACGTCAAGGTCGAGCGCCGCCGGAGCCCGGCGTGAGGCGGCCGTCCTCCCTCCCCGTGGTGGTTCAGGTCGGCGCCCTGGCGGCGCTGGCGGTGGTCATGTCGCAGGCCGTGGCCTTCGCCGTGGTCGTCCTGGCGCCCGAGCCGCGGCCGGCGGGGATCAGCATCGCCGACGCCGCCCGGGCGCTGAAGGGCGAGGCGGCCGAGACCGCCGACGGCCGGCCGCTGCGCCGCCGCCTGGGCGACCGCCCGGTCTCGCGCAGCGAAGCCGACCAACGCAATCCGCTGGCGCTGGCGATCCGCGCCGGACTGGCCAACAGCCTCGAGGTCCCGATCGAACGGGTGACGGTCTCCGTCGACGCTCCCGTGCGGCGCTTCCCGGGCCCGGGCCGCCGGGACGAACGCCCGGTCGAGAGCCTGGTCTTCGTCCGTCGCGGGGAGGAGGTGATCGTTCC
>Ga0154912_142_pt3 | contig 10433 bp, 9 predicted proteins | sample RifCSPhighO2_01_FD_105881 | JGI IMG/M metagenome (GOLD analysis project Ga0154912, IMG submission 105881) | Caulobacterales bacterium RIFCSPHIGHO2_01_FULL_70_19 | reverse complement strand
ATCGCCCGCTTACCCAGGACGGGCCGGCCGTCCGGCTGTGGATGATCGACGCCTCGGCCTACATCTTCCGCGCCTACCACGCCCTGCCGCCCCTGACCCGGAAGTCTGACGGGCTGCCGGTGGGGGCGGTGCAGGGCTACTGCAACATGTTGTGGAAGCTGATCCGGGACATGCGGGGGCCGGACGGGCCGACGCACCTGGTGGCGATCTTCGATCATTCGGAGAAGACCTTCCGCAACCAGATGTACGACCAGTACAAGGCCAACCGCAGCGCCCCGCCCGAGGACCTGGTCCCGCAGTTTCCGCTGGTCCGGGAGGCCACCGCCGCCTTCGGCGTGCACTGCGTCGAGCTGCCCGGCTACGAGGCCGACGACCTGATCGCCACCTACGCCTGCAAGGCGCGCGACGCCGGCGGCGAGGCGGTGATCGTCAGCTCCGACAAGGACCTGATGCAGCTGATCGGGCCCTCGGTGGTGATGTGGGACCCGATGAAGGACCGCAAGCTGGCCGAGGAGGCGGTGCTGGAGAAGTTCGGGGTCACCCCGGACAAGGTGGTCGAGGTCCAGGCCCTGATCGGCGACAGCGTCGACAACATCCCCGGCGCCCCCGGCATCGGCCCCAAGACCGCGGCCCAGCTGATCGGCGAGTACGGCGACCTCGACACCCTGCTGGCCCGCGCCCACGAGATCAAGCAGCCCAAGCGGCGCGAGACCCTGATCGAATTCGCCGACCAGATCCGCCTGTCGCGCGAGCTGTGCCGCCTGACCTGCGACGCCCCCGCCCCCGAGCCGATCGAGGCCTTCGCCGTCCGCGACCCGGACCCGGAGAAACTGGGCGAGTTCCTCGACCGCATGGAGTTCCGCGGCCTGCGGGCCCGGGTCGGCGACGGCAAGGCGCCGGCCAAGGACGGCTCGGCCTTCACCGCCCGGCCGAAGACGCCCTCGGCCCCGGTCATGGCCCCGCGCTACGGCGACGTCGCCCCGGCCCCGGCCGAGGTCCAGAGCTTCGACGTCGAGGCCTACGAATGCGTCCAGACCCTGGAGGCGCTGGACCGCTGGATCGCCCGCGCCCGCGAGGCGGGGGTGGTCGGCTTCGACACCGAGACCGACTCGCTCAGCGCCACCCACGCGGGCCTGTGCGGCGTCTCGCTGGCCGTCGGCCCCAACCAGGCCTGCTACGTGCCCCTGACCCACGAGGCGCCGCCGCAGGCGGGGGAGGGGCTGTTCGGCGACGGCCCGGCCCCGGAGCCGATCGCCCAGATCGACAAGCCCACGGCCCTGGCCCGGCTGAAGGACCTGCTGGAGGACCCGGCGGTGCTGAAGGTGGGGCAGAACATCAAGTACGACCTCGCCGTCATGGCCCGCCGCGGCGTCCGCGTGGCCCCGATCGACGACACCATGCTGATCTCCTACGTGCTGGACGGCGGCCGCCATCCGCACGGCATGGACGAGCTGGCCAGGCGCCACCTCGGCCACGAACCGACGACCTTCAAGGCGGTGGCCGGGACCGGCAAGGCGCAGAAATCCTTCAAACACGTCGAGCTGAAGCCGGCCACCTGCTACGCCGCCGAGGACGCCGACGTCACCCTGCGCCTGTGGCGGCTGCTCAAGCCGCGGCTGGCGGAGGAGGGCCTGGTCACGGTCTACGAGACCTCGAGCGGCCCCTGCCCGCCGTGCTGGCCGAGATGGAGCGGGCCGGCGTCCGCGTCGATCCCGACCGCCTGCGCCGCCTGTCCTCGGAGTTCGGCCTGCGCATGGCCGAGCTGGAGCAGCGCGCCCACCAGCTGGCCGGCCGCCCGTTCAACGTCGGCTCGCCGCGCCAGATCGGCGAGATCCTGTTCGGCGACATGGCCCTGCCCGGCGGCCGCAAGACCGCCAGCGGCCAGTGGGGCACCGAGGCCAGCGTGCTGGAGGAGCTGGCCCTGACCCACGAGCTGCCGCGGGTGCTGCTGGACTGGCGCCAGCTGTCCAAGCTCAAGGGCACCTACACCGACGCCCTGGTCGAGGCCATGGACCCGGCCACCGACCGCATCCACACCTCCTACCAGCTGGCCGCCGCCTCCACCGGCCGCCTCGCCAGCTCCGACCCCAACCTGCAGAACATCCCGATCCGCACCGAGACCGGGCGCCAGATCCGCCAGGCCTTCATCCCCGCCGACGGCCATGTGCTGATCAGCGCCGACTACAGCCAGATCGAGCTGCGCCTGCTGGCCCACATCGGCGACATCCCCGAGCTGAAGCGCGCCTTCGCCGCCGGGCTGGACATCCACGCCGCCACCGCCAGCGAGATGTTCAACGTGCCGCTGGCCGAGATGGACCCCGAGACGCGCCGCCGCGCCAAGGCCATCAACTTCGGCATCGTCTACGGCATCTCGGCCTTTGGCCTGGCCAACCAGCTGGGCATCGACCAGGGCGAGGCCGGGGCCTACATCCGCACCTACTTCGAGCGCTTCCCCGGCATCCGCGCCTACATGGACGCGATGAAGGCGAAGGTGCGCGAGACCGGCCGGGTCGAGACCCTGTTCGGGCGCCGCATCCACATCCCGGCCATCCTGTCCAAGTCCGCCGCCGAGCGGGCCTTCGGCGAGCGCGCGGCCATCAACGCCCCGATCCAGGGCGCGGCGGCGGACATCATCCGGAGAGCCATGGTGCGGATGCCGGGGGCGCTGGAGGCGGCCGGGCTGTCAGGGGTGAAGATGCTGCTGCAGGTGCACGACGAACTGGTGTTCGAGGCGCCGGAGGCCGAGGCCGGGCGCGCCATCGCGGTGATCCGGCGGGTCATGGAGGGGGCGGCCGAGCCGGCGGTGGCGCTGAGCGTGCCGCTGGTGGTGGACGCGCGGGCGGCGGGGAACTGGGACGAGGCGCATTAGGGGGCCGGGAACGCTTAAACCACTGCTCTTTCGATCATTCTTTGAAGTAGGTCTTCCCGGACGAGCGGTTTCCCGTCGAGAATGACCTCCCCAAAAGTCTCATCGACTATTCGTTCCATGCCTCTGTGGACGTGGACATGGATTCCGTATTCTTGGGGTCTAGCCGCAGTCCAAACGATTGCGGGTGTCGATGCCCAAATCGTGTAACTGCAGCCTGTGTAATCGTCGAGGTTCAGGCTTCGATCCGGCATTACGCAGGTGAGGTGGCTAGAGTAGCGGTCGTGCAATGGCTTCAGAGGAGTCGAAATGATCGGATCCTTGCTCCACGTGCTGTCTCGACCGCAGTTAGCGCAGAAGTGTTTTCGGTGTGGCGTCTTCCCAAAATCTCCTAAGTCGAGATGAGGGTGTCCACAGCGAGGGCAACTGATGCACCCCAGCTCTCTTCCGGTTTCAAGCGCGCAGACGAAATCGAAGGCCGCCGGTGGAGTGATGTCGACGCGGATGGGCTGGCCGTCGGAAAACAGGCCCCCCTCCTGCGAATAGATCGCGGAAATCGCGGGAAAATCTCGGTCGATACGTTTGTCGGCTGTCGGAGCGTCACGAACATGGACATGGATCTTCGGGGGGCGCGGTTTAATCTCTGCTGTAGCCAACGCAGCTGGGAGGGAGCACCAGACGCCGACCTCGGCGTGGTCGTTGAGGTTCACCGTGAAGGGATCGACAACATAGTTCATCGGCTGGCCTGAAGCCGAACATCGGAATACGCCCGATGCTTGCAGGGCCAGTATATCTGCTCTTACGCCCCAATGACTTTGATGGGTCCGGCACCACCAGCGATCCGCTCCGTGCCGATACTTGCCCGCGTAGACGAAGTCGCAGGGAAGGTTTACGTTCTCGCCGCGGTGGGCGGAGAAATGGTCTTGGCGACTCGGAGAGTGAACACGTATATTGCCAAGTGTTCGGCCGTTGGCCCAACAAACGGCAACCTGGTCTCCTTCAGCAGGCTCGAGCACAGAGCTCATTTGGTGCTCTTCTGCGACCTTCCGGTTCGCTTCCGTCCACCAGAGCTCAACAGCTCCTGAGGCAGGATTTACTCTCCTCTCAATGCTCATCGCATCTGCCTACGAATTGCGATCGTTTAAGAGCATGACGCCGCACCGCGCATAACCAGCGACGTCAACCCAAGAATCGAGATGATCGGGTGTCTGGACTAGCCGGACCACCTTCGTGACCACCATGCCAAGGATTTCGCGGATTTGGGGGTCGGGACATTCGTCCACGATAGCCCGCATCGCTGCAATTCGGCGATATGTATCTTCGGGAATACCGTAGACATCGCGTCTATCGAGCGTCACGTTGGCGTAGGCGGCATCGAACTGTTCGAGAAGGCTCTTCGGACGATCGCTGTCGGCCATGATGTGCTCCTATGAGATGCGGCGATTGCCCTACCGGAAGTGTCTAGCGCCCAAGCCTCTGGCCGGTGATCCTTTAGCCTGCGTCTCCACTGCAGAAGAAGTCGGCTTCAAGCTGGGGCAGGAAGCCGCCACTGTCGCGCATCTCGGCGTAGCCGGCGAATGCATCGGTGCACTTCAGAAGAGCGGCTTCGACAGCGAGCTTGAGAAGCCGAAGACTCCCCATGACGCTCTCCGGACCCAGCAAGCGGGTCGCGAGCCGCCGAGCCGCTGCATCGTCGGTGCAAAAGAGGCGGTTCGTGGTCTCGCAGACTGCAATGGACTCAAGTTCTCCGTCGCCGATATCGTGTGCGGCTACGAGTTCCAGGAACCTGTCCGGTGAAATCTCATCATCAGGTACATACTGGATGCGACCGGCCGCCTGAAGTGAGATGATCTCTGCCGCACAGCCCAGCCCGCACTCAGCGAGAACGATTGGTGAGAGCCAGATTTGTGTGTTGGGCAGCTCACACACAATCGCGAGTTTCCCGCAATTGGCGAGATTTATGGCGGCGCAGGCATCAATGAGTAGATGCACGATGCGCGCTCATAGATGCGTGAGTTTCGTAGATACTTTCGATTGACGTGCCGAGGCGATCGGCGATCCACGACGGGGAAGTCGCTCCCTGCGCCACGCTCTCATGAACATGCTTCATCAAGACGGGGGAGACCGCATCAAAATGCACAGCCTCTCGAGGGGGAAGCTGTAGTGCGTCCGCCCGCTTCTCCGGGCTCCGGTAGTTCTTCCGGAGGTATTCTGCGAGGGAAGCAGCGCCGCCATTGGGAAGAAGTTCAAGGTCCTCGCACCGCCGCGCGGCAACGTCAAAGCTCACTCCGTGAAGTCGAGCCAAGATGAGTATTTCAACATCGCCAATCTCATCGCCGGTCGCGCCAATGACGCGCCGTATCTCACGTAGGGCTCCGCCAACTGCATGGGAGGGAAGGAGAAAAGCCGAGGAAAATGCGTCCGCAAAACCCTCAGCACGGTTCCTGAAAGTCCCTATGTTGCTTGCCAAGTCGAGATGAGCCGACTGCACAGAGTGATGAGCGACGACATGACCCAGTTCATGAGCAAGCGTGAACAGCATTCTGGCGGGGAAGCGTGGAGATACAAAGATGAAGAGGTACCCACCGGCCGCTACAGAGGCCCCTTCGTATTTTGAGTTTTTGAGTTGGCTGACGATCAAGCCATCGAGCATCGACAGGCGCTGAGGAAGGTCGATCGCCGGGCTGTCTGCCTGACCAGGATAGAGGAGCTTGCGAAGCTCAGACGCAAGTCGCTCAGCCTCAGGATAGGACTCAGGCGCGCGCAAACCAAACCTGCCATGCCAGTCCGGTAGGCGATCACGGCTCGGGAGCACTTTGAGGGCGGCATCCACGAACCCCGCCAGGCGGTCCAGCGTGGGTTCTCGCTCCGACTCTGAGATGCCCGGTGCCCGGAAGCGGGTCACCAACTCCTGGTTGGTCGCCGACAATCCGGTGGGCGTGAAAGCCCGCATGGAGAGCTTCAGACCGCGGGAGAGTGCCCGAAGCTCTGATGCGGTGACTGGATTACCTGCCAAGATCGCCTGCACGCGCTCATGCGGGAGGCGAGTTCGCGCTGCGATCTCGTGCGATTTGAGCGAAAGGGCCCGAAGGGTAGCAGCGACGTTAGCCATTTATACGGGTTGAGCCTTGATCCCGCGCAGCCAGTCCAAGGTTCGTTCGACTTGCGCTTCGTCGAGCTTAGCCCATCGGCCCATGATGTCGATGACGCGGTTGGCACGTGGTCGCTCTAGAATGAGCGACAGGCGGTCAAGTGTTTCGTTCCGGCCGCGCTCCACCTCCTCTGGTGTTTCCAGAGCCACCGGGTTTGTGCCGACGAGATAGTTTTCAATCCGGCTCGCGAAGGTGTCAGCAGCGTGCGTGTCCAATGGGTGCTGCTGTCCACCCCCATCGACCAGAACGTTTCCTACCAACCGGCCATCCTCGTCCCGCCGCAGTCTGTTCTCTGGAAATCGGTCATAGGCGGCCAAAGCAGTAATCTTTTCCGCTACCTGAAAACCGCCAACGACGTATTGTTGGACCCCTCTGGTGGTCCCGCTGATGACGAATACGTGGTCCCCCGGAAGCACAAGGCGCCTGATGTTCGGCATACATCCACCGAGGGTGGGAGGGTTGCGGAACATCGGATCATTCAGGTTCCGGTTTCGAGCCGGGTCAGCATTGGGGCTGCTGATGTAGATGTAACCTTTCACGCGCTTTCCTCGCTCAACCTCGCTTTAGTTGTAACGACGTTATCAGGCTCGCCCAGAAAGAGAAGCTCTCGACGAACGTGGGTCGACCGTAGGTGTTTTCTGACGGGCGCGAGGCCCTCACGTGATTGCCCCGTCCCCCTCACACCGCTCGGTCGCGCCCAGAGGATCCCCGTTCCAGCAGCACATGCGGCGGCAGGTGCTGCTCCGCCCCCGATAAAAGGGAGCCCGTGCCGCGCCTACACCTTGTCAGCTCCAGCAAGGTGGAGGGCCGCCCGCCCCGGCGCGCCTCAAGGACGCTGCGCGCCGCTCGCGCGGCCGGCCCGCCGGGCCGGTCCTTGACCCGCGCCGGGGCGGGCGGCAGGGGCCGGGCGTGGCGGACGCGCGGGGCGCGTCCGGGGGTGGCTCAAACCGATGCCGGGGGCCCGGCCATCTCCCGGCTTAGCCGGCCGCTCTCTCCCTGCGTCGACAGCCAGATCAACGCCTCGACCGTGGCGGCGACCGAGGCGTAGAGGGCGCGGGTGAGCGGGGTCTGGCGGGGTCGGCGGTCGGCGGCCCAGGTCAGGTGGCCTTCCTCCTCGGTCTGGATGGCGGCGAGGACGGCGGAGAGCTCGGGGTCGGCGCGGGCGGGGTCGGCGGCGAGCCAGGCCAGCTGGTGGTCGAGGTGGCGGTGGACAGTGCGCTCGACCGCCTCGGTGCAGATGAAGACGCCGGTGCGGCCCAGCAGGCCGGTCATCAGGCCCAGCGCGAAGCCGCCGACGGCCCACAGCGGCATCAGCCGGCACGGGCGGGCGGCGCGGGACGGCATCAGGGCGAGGAAGGTCTGTTCGTGGCGGCGCTCGTGCGCCAGCAGCTCGGCAAGCTCCGGGACGAGGTGGGGGCAGCGCAGGCGGGCGGCGGCGATCTGGGCGGCGTAGATGCGCGAGGCGCCGTGCTCGCCGCCGTGGTTGACCTTGAGGATGCGGGCGACGGTGGAGCGCATGCGGGGTGCAGGGTGGCACGGGAACGGTGGAGTGGGCCACCCGCCCCCGGCGCGCCTCAAGGACGCTGCGCGCCGCTCGCGCGGCCGGCCCGCAGGGCCGGTCCCTGACCCGCGCCCCGGGCGGGCGGCGGGGGCCGGGCGTGACGGACGCGCGGGGCGCGTCCGGGGGGCTTTTCTCCCTCCCCGGGACGGGGAGGGGGGTCGCGGAGCGACCGGGCGGGGGCGGCGGAGGTGGCGCGCCGGTGCTGAGTCGTCCCCACCCCGCCTCGCGGGGCTCGGCGACCCTCCCCTGAAGGGGAGGGATAGGGGGCGGCGGCCCTCACCCACCCTCCCCCTGTGGGGGAGGCCTGCTGGCGGTTCGCGGATGTCCGCGGAATTTCGGCAGGAAAATCAACGGAACGCGGTGTTTTGCCCGCCGGGGGAAGCGGCTGTGTCAGGCTGGGCGTGGATCGAAGGAGGATCGGCGCATGGGGGGCGGGACCGGGCGGCCGGGGAATCCGAAGCTGGACGACGCGACCTGGATCGCGGTGCTGGAGCGCTATGTGCGCGGCGAGGCGGCGCAGGCGCTGGCCGACGAGCACGGGGTCAGCGTGGCGGCGCTGCACTGGCAGGCGCGCGGCCGCGGCTATCGCAAGATGGACCGGCCCGACGCGGTGTACCGCTGGGCGCATCCGCCGCCGCTGCCGGCGGAGGAGGGGCGGGCCGAGCGGATGGGGTTCGCCTTCGACCGGAACGATCCGGAGGGCAACCTCGAGGCGGTGCTGGCGCTGGCGGCGCGGGCGGCGGAGCGGGGGCGGTCGCTGGACTTCGCGCGGCTGATGCGGGTGGCGCGGATCATGGAGAGCTTCGAGGTCCGCTGGGGCGCGAAGTTGCGCGCGCGCCGGCAGGCTGTCACGACGGGGCGATGAAGCCCCTCGAGATCGATGTGCTGGTGGTCGGCGCGGGCGCCGCCGGGATGATGTGCGCGTGGGAGGCCGGGCGGCGCGGGCGCTCGGTGCTGGTCGTGGACCATGCGCGGGCCCCGGGGGAGAAGATCCGCATCTCGGGCGGGGGGCGGTGCAACTTCACCAACCTGGGCTGCGGGCCGCACGCCTTCCTGGGCGAGAACCCGCGCTTCGCGACCAGCGCGCTGAAGCGGTTCACCCAGCACGACTTCCTGAAGCGGGTGGAGGCGGCGGGGATCGCCTGGCACGAGAAGACCCATGACGGGCGTTCATTGGGGCAGCTGTTCTGCGACGACTCGGCCAGGCAGATCGTCCGCATGCTGACCGACGGGATGCGCGAGGCCGGGGCGACGCTGCGGACGGGGACCGGGGTCGACCGGGTGGCGCGGCGGGGCGAGGGCTTCGAGGCGGCGCTGTCGGACGGGTCGGTCGTGCGGGCGAGGTCGCTGGTGCTGGCCACCGGCGGCAAGTCGATCCCGAAAATGGGGGCGACGGGCTGGGCCTACGACGCGGCGCGGCGGTTCGGGCTGAGGGTGACGGAGACGCGGCCGGGGCTGGTCCCGCTGACCTTCGAGGCGGGGCTGCTGGAGACGCTGGCGCCGCTGGCGGGGCTGTCGGTGGAGGCGGTGGTGTCCTCGGCCTCAAGTAGCCCCCCCGGGCCCGCCCGAGGGGCGGCCCGAGGACAGGCTCCGGGCGGTAGGCCGAGCTTCAGGGAGGGGCTGCTGTTCACCCACCGGGGGCTGTCGGGGCCGTCGATCCTGCAGATCAGCTCGTACTGGCGCGAGGGCGAGGCGATCACCGTCGCCCTGGCCCCCGGCGTGGACGTGCTCGCGGCGCTGAAGGCGGCCAAGGCGGCGAACGGCAAGCAGGCCGTGCACACGGCGCTGGGCCACATCACGCCGCGCCGGCTGGCCGAGAGCCTGTGCGAGCGCGAGGGCGTGTCGGGCAAGCTGGCCGAGGTCGGCGACAAGGCCCTGCGCCGGCTGGACGAGGCGGTGAACCGCTGGACGGTGAAGCCGGTGGGCAGCGAGGGCTACCGCACCGCCGAGGTGACCCTGGGCGGGATCGCCACCGACCAGCTGGACCAGCAGACCATGCAGGCGAAGTCGGTCCCCGGCCTGTACGTGATCGGCGAGGCCGTCGACGTCACCGGCTGGCTGGGGGGGTACAATTTCCAGTGGGCCTGGTCGTCGGGGTGGGCGGCGGGGCAGGTTTGCTAGGTTCCAGGGATCAGGTTCTAGGGGCTAGGTGCTAGGTGCTAGGGAGCCCCGCATCGCCGCCGCTTCTCCTCGATTCCCTAGCCCCTAGCCCCTGGAACCTCGCCCCTATGTTCACCGCCACCGTCCTGACCATGTTTCCGGAAGCCTTTCCGGGGCCGCTCGGCGTGTCGCTGATCGGCACGGCGTGGCGCGAGAAGGGGCTGTGGAGCCTCGAAACCCTTGACATCCGGGCGTTCTCCGACGATAGGCGCGGCTTCCTGGACGACACCCCCGCGGGCGGCGGACCGGGAGCGGTGTTGAAGGCGGACGTGGTGGCCCGGGCGGTGGACAGCCTTTCCGGACCGCGGCGGCCGCTTTTGTACATGAGCGCCCGGGGCCGGCCCCTGACCCAGGCGCGGGTGAAGGAATGGGCGCAGGCCGACGGCATCGTCGTGCTGTGCGGCCGTTTCGAGGGGGTGGACCAGCGGGTGCTCGACAGCCGCGGGTTCGAGGAGGTCTCGGTCGGAGACGCGGTTCTCGCCGGCGGCGAGGCGGCGGCGATGGTCGCGATCGAGGCGTGCGTAAGACTGATCCCCGGAGTGCTGGGCCAGGCCGAAAGCCTGGGCTCGGAGAGCTTCGAGGACGGGCTCCTGGAATATCCGCAGTACACGCGACCGCGGACCTTCGAGGGGCTCGACATTCCCGAGGTCCTGCTGTCGGGCGACCACAAGAAGGTCGCACGGTGGCGCCAGGA
>Ga0154912_117_pt9 | contig 10721 bp, 15 predicted proteins | sample RifCSPhighO2_01_FD_105881 | JGI IMG/M metagenome (GOLD analysis project Ga0154912, IMG submission 105881) | Caulobacterales bacterium RIFCSPHIGHO2_01_FULL_70_19 | reverse complement strand
AGCCGACGTAGTCGGCCTTGGCGCCGCCTCCGGCCAGGTTGGCGGCGGCGCGGGCCACGGAGGCGACCGCGCCCTCCGGCTTGTCCTCCGCCTCGGCGGCGTCCGCCGCCTCGATGGGCGTCGACCCGTCGGTGATGAAGGCGGAGCTGACGGCGTCCACCGGCCAGTCCTTCCACGCCATGTCGCCGTCGGTCAGACGCTGGCCGGGTTGAAGGTCGCGGGCCGCGACGAGCACCTTTGCCATCGGCCGCGTCTCGGCCGGCGCAGCGGTGGCGACCGCGACGGGTTCGCCGGAGGGCGAGCCCATGGCGCGCACGACCAGCGCCAGCCCGATGGCGGCGACGGCGGCGATGCAGATGACAATGATGCGGGCGGGCTTCATCGGCGGTCTCCGGCAGGACCGTGCGGACCGAGACGGTCTGGCGGCCCCCTACCGTTAATGACCATGCCCGTCCGGGAGTTAACGCCGGCCTAAACCCGACAGGCGCCCTCAGCCGCCGATGAAGCGCAACATCAGCGGGGACTCCGGCCAGGCCAGCAGGGCCCCGGCGGCGATCGCCACGCCGTAGGGAATGTCGCCCTTCGGCTCCATGAGCTGGACGACCCAGCCGGGCGCACCGGCCAGATACGGACGGGCGTGAAAGCGGGCGAACAGCAGGGCGAGGCAGAACACGCCGCCCACCACCCCGGTCCACAGCAGGAACATGCCGGAGCCGGTCAGGCCGAGCCACAGGCAGGCCGTCGCCATCAGCTTGGCGTCGCCGCCGCCGATCCAGCGCAGGGCGAACATGCCCGCGCCGACCAGCAAGGCCGCGATCCCGACGCCGACATGCACGGCGATCTGGGACAGCGGCAGACCTACGGCGAAGGCGGCGGGGAAGAAGAACAGGACCAGAAGGCCGGAGATCCAGTTCGGGATCTTCATCGTCGTCAGGTCGTTGAGCCCGCCCACGATGGCGAGGGCGGGCATGACGCCGAGCAGGGCGAGGGTCAGCAGGTCCATGCCGTCCCTCTGGCACGTCGGCCGTTAAGGCCGGGTTTCATGCAAACGAAAGGGCCGGGGCGTCGCCGCCCCGGCCCTTCGCCTGTCTGGCTGGCGCCGCGGTCAGGTGCCGGCGGTGCCGCCCATGCCGGTGACCACTTCGTTGAACTTGGTCTTGATGGTGGTGCCGAGGGCGGTGACGGCCGAGATGATGACCACGGCGATGAGGGCGGCGATGAGGCCGTACTCGATGGCGGTGGCGCCCGACTCGTCGGACATGAAACGCGAAACGAACTTGGTCATTTGGATCCTCTCCCGATGGGCTCGATCGACTGCCTTCGGGGAAGCCGGTCGCCCGCCTGCCCCCTGGAAACGCCTTGACTGTGCGGCCCCCTGGTTAAGCTCGGCCCTACAAACGTGTTTAGCGGCTCATTTACCCCGGCGGCCGCCGCCGCCAGCGTCGGAAAGACAAGGGGCCGGAGCGTCGCCGCTCCGGCCCCTCGCAACATCTGGCTGACGCTGCGGCTCAGGTGCCGGCGGTGCCGCCCATGCCGGTCACGACGGCGTTGAACTTGGTCTTGATCGTGGTGCCCAGGGCCGTCACGGCCGAGATGATGACCACGGCGATGAGGGCGGCGATCAGGCCGTACTCGATGGCGGTGGCGCCCGACTCGTCGGACATGAACTGCGAAACGAACTTGGTCATGGTCTGTATCCTCAGGTTTGGATCTAGCGAGCTAACTGACGCGGGGGGAGCCGGCAGCCCGCTTGACCCCCAGAACGCAGGATGGTTATCGCCCATACGGGTTAAGGGGCGGTCGCCGGTCGTGGTTACTGCGGTGTTTACTTAGAATCCCGACTCCGGGCGGCCGCCTGAGCTTGATCGCATGCCTTCCCGGCCCAGTTCACCGCCACACGAACGGCCGGGATTTCAGACTTTCTTGAGACTTCGTCGGCAGTGTCCGGACCACGCTTTCGCGCGCGCCCGTTCAATGGAAGACGTCGCCATGAAACCTCGCCTCCGCTATGTCGCCGCCGCCGCGGCGGTCGCCCTTCTGGCGGCCCCTGCCGGGGTGACGGCCCAGTCCAGACTCAGCGTCGAGATCGACCAGGCCCAGCGCGTCCAGTTGCGCGGCCCGGCGGGCTCCGTGATCGTGGGCAACCCGCAGATCGCGGACGTGACGGTGGTCGACGCCAACACCCTGTACATCACCGGCAAGGGCTATGGCGTGACCGAGGTCGTGGCGGTGGATCCGATCGGCCGGACCGTGTTCCAGAGCCAGGTGGTGGTGACGGCCGGGGAAGGCTCGGGGCGGGTCCGCGTCTGGCGCGGAGCCCAGGCGACCGAGATGGCCTGCGCCAGCTCCTGCTCTCCGTCGCTGCGCGGCTCGAGCGGGCCGGCCCCCGCCACTGATCCCGCGCCCTAGGAACTGCGCGTGAAGTTCCGGGGCAGGACAGGATCGGGAGGTCCCCGCAGCTTGTTGCGTGCGGAGGAAGGTTCGGCCGCCGTCGAGTTCGGCATGGTGGCCCTGCCGTTCTGCCTGATGCTGTTCGCCATTCTCGAACTCGGCCTGGTCTTCGTCACCGACTCGGTGCTCGAGAACGCGACGATCGAGAGCGGCCGCCTGATCCGCACCGGCCAGGCGAGCGCGCAGAACATGACGGCCGAGCAGTTCAAGAACGCGCTGTGCAGCCGCATGAGCATATTCAGCGCTGACTGCCCGACCCGCGCCAACGTCGACGTGCGCGTCATTCCGCAGTTCAACGTCAACCCGCCCGATCCGATGGCCGCGGGAAGCTTCGACGACTCCGCCCTGAGCTACGCCAACGGCAACCCGGGCGACCTGATCCTGGTCCGGGTCTGGTACCGCCAGCCCCTGCTGACCACCTTCATGGCCCAGGGGCTCTCGCGGCTCAACGACGGCACGGTGCGCCTGACCGCGACCACCGCATTCCGGAACGAACCGGCATGAGGTCCTCGCTGTTCAGGCGTCTGGCGCGGGACGATCGCGGCATCTCGGCGGTCGAGTTCGCGATGCTCGCCCCCGTGCTGATCGCCTTCTACCTGGGACTTTCCGAGTTCTGCCAGGGCTACATGGCGCAGAAGCGGATGGGGCACGCCTCGGCCATGGTCGCCGACCTCGTGGCGCAGGAGGATACGGTCACCGCCGCGACCGTCGACGACATATTCGACATCGGCGGCCTGATCATGAAGCCCTTCCCCGTCGCGCCGCTTCAGCAGCGGGTCACCAGCATCATGCAGACCGGCGGCATCGCACGGGTGGTGTGGAGTCGGGGCGACGGGATGACGCCGCGGACAGTCGGCTCGACCGTGACGCTCCCGGCCGACCTGATCACGGACGGCGAGAGCGTGATCATGTCGGAGGCGACCTACGACTACGACTCGCCGGCGGACTATCTGATGCCGACCATCACCCAGTTCTCGCACAGCTACTATCTGCGGCCCCGGACGTCGGTGCAGACGACCTGCCCTGACTGCTAGGTCCCGACGAGGGCCTCGCGCAGGGCCCGGATCTTGGCTCCGGTCTCGGCGAGTTCCGCCGCCGGAACGCTGTCGGAGACGACGCCAGCCCCCGCCAGGGTCCGGAATCGCCAGCCGTCGCCGTCCCGCTCGAAAGCGGCGGTGCGGATCAGGACCGAGGCGGTCACCCGCCCCTCATCCACATGGAACAGGCTGCCGCACCAGGGTCCCCTCGGCGGCTCGTGCGCTGCGATGACCTTCATGGCCTGGTGCTTGGGCGCCCCGGTGATGGACCCGGGCGGAAAGGTCGCCTCCAGCAGGTCCGCGGCCCCCACGCCCGGCCGGGCCGTGGCGGCCACCGTCGAGACGAGGTGGTGGACCGTGGGCAGGCGTTCGACCTCGAACAGGCGCTCCACTCGAACCGAGCCGGGAAGGGCGACCCGCGAAAGGTCATTCCGCATCAGATCGACGATCATCAGGTTCTCCGCGCGATCCTTGGCGCTGGCGGCCAGCTCGTCAGCCAGCGCGGCGTCCCGGGCGGGGTCGGGATCACGGGACCGGGTGCCCTTGATGGGGCGGCTCTCGATGCGCCCGGTCGCGGGATCGAAGGTGAGGAAGAGCTCGGGCGAGTTCGAGACCACGGCCCGGTCGCCCAGTCGCCAGTACGCCCCGTAGGCGGCGGCGCGCCCGGCCAGCCGCAGCATCGCGTCGAACGGCTCGGCCTCCCGGCGCAGCCTGCCGGACCAGGCGCGCGCGATATTCGCCTGGAACAGCTCCCCGGCGGCGATCCGCCCGACGACGTCGGCCACGGCGGCGACGTAGGCCTCCGGCGGAGCGTCAGCGTCGAAAGAGGCGGCCGGCGGCGGCGGTTCGGCGGGGCTCCCGGCGACCTCGAGCCACGCCTGCGCCCTGTCGACGGCCGCGGCGGCCGTCGCCGGCGCCGCGCCGCGACCGACGGCCACGACCTCCGCCCTTGCGTGGTCGAAGGCGAGCATCGCCGGATATCGCGCCAGCATCAGGTCGGGCCAGACCGCCGGACGCGGCCCGGTGGCGGGACGCGCGCCGGCGTCATAGGCCATCAGGCCGACGGTCTGGCGCGCCCAGTCCGGCTGGCGGAGCAGCCGCAGCCCCTCGTCAAGGTCGCCGACGTGGATCCTGTCGGGGTCGGCGGCGACGAAAGACCAGCGGCCGAGGGGGCCGCCATCCGACAGCAGCGCCACGGCGCCCTGCCGGTTCCTGAGGCCATGGGCGATCGCCAGGGGATCGCGCCACGGAAGGATGCGGCGCTCGGCGGCGGCGAGGCTCACGCCGAGAGCCGCTCGCCGAGGCGATCCCGAAGGGTGGAATCGACGCCGAGCGCCTGCTCCATATAGGCGTCGACCGAGCCGTACCGGTCGGCGATGGCGTCGAGCGCGGTCTCGAGCCAGGCGGCCTCGACCCCGAGGAAGGCCACGACCGCCTCGTGGCTGGCGGGGCGACCGGTGAAGGCCTCCAGCTGCCGCGCGACGGCGGGCGCGCGGGCGGCGAGGTCGACGGCGCTGTTGGTGAGCAGGTAGTCCGCGACCATGTCGTCGCGATGCACGCCGAGCAGGTGATGGGTCAGGGCGGCGAGCAGGCCGGTCCGGTCCTTGCCGGCGGCGCAGTGGATCAGCACGGCGCCGTCGGTTTCGCCGAGGGCGCGGAAGTAGCGGGCGAACAGGTCGAGGTGGGGCGGCTCGAACGCGAGCTGGCGGTAGACGTTCGCCATGAAGACCCGGGCCGAGTCGACCGTCAGGTCCGAGGTCTTCAGGAAGGTGATGTGCGGCGCCTCGCCGCCGTCGTCGTGGTCGCTCTCGATGACCTGGCCGGACCAGCCGGCGGGCCGCCGGGACGGCTGGTCGCGGCGTTCGCCGGGGCGGCGAAGGTCGACGATGGCCGAGATGCCGAGGCCGGCCAGACGCTGCAGGTCGGCGTCGCTGACCCGCGCCTGATGGGCCGAACGAAACAGCCGGCCGCGCGCGAGGCGGCGGCCGGCGGCGGTTCCGTAGTCGCCGTAGTCCCGGAAATTCTCGAGCGCCTCGAAGCGGTGGATGCGGTCGGTCATGGCTGCGGTCTAGACGCTCGCCGGCCGTCCGTCATCCGTCCCCTTCACGGCCTGGCCACCAGCCCCTGCAGCGCATCGAGATAGGCGACGAAAGCCTGGCGGCCGGCGGGCGTCATGCTGGCCTCGGTCAGGGGCTTTCGGCCCTCGAACCGTTTGCTCACGGCGACGAAGCCGGCGTCCTCAAGCTTCCTCAGATGAACCGAGAGGTTCCCGTCCGTGGTCTGCAGTCGCGCTTTCAGGGTGTTGAAGTCGGCGCTCTCGACGCCCGACAGGAAGGCCATGATGCCCAACCGGACGCGCCCATGGATGACCTCGTCGAGGCGGCTGATGTCGAAATCATCGGCCATGGGTCACGCCTGCTTCGCCGCGCGCATGAACAGATAGCCGGGCAGCCCCATCAGCCCGACCAGGAGGGCAGCGTAGGCGAGGTAGAGCGCCGAGGTTTCCGCCAGGGCGGCGAGGACCGGCGCAGCGGCGAAGCTGGCGAACGACAGGGTCCACATGGCGCGCGAACGGAACATCGCCGCGCTGACCGCCCAGCCCACGCCGTAGAAGACGAGGATGACCGACGGCATCAGCACATAGAGGGTCGGAGCCGCCGCTTCGCCCATTCTCCAGCCCAGCACGGCCATCGAGGCGAACAGGGCGAAGATGCCCCAGCCCATGCCGCTCCAGGCGATGCCGGCGGCGCGATTGGCGTGTGTGTAGGTTCCCTCGCTGCGCTTGAGTCGGGGAACGACCACCGCCAGCACGCCCCAGAAGGCGATGGTCGCCCCGCCCCATCCGATCCAGGTGGCTTCGATCGACAGCGGCACGAGCCCCGCCAGCAGGGTCCAGTGGAACAGGCTCGCCGCGGCGTAGAGCAGTCCGGCGGCCATGAGAATGGATCCGCCGCGCAGCGGCGCCTGACCGCCTTCTTCGGCCAGTCGACGCATCCAGGCGATGTCGGCGGCGGGGTCTTCGGCGTTGGCGTTCATGTCCGGGTCCTCCTCGGGCGAGCGGCCATCCGGGCCGCTGCGGATAGAGAATAATCTCACAAGGACTTTATGATGTAAAGTGCTTCGTCAAGGTGGGCGGCCGGGGCGGACCCTTTGCGGGCGCACGCCCGGGTTTCAGGCGGTGCGGATCACGCCGCCGGCTGATTCCACCGGCCAGACCGTAAGCCGGCCGCCGGCGCACGGGCCGCCGACGCATTCGCCGGTGAGCGGCTCGAACACGGCGCCGTGCCATCCGCACAGGATCAGCGATCCGTCCGGCGTCAGGTAACGATCCAGCTCGATGGCGAGCGGAAACCCCTGGTGCGGGCAGCGATCGACATAACCCGCCACCGCGCCGCCCTTGCGCACCACGAAGCCGTGGAAGAAGGCGTCGCCGATCTGCAGCACGAAGGCGCGGGCGCCGGGATCGGCGATGTCCGTCTCGGCGCACAGCGATACGCCCGGCGGAGTCTTCCAGACCCGCTTGCGCTCGGCAGGCGGCTCCGCGGTCAATGCCGCTCGACCTTCAGCGGACGCGACAGCAGCCCCTCGATCGCGGCATCGACCGTCGTCTCCCCGGCGAGCAGGGCGGCGACGGCCATGGAGATCGGCATGTCGACTCCGGTCTTCTCCGCCAGCTCGCGAACGGCGGGAGCGCTCTCGTACCCTTCCGCCACCGAGCGCTTGCCGGCCAGCGCCTGTTCGATCGTCTGCCCCTGCCCGAGCGCCAGACCGAGGCTCATGTTGCGCGACTGGGGGCTGGAGCAGGTCAGCACCAGATCGCCGAGGCCGCACAGCCCGGCCACGGTCTCCGCCCGGCCGCCGAGGGCCACGCCCATGCGGGTCATCTCGGCGAACCCGCGGGTGATCAGGGCGGCGTGCGCGCTGCGGCCCAGCCCCTTGCCCTCGCTCATGCCGCAGGCGATCGCCAGCACGTTCTTGATCGCCCCGCCCACCTCGGCCCCGATCAGGTCGTCGGCCAGGTAGGGGCGAAAGGTCGGGGCGGACAGGGTGTTCATCAGCGCCTGGCCGAGCGTCTCGTCGGCGCAGGCCAGGGTGACGGCGCTGGGCAGGCCGCGGGCCACCTCGCCGGCGAAGCTGGGGCCGGACAGCACCGCCGCCGGCGCGTCGGGCAGGGTTTCCGCCAGCACCTCCGTCATCAGCTTCAGCGAGCCCCGCTCGATGCCCTTCGAGCACAGGATCACCGGCGTCCCGGGCCGATGATGGGCGGCGAAGGCCGCCAGGGTCGAGCGCATGTGCTGGGCCGGCGGCACGGCGAGGATCAGGTCGCAGTCCCCGAGGTCGGCGAGATCCCCGGTCACCTCCAGCCGTTCGTCCAGCTGGACGCCGGGCAGGAAGGCTTCATTCACCCGCCGGGCGCGGATGCTTTCGATCACCTCCGGCTCGCGCGCCTGGAGCCGCACCTCGAGCCCGGCCCAGCCGGCGACCTGCGCCAGGGCCGTGCCCCAGGCTCCGGCGCCGATGACCCCTGCCGTCCTGAACTCCATGCCCTCTCCTTACGCTTTCGCGCCCTTGCGGCCCGCCCGGTGGACGGGATCGTCGATCGCCCGTCGTTCGTCCAGCGGCCAGCGCGGCCTGGCCGCCACATCGATATCGGATGTCCAACCCTTCTGCAGCCGCTCGGCTCCGGCCAGGGCGATCATGGCGGCGTTGTCGGTGCAGTAGGCCATCGGCGGGGCGAGGAAGGCGAAGCCGTTGCGCGCCGCCGTCGCCTCCAGCGTCGTCCGCACCGTGCGATTGGCGGCGACCCCGCCGGCGACCACGAACAGGCGGTGATCGTGAGCCTCGGCATAGGCCTTCATGGCCCGGTCGGACCGCTCGGCCAGCTGGCGGGCGATGGCGGCCTGCACCGCATCGGCGAGATCGGCCCTGTCCTGGTCGGTCTCGCAGGCGGCGGCCAGCCGGGAGGCCGCCGTTTTCAGTCCCGAGAACGAGAAGTCGCAATCCTTGCGGCCGAGCAGGGCGCGGGGAAGATCGAAGCGCGAACCGTCGCCGGTCGCCGCCAGCCGCTCCAGCGCCGGGCCGCCCGGATAGCCGAGGCCCAGAGCCTTGGCGATCTTGTCGAAAGCCTCGCCGGCGGCGTCGTCGATGGTGGTGCCGAGCCGGGTCATGTCGCCGACGCCGCGCACCTCGAGCAGCTGGCAGTGGCCGCCGGAGACCAGCAGCAGCAGAAAGGGGTACTCGACCGGTTCGCCCAGGCGCGCCGAGACGGCATGGCCCTCGAGGTGGTTCACTGCGACCAGCGGCAGCCCGCGGGCCAGCGCCACCGCCTTGCCGAAGCTCAGCCCGACCATGACGCCGCCGACCAGCCCCGGTCCCGCCGTCGCCGCAACGCCGTCGAGGCCGTCGTAGCCGACGCCGGCGTCGGCCATGGCGCGGGCGGCGACCCCGGCGATCATCTCGACATGGCTGCGGGCGGCGATCTCCGGGACCACGCCGCCATAGGCGGCATGATCGTCGATCTGGCTGTGCACCACCGAGGACAGCACCTCGGCCCCGCCCTCCGGCGACAGGCGCACGACCGAGGCCGCGGTCTCGTCGCAACTGGTCTCCAGCCCGAGCACGACCAGGGGTCCGGTTGCCCGCCCCCGCCCGCTGCTATAGTCCGCCGCCATGGTCATCGGGTCGAGGTAGCGACCCGGCCGGGCACAGGCAACGTCTCATGGCTCCACTCGTCCGCATCGGCACCCGCCGCTCCAAGCTGGCGCTGACCCAGTCGGGCATGATGCAGCGCGCCATCGGTCGCGCGCTCGGGGTCGCCGACGCCGATCTGGCCGAGGCCGTGCCGCTGGTCGAGATCGTCACCACCGGCGACCGGGTGCAGGATCGCCGCCTGCTGGAGATCGGCGGCAAGGCCCTTTTCACCAAGGAGATCGAGGAGGCCCTGCTCGACGGCCGCGTCGACGTGGCGGTGCACTCGATGAAGGACGTGCCGGCCGAGCAGCCGCCTGGGCTGGCCATCGCCGCCGTGCCGGAGCGCGAGGATCCGCGCGACGCCTTCCTCAGCGAGACGGCCGCGATCTTCGACGACCTGCCCATGGAGGCGCGGCTCGGCACCGCCTCGCTACGCCGGCAGGCCCAGGCGCTGGCGCTCCGGCCCGACCTGAAGATCGAAATGCTGCGCGGCAACGTCGACACCCGCATGCGCAGGCTCGCCGACGGCGAGTTCGACGCCATCCTGCTGGCCGTGTCCGGCTTGAACCGGCTCGGTTTCGAGGGGGTGATCCGCGAGCGCCTGTCGCTGGACCGCTTCCTGCCGGCCCCCGGCCAGGGGGCGCTGGCCCTGCAGACGCGGGCGGATGACGTCGGGGCGGCCTGGGCGGGCGCGCTCAACCACCCCGACACGGCGCTGGCGGTCGCGGCGGAGCGGGGCGCGATGACCGCGCTGGAGGGCTCGTGCCGCACCGCGATCGGCGCCCATGCCGAGATCGCCGCCGGCCGTCTGCGGCTGACCGTCGAGATGCTGGCCCCGGACGGGTCGGCGCGCTGGCGGCGGGCCGGGGAGATCGACCAGCCGACCGCGGACGCCGCGCGGGCGCTGGGCCTGCGGCTGGGGGCGGAGGTGCACGCCGCGGCCGGCGACCAGAAGGTGGAGTCCTGACGCGAGCCCGCCGGGTCTGGGTGACGCGGGCGCAGCCCGGCGCCGCCCGGACGGCCGGCCGCCTCGCGGCGCTGGGTTTCGCGCCGGTGGTGGCGCCGGTGCTGGAGATCCGGCCGGTCGCCGGGCCGGAGCCGGATCTGCACGAAATCGGCGCGCTCGCCTTCACCAGTCCGAACGGCGTCGAAGCCTTCGCACCCCTGACGCCTCGCCGGGATCTGCCGGTCTTCGCGGTCGGCGACGCCACCGCCGCGGCGGCGCGCGCGGCCGGTTGGACCGACGTGACCTCGGCGGCGGGGGCGCTGGAGGACCTCGCCCGCCTGCTCGGCGAGACGGCGACGGGACCGGTTCTCGCGCCGGGCGCCAGCGAACCGTCCGGCGACCTGGCCGCCCTGCTGGCGGGGCGGGTGGAGGTGCGGCGGCTGCCCGTCTACGAAGCGGTCGCGATGGCGGCGGGGCCCCCGGCGGAGTGGGACGTCGTGCTGGTGCATTCCCCGCGGGCCGGGCGGGCGATCGCCGCGCGGCTGGGCGATACCGGCGCGCGGGGGCGGCGGGCGGTGGCGATCTCGGCCAACGCC
>Ga0154912_111_pt3 | contig 11212 bp, 8 predicted proteins | sample RifCSPhighO2_01_FD_105881 | JGI IMG/M metagenome (GOLD analysis project Ga0154912, IMG submission 105881) | Caulobacterales bacterium RIFCSPHIGHO2_01_FULL_70_19 | reverse complement strand
CGCTCAGCCGGCTGGCCCCCGCCACGGTCGCCTCCACCTCGGCCGTCAGCCGGCCCTGGCGGGTGGCCGCCTCCACGGGTCCGTCGCGCCGCCCGCGCGCGTCGATCAGGCGGAACAGCACGTCCATCTCGTCGGTGCGCCCGACGCCGTCGGTCAGGTGCGGGCGGGTGTAGAGCTCGATCCGCTCGGCCGAGGCGATCGGGAAGGGCTCGGCGTCGCGATGCGGGGTGAACACCGGCTCCACCGCCTGGATCCGCAGGTCCGGGAAGCGCGACCGGAGCCGGCTGACGCTGAGGCGCAGCGCCTCGGCGCGGACGCCCATCCGCCCCTTGTCGGCGCGATCGACGGTGAGGCCGTCGGGAGCCACCACCACCCAGCGATCGGGGTTCCAGGCGTTGGCTTCCGCAATCAGTTCGGGCGCCGCGACGCCGTGGCCGGAGGGGGCGGTCACCTGCACATGCGGGATCGACACCCGTGCGCGGAAGGGCCAGCCGGTGGTGGTCACGGGCGCGTGCTCGATGGTCCAGCCGTCCTCGACGAGGGCGGCTGCCTGGGCGGCGAGACGCGCCTCGACCTGTTGCGCCAGCCAGAACCACCAGCCGGTCCACGCCGCCAGAAGCAGGCCGACGATCAGGAACGGCCACAGCAGGCCGCGGCGGGGGTGGCGATAGGACGTGTCGGCGTGCGTCATGGGGGCTCCGGAGCCAGGCGCATTCGGGATAGGATCAGTTCCGGACCCGAGGCAAGCGGGAACGCCGCCGCGCGAGGTCCGTTCGGAACGGCCCCGGGAGAGAGGCTCCATGGAAACCCGCTCGATGCATCGTGGTCGGCTGATCGACCACCTCCACCTCGTGGTGGGCGACCTCGCCGCCAGCCGCCGCTTCTACGACGCCGTGCTGGAGGCGCTGGACGTGCCGCTCGGCGGCGAGGGCGAGACCTGGTTCTGGGCGGACGAGCTGTTCGTCTCAACCGCCGACAGCGAGGCGGCGCTGGGCCAGCTCACCGGCCGCTGCCACCTCGCGTTCCAGGCCAGGGACCAGGCCACGGTGGAGGCCTTCCATCGGGCGGGACTGGCGGCCGGCGGCCGCGACAACGGGGCGCCGGGCGAGCGGCCCTATCACCCCGGCTACTACGCCGCCTTCCTGCTTGACCCGGACGGCAACAACATCGAGGCGGTGTTCCACGGCGCGGCCGAGCGCTCGGCGGCGAGCGTGGAGATCACCTTCGAGGGATGAGGGAAGAGGGATGAGGGATGAGCGTGATCAGCGCTGTGCGCGACCTGCATCCGCCGTTCCCCTCCTCATCCCTCTTCCCTCATCCCTCCCAGAAACGCCGCCGTCAGCTCCACCGCCTCGGCCAGCCCCATGCGCTGCACCTCGGTCCCGGGCGGCAAGCTGGCGAAAAGCCGGGTGGGGCAGGCCGCGTCCAGCATGACGAACACGCCCCTGTCGTCGGCCCGGCGGATCAGCCGGCCGAAGGCCTGGGCCATGCGCGCGCGGGCCAGGGCGTCGTCCCAGGCCCGCGCCTGCGGCCCGCCGCCGAAGCGCTCGCGCCGCGCCTTGTGCAGCAGGTCCGGCCGCGGCCACGGCACGCGGTCGAAGGCCAGAATGCGCAGCGATCGCCCGGGCACGTCGACCCCGTCCCGGACCGCGTCGGTGCCCAGCAGGCAGCTGTCCTGCTCGGCGCGGAACACGTCGACCAGCGCCCCGACCTCGAGCGGATCAATGTGCTGGGCGTAGAGGGGGACGCCCGCCTTCGCCAGATCGGGGCCGAGCCGTTCGTAGACCGCCTTCAACCGCCGGATCGCGGTGAACAGGCCCAGTCCTCCGCCGCCGGCGGCGAGGAACAGCTCGCGCATCGCCGCCGCGGTCTGCCGGGGGTCGTCCTTCATCAGGTCGTTGACCACGATGACCCGGCTGTTGGCCGCGTAGTCGAACGGGCTCTCGACCTTCAGCGTCCGCGCCGGCTCGACCAGACGCGCGGCGCCGGTGCGCAGGCGGGCCAGTTCGAAGGGGTCGTCCGACAGCGGGTCGGACAGGGTGGCCGAGGTGACCAGCACGCCGTGCGCGGGCATCACCACGGCGGCCTCGAGCGGCACGGTCGGGTCGACCCAGTGCCGGCGCAGGGCGACGTCGTGGATGCGGCCGAAGGCGGCCTCGGCCGACAGCCAGTCGACGAAGTCCGGGTCCGGCTCGTCGCCGGCGGCGTCGAGCGCCGCCAGCATGGAGCGCCATCCCGGCAGCGTCATACGCGCGCGCCGGTCGAGGCCGCGCAGGGCGCCCTCGATCCGCGCCCGGGCCGAGCCGTCCAGCTCGGCGGCCTCGTCGTCGAGGATGTCCTCCAGATGCCGCGACAGGGCCAGCAGCGGCGCCTCGATCGCAGCCAGCGCCTTGGCCGCCTCGCGCGCCGCCTCGCGCACCGGCTCGGTCGCCGGACGCAGGGCGCACTCCATGCCGAACTCCACTCCGCTCCCGGAGGCGTTCTCGCTCGTCCGTGCACGGAGCTGTTCCAGCGCCGCCAGCAGGAAGCGCTCGACCGGGCCAACCGGATTGACCTCGCCCGAGGCCGGGGCGATGCGGCCGGAGACGCCCTCGCCCGGCAGCTGGGCGGCGGCGCGGACGGCGTCCTGCAGGGCCTTCGAGGCGGCCTCGTTGTCGGCGCACAGGTCGCCGAGGCGCTGCTCCAGCCCCCGCCCGCGCCGGGCGCGTCCCTCGGGCCCGCGGATCCAGCGGCGCAGCTCGGCCGCCTCCTGTCCGGACAGGCAGGCGGAGAAGGCGCTGTCGGCGGCGTCGAACAGGTGGTGGCCCTCGTCGAAGACGATGCGTTTCAGCGCCGCCGTCTCGCCGTCCTGCTTCAGCCCGCGGGCGGAACGGGCCCCGTCGAAGGCGGCCTGGGTCATGACCAGGGCGTGATTGGCGATCACCAGGTCGGCGCGGCGGCTGGCGCGGACAGTCTTCTCGACGAAACAGGTGCGGTAGTGGGGGCAGGCCGCGTGGACACACTCGCCGCGCCGGTCGACCAGATTCGCCGGGCTGGCCTGCTGCGACGGCGGCGTGGCGAACAGCCCGGGCAGCCAGCCGGGATAGTCGCCGCCGGTCATGTCGCCGTCGCGGCTGTGCAGCGCCCAGCGGCTGGCCAACGCCATGCCGACGAGGTCGCCGTTCCCCAGCTGGGCCGCCTGGACCATCTCCTGCAGGTTCAGCAGGCACAGGTAGTTCTCGCGCCCCTTTCGGACCACGGCCTTGCGCCGGCGTTCCTTCGGGTCGGGCCACAGGCTGGCGATCTCGCGGTCGATCTGGCGCTGCAGGGCGCGGGTGTAGGTCGAGACCCAGGCCGCGCCCTGGTTGCGTTCGGCCCACAGGCTGGCGGGGGCGAGATAGCCGAGGGTCTTGCCGGTGCCGGTGCCCGCCTCGGCCAGCAGCATGCGCGGCCGGCCTTCCTCGTTGCGCGGCGAGAAGGCGTAGGCGGCCTCGGCGGCGTAGTCGCTCTGGGTCGGCCGCGTCTCGTCGAGCCCGGACGCCTGCAGCAGCTTCTCCAGCCGGATGCGGGCGCTCTCCGAGTCGACGGGCGCCGAGCCGGCCTCGCCGCGCGGCGGCTCGTCCTCCCACTCCGGCAGGCGCGCCCAGGCGTCCAGACCGCTGCCGCGGTGGCGCCGCTCGCGCACCGGCTGATGCTGCAGGGCGCCGAGCACGCGCCAGCCCCAGCTCCATCCGGCCCGGCCAAGAGTCTCGGCCAGGGTGACGGCGTCCTCGCGGTGCGGATAGTCGGGCGCCGCCAGTTCCTTCAGCAGGCCCGCCGCCGCCTCGCGCAGGGCCTGGGCCTGGGCCTCGGCCCCTTTCGGCTCGGCCATGCCCATGGCCAGCGCCAGCCCCGCCGCCGAGGGGGCGCAGAACCGCGCCGGCCGCACGAAGGCGAACAGCTCCAGCACGTCCAGCAACTGCGCCGACCGCGGCGGCGGGGCGATGCCCAGCCGGCGGGCGGTCAGGCTGGCGTGGGCGACCATCACCTCGTCGCCGGTGAACAGTCCCTCGGCCGCGCCGCGTCCGATCTTGCGGGCGCCCTCGCCGTCGGCGACCGCGCCCGCGCCGGGCGGCACGGCCAGCGCCGGCGGCAGGGCCAGCCACGGCTCGGCGCCGGTCAGGACGGCGGAGGCGGGGAGGGTGGAGACGGACACCCTCGACAGATAGCCGCTTCGCAGGTGAAACGGAACGGGAACATGCTATAGGCGATGCGTGACGCCCGCCGCCGCTCCCGCAACGCTTCCGCCCCCGGAACTGCCGCCCCTGTTCGCCGACTGGTTCGCGCGGCGCGGCTGGGCGCCGCGGCGGCACCAGCTGGAGATGATCGCGGCCGCCGAGGCGGGATCGCACGCCCTGCTGGTCGCGCCGACCGGGGGCGGCAAGACCCTGGCGGGCTTCCTGCCGTCGCTGATCGAGCTGGCGGAGCGCGGACCGAAGCCGGAGAGCGGGCCGGGATCGGGGGTGCACACCCTCTACCTGTCGCCGCTCAAGGCCCTGACCACCGACGTCGAGCGCAACCTGATGACCCCGATCCGCGAGATCGGGCTGAATATCCATGTCGAGAGCCGCACCGGAGACACCAAGCAGTCTAAGCGCCAGCGGCAGAGGGAGTTTCCGCCCGACATCCTGCTGACCACGCCTGAGCAGCTGGCGCTGTTCTGCGCCTGGGAAGGGGCGGCGGCCTATTTCGCCGATCTCCGCTGCGTGGTGCTGGACGAGGTCCACGCCATCTGGAGCGGCAAGCGGGGCGACCTGCTGAGCCTCGGGCTGGGCCGGCTGCAGGCGTTTTCGCCCGGGATGCGGCGGGTGGCGCTGAGCGCGACCGTGGACGATCCGCAGATGATCGCCTCGTGGTTGGCCCCCGGTATTCCTTCTCCCCTCGGGGGAGAAGGTGGGCGGCGGAGCCGCTCGGATGAGGGGGAGGTGTCCGCGGGCGTGCTGTCAGGCGATGAGCATGAGGCCGGCGGCCCCCTCAACCGACCCTCCAGGCCACCTTCTCCCCCAGGGGGAGAAGGAAGCGATGAGCCCGCCTCCACAGTCACCGTCGTCCGCGGCGACCCCGGCGCCCCGCCGGTGGTCGACGTCCTCGTCTCGGAGGGCAAGGTGCCGTGGGCGGGCCACACCGGCCTGCACGCCCTGCCGGAGGTCTACGACATCATCCGCCGCGCCGGCATGGCGCTGATCTTCGTCAACACCCGCTGGCAGGCCGAGTTCGTTTTCCAGTCGCTGTGGGCGATGAACGAGGACGACCTGCCGATCGGCCTGCACCACGGCTCGCTGGCGGCCGAGCAGAGACGGAAGGTCGAGGCGGCGATGGCGCGCGGCGACCTGCGGGCCGTGGTCTGCACCTCGACCCTCGACCTCGGCATCGACTGGGGCGACGTCGACCTTGTCGTCCAGCTCGCCGCCCCGCGCGGCGCCAGCCGGCTGGTGCAGCGCATCGGCCGGGCCAACCACCGGCTGGACGAACCCAGCCGCGCCCTGATGGTGCCGGCCAGCCGCTTCGAGATGCTGGAATGCCAGGCGGCGCGCGAGGCGGTGGCCGAGAACGCCTTTGACTGGGAGCCGATCCACACCGGCACGCTGGACACCCTCGCCCAGCACGTCATGGGCGTGGCCTGCGCTGGTCCGTTCCGTCTTGAAGATCTGTACACGGAGGTTTGCGGCTGCGGCCCCTATCGCGGCCTCTCATGGGAGAGCTTCGAGGAGGTCGTCGACCTCGTCGCCACCGGCGGCTATGCGCTGCGCACCTACGACCGCTTCGCCCGCATCGTCCGGGACCGCGAGGGCCGCTGGAAGGTGCGCAACGCCCAGATCGCCCAGCGCCACCGGATGAACGTCGGGGCCATCGTCTCGGCCGCGACCCTCAACGTCCGCGTCGCCTCGCGCCGCGGCCAGCGGCTGACGGGCGGGCGCAAGATCGGCGAGGTCGAGGAGAGCTATTTCGAACCGCTGACGCCCGGCGACACCTTCGTCTACGCCGGCCAGGTCTGGGCCTTCCAGGCGATCGCCGGGATGGACGCCCTGGTCACCCCCGCCCACGACAGCGACCCGAAAATCCCCTCCTGGGGCGGCTCGAAATTCCCGATCTCGGTGTCGCTGGCCGGCCGGGTGCGGCGGATGATCGAGGACCGCGACCACTGGCGTGTGCTTCCGCCCGACGTGCAGGAGTGGCTGGAGCTGCAGGAGGCGCGCTCGGCCATCCCCGAGGCGGGCGACATGCTGGTCGAGACCTTCCCGCGCGGCGACCGCCATTTCCTCGTCGCCTGTCCGTTCGAGGGTTCGATCGCCCACACCACCCTGGCCATGCTGCTGACCCGGCGGCTGGACCGCCTGGGCGTCGGCCCGCTGGGCTTCGTCTGCACCGACTATTCGCTGGCCATCTGGTCGATCCGGCCGATGGACGGGCTGGACTTCGACGCCCTGTTCGAGCCCGACCTGCTCGGCGACGATCTCGAGGCGTGGCTCGAGGAGAGCTTCATGATGAAGCGCTCGTTCCGTAATTGCGCCCTGATCTCCGGGCTGATCGAGCGTCGCCAGCCCGGCGCCGAGAAGACCGGCCGGCAGGTGACCTTCTCGACCGACCTGATCTACGACGTGCTCCGCCGCCACCAGCCTGACCACCTGCTGCTGCGCACCGCCCGCGCCGACGCCGCCGCCGGCCTGCTCGACGTGGCCCGGCTGGGCCAGTTGCTGACCCGCATCCAGGGCCATGTGCGGCACGTCCGGCTGGACAAGCCGTCGCCGTTCAGCGTGCCGGTGCTGGTCCAGATCGGCCGTGAGCGGGTCGGGGGCGAGGCGGCCGAGATGATCCTCGCCGCCCACGCCGAGGACTTCGCGCTGGAGACCCTGGTCGCCGAGGTCATGGCCGACGCCCCGCCGGAACTGGAGGGGGCGCGATGAGGGCTGTGTTCCGTTTCCTTCTCCCCTCGGGGGCGAAGGTGGCCCGTCAGGGCCGGATGAGGGGGCTCGTCCCGCAGCGCAGCCGGTTGACGATGAGCGGGAGGCCGGCAGCCCCCTCATCCGTCTCGCTCCGCGCGCCACCTTCTCCCCCGAGGGGAGAAGGCCGATGAGCCCGGCGCTGCGCGAGGCGCTGGCCCCGGCCCGGCACGGCTGCGGCGGCCTCAAGGTGCGGATCAACGGCGAGGTGTGCGTGCTGCGCTGCTCGGGCGCCCTGTGGGTGGAGGGCGAACGCACCCTCGTCGCCTCGGACCTCCATCTCGAGAAGGGCTCGGCCTTCGCCGTGCGCGGCCAGATGCTGCCCCCCTACGACAGCCCGGCGACGCTGGCGAAGCTGGAGGCGGAGATCGAGGCGCTGGATCCGGCCCGCGTCGTCCTGCTGGGCGACAGCTTCCACGACTCAAAAGCCGTGGATCGTCTGTACACGGACGACCACGCCCGGCTGGACCGCCTCGCCGCCGGCCGGGACTGGGTCTGGCTGGAGGGCAACCACGATCTGGAGGCGCTGGCCGGGGCGCTGGACGTGCTCACGGGGCGGGTCGTGACCACCCTGTCCGTCGGGACGCTGGGCCTGATCCACGAACCGCAGCCCGGCGACCGGCCCGGCGAGGTGGCCGGCCACCTGCACCCCGCGGCGCGGGTGTCGGCCCACGGCCGCGGCGTGCGCCGCCCGTGCTTCGTCACCGACGGCCGCCGCCTGCTGATGCCCGCCTTCGGCGCCTTCACCGGCGGACTGGACGTGCGCGATCCCGCCGTGGCGGGGCTGTTCGACGCGCCGCCCATGGCCGCGGCGCTGGGACGGGACCGGGTGCACGCGCTGGCCTGGGAGGCGCTGCGGTGAGCACGGACGCCCAGTTCCGGAGGTCGCGGGCAGGGCCCGGAGATCCACTGGTCTCGAGGCGATCAGGGCCGTAGCGTCAGCGTTATGGTCAAACTCTCCTTCCTGATTGTCGCCGCCCTTGTGGGCTCGTGCTCGCATGTCATGGCCGAGGTTCGCGGTGACGCCGCGATCATGCCCGGGACTATGGCGTCCCGGTTGCTCGCGCAGTGCTCTCGTCAGAGCCCGGAGCGAGGAGAGGATACGTGGACTCCTGAATGGGCGGATATCGAAGCCCTCGAGGCAAACCTCGCGGCGGCCCTCATGGCCAGCGAGGAAGCCGGGACATTCACGGATCGCCAGCCCCCGGAGGGCTGGGCGCGGCAGTATGTCGGCCTGATCCGGAATGGCCGCCGCTTCATATACGGCAACTTCCTCCCGAAGGGCGTTCTGCAGGGCCGTTCTCCAGCGGAACTCGTCATCGTCTGCGACGGCGGACCGGCCATGTTTGGCGTCGAGTACGACGTCGACGCAGGCCGATTCAGTCACGTCGCTTTCAATGGCAGGGCCTGACGGCAACAGCTGTTGGTTTCAGGCAGACGCACTACGGTTCGGCCAGCAGCGCCCCGCTCGCCCCCTCGATCTTCCCCTCCAGCTGCGCCATGAACGCCGGCCGCTTCAGCCCCGCCGGGACCGGCGCGAGGAATTCGAACGTCACTGTTCCCGGATAGCGCCGGAAGCCGTGGGCCGGCCAGTGGACGCCGGAGTTGGTGGCGACGGGCCAGCACGGACCGTCGATCTCGCGGTAGATGGCGGCGACTCCCGGCTTGTAGTCGGGGGCGGCGCCCGGCTCGGTGCGGGTGCCTTCCGGGAAGATCACCACCTGCCGGCCCTGCTGGACCCGCTCGCGGGCGGTGCGGACCATGTCCTTGAGCGCCTTCGAGCCGGCCGAGCGGTCGACGGGGATCATCTTCGTCTTCCAGGCGAACCAGCCGAAGAAGGGCAGGACCATCAGCTCCTTCTTCATCACCATGCAGGGGTCGTCGAGCACGACGAAGGGGATGATGACGTCGAGCATGCCCTGGTGCTTGGCGGCGACGAGGGCGGGGCCCGTCGGCCGGTGCTCGAGCCCGCGGAACTCCACCCGGACGCCGCAGATCCAGCGCAGGCCGAAGAGGACGAACTTGGCCCACCAGCGGATCACCGCCATCGCCGCCCGGTGCGGCATCAGCAGGGCCGGCGACAGACCGACCGCGAATATCGCCATGGACAGGTAGAGCCAGGCCGTGAAGACCAGCGAACGCAGGGTGGTCACGTCAGGCGGCCTTCTCTTCCGGAGCGGTTCCGGCCGGGGCTTCGCCCGCCGCATCGCCGCCGGACAGGCGGCCGAGGGCGGCGCGGCCGAGGGCGGCGAGGTACTTCATGTACTCCAGCGTCATCCTTCGGGCGGTCACGGCCGCCCGCCACCAGCGCGAGTCGTCGAGCGACGGCGTCTCCACCGCATAGGGGGTCAGCTCGATTCCCGGCGCGGCGGCCCGGATTTCCGTCAGGGCGCGCGGCATGTGGTAGTCCGAGGTGACCACGATCAGGCTGTCGTAGTTCTTGGCCCCGGCCCAGGCGGCGATCTCCTGGGCGTTGCCGATGGTGTCCTCGGCCTCGAAGCCGAGGTCGACGCAGCAGTTGAACAGCTTGTTCGAACCGGGAGTCAGGGCGCGCAGCTCCTGGCGGCGCACCTCCCGGTTGACCCCCGAGATCAGAACCCGGTCGCCCTTGTCCTGTTCGAGCAGGCGGATGGCGGCGTTGACGCGCTCGGCCGACGGGCCGGTCAGGGCCACGATGGCGTCGGCGCGCGCCGGCTCGTCGGCGGGCGTGTAGCCGCGCACCCGCTCGGCGAAGGCGAACAGGCCGATCAGCCAGATCAGCGCCAGGATGGCGATGAAGGTCAGAAACTTCATGCCCTTAACCTAGTCGTGCCCCCGCAGCCGCGCCAGCGCCGTCAACCGCGCGGCGACCAGCGCCACCGTAGCGGCGAGCGCGGGACATGACGAGAGGATCAGCACGTCGCTCCAGGCCACGGGCAGGGCAGGCGTGATCCCCTGGCTGCCGCCGAGGAATCGAAGCAGCGAAAGCGCCGCCATGGCCGCGAGGGCGCCCGCGGCTCCGGCCCCGGCGGCGAGCAGACCGTATCGACGCTGGTAGAGGCCGGCGATGCGCGCGTCCGAGGCGCCGTTGAGGCTGAGGATGGAGATGACCATCGCCTGGGCGGCCATGCCGGCGCGGGTGGCGTAGACCACCGCCGCCGCGGCCGCCCCCGCCGTCAGCAGGAAGGCCGCGCCGGCCAGGACGGTGATCAGGCCGGCGGAGCGCTCGACCTCGGCGCGCCACAGGCTGTGATCGTCGACGGTGGCGTCGACGCCCGCCTCCGCCAGCGCCCGGCTGAGGCTGACGGCGCTGGCCGGCTGGTCGCGATCCAGCCGCACCACCACGAGGTGGGGCAGGGGCAGGTCCGGCAGCACCGCCTCGCCCATCCACGGGCGGAGCAGGGCCTCGGCCGCCTCGCGGTCCAGCGCCTCCGCCTCGTCGACTCCGGCCACCCCGGCGAGGGTCTCCGCCGCGCGGGCCGCCGCCGTGGCGCCGCTCTCGCCGACGCGGGGGCGGACCTGGACGGTGGCTTCCGCGCCGAGGCTGCGCGCCCAGCCCTGGGCGGCGCGGTCCGCCGCCAGCGCCCCGGCGGCGGCGAGGCAGGCGAGGAAGCAGAGCACGGCGATGACCGCCGCGAGCCACGGCTCGCCGCCGGCCTCGCGGGGCAGGATCGGCGCGCGGCGCTGGAACAGCCGCCGGATCATGGCGTCCCCCAGACGCGGCCGCCCTCGAGCCGCAGCACCGCCGCGCCGGCGCGCGCCGCGAGCGCCTCGTCGTGGGTGGCGATCAGCACCGTGGCGCCCAGCCGGTTCAGCGACTGGAACAGCTTCAGCAGGCGGGCCGCCATGACGGCGTCGACGTTGCCGGTCGGCTCGTCGGCGACGATCAGTTCCGGGCCGGCGATGACCGCCCGGGCGATGGCCAGCCGCTGTTTCTCCCCGCCCGACAGGGCCGGCGGACAGGTCTGCGCCCGGTCGCCCAGCCCCACCCAGTCCAGCATCTCGGCGACGTCTCCGGCGTAGCTCTCGGGTCGGGCCCCCACCAGCCGCAGGGGCAGGGCGACGTTGTCGAAGGCGCTCAGGTGGTCGAGCAGGCGGAAGTCCTGGAACACCACGCCCATGCGTCGGCGGAAGGCGGGCAGGGCCCCACGCGGCGCGGCGCCGGCGTCCTCGCCGAACAGCCGCAGCGCGCCGCGCGTCGGCCGGGCCGCGAGGGTCAGCAGCTTCAGCAGCGTCGACTTCCCCGCTCCGGACGGTCCGGTAAGGAAGTGGAA
>Ga0154912_110_pt1 | contig 11398 bp, 13 predicted proteins | sample RifCSPhighO2_01_FD_105881 | JGI IMG/M metagenome (GOLD analysis project Ga0154912, IMG submission 105881) | Caulobacterales bacterium RIFCSPHIGHO2_01_FULL_70_19 | reverse complement strand
CCTCCCCCTGCGGGGGAGGAATGGGTATGACGCCCCGGTGACCGACCTCCCTTCCCTTCGCGAATCCCTGGACGCCCACGGTCTGCTGGCGAAGAAGAGCTTCGGGCAGCACTTCCTGCTCGACCTCAACGTGACGCGGAAGATCGTGCGGCTGGCGGGGCCGTTCGAGGGGCGGAGCGTGGTCGAGGTGGGGCCGGGGCCCGGGGGGCTGACGCGGGCGCTGCTGGAGAGCGACGCGGGCAAGGTCGTGCTGGTCGAGAAGGACCCGCGCTTCATCCCCCTGCTGGCCGAGCTGGACGACGGATCGGGGCGGCTGGAGATCGTCGAGGGCGACGCGCTGAAGGTGCGGGAGGCCGAACTGGTCGAGGGGCCGGCGCACCTGGTCTCGAACCTGCCCTACAACGTCGGCACCGCCTTGCTGATCAAGTGGCTGACGGGGCCGTGGACGCCGTACGCCCTGACCCTGATGTTCCAGAAGGAGGTGGCCGAGCGCGTCGTGGCGGCGCCCGGCGACGACGCCTACGGCCGGCTGGCGGTGATCAGCCAGGCGGTCTGCGACGCCCGCATCGTCCTGCACCTGCCCGCCGCCGCCTTCACCCCGCCGCCCAAGGTGGCCTCGGCCGTGGTCCATCTGATCCCGCGTCCGGACCGCCCCGAGCGCGAGACGCTGAAGCGGCTGGAGCGCGTCACCGCGGCGGCCTTCGGCCAGCGCCGCAAGATGCTGCGCTCGAGCCTGAAGCCGCTGGGCGGGGCGGCCCTGTGCGAAGCCGCCGGGATCGACCCGGAGGCGCGGGCGGAGACGGTGGATCTGGCCGGATTCCTGCGGCTGGCGGCGGCGCTGCCGACCCTGTGAGGCCGACGTCGCCGGTCCCGCCTCAGGTCGCGGATCGGCTCCCTTCGTACCAACCCTTGGACCGGTTCACGATCCAGACCACCGACAGCATCACCGGAACCTCGATCAGCACACCCACGACGGTGGCGAGGGCGGCGCCGGACTGGACGCCGAAGAGGCTGATCGCCGCCGCCACCGCCAGTTCGAAGAAGTTGCTGGCGCCGATCAGGGCGGACGGCCCCGCGACGTTGTGGGCCTCGCCGGCCGCCCGATTGAGCAGATAGGCGAGGCCGGAGTTGAAATAGACCTGGATCAGGATCGGCACGGCGAGCAGGCCGATCACCAGCGGCTGGGCGATGATCTGTTCGCCCTGGAAGGCGAACAGCAGGACCAGCGTCGCCAGCAGGGCCGCCATCGACACGGGCCCGAATCCTTTCAGCGCCCGCTCCAGCGCGCCGTCGGAAGCCCGCAGCAGGGCGAGGCGCGCGGCCTGGGCGAGGATCACCGGGACGATGATGTAGAGGCCGACGGACAGCAGCAGGGTCTGCCAAGGCACCACCACGGCCGCCAGCCCCAGCAGCAGCCCCACGATCGGCGCGAAGGCGACGATCATGATCGCGTCGTTGAGGGCCACCTGGCTGAGGGTGAAGTGCGGTTCGCCCCGGGTCAGATGGCTCCAGACGAACACCATGGCGGTGCAGGGCGCCGCCGCGAGGATGATGAGGCCCGCGATGTAGCTTTCGATCTGGTCGGCGGGCAGCAGGGGCCGGAACAGCAGGCCGACGAACAGCCACGCCAGGAGGGCCATGGAGAACGGCTTGACCGCCCAGTTCACGAACAGGGTGACTCCGATGCCGCGCCAGTGGTTCCTGACCTGGCCCAGCGCGGAGAAGTCCACGCGCATCAGCATCGGTATGATCATCGCCCAGACGAGCAGGGCCACGGGGATGTTGACCTCGGCGACCTCGGCCGATGCGAGGGCGGCGAAGGCGTCGGGAAACAGCCAGCCCAGGCCCACGCCGGCGCCGATGCAGAGGATGACCCAGACGCTCAGGTAGCGTTCGAACAGGTTCATGGGACGACATCCGCCTGCTGGAGACTCTCGACCTTCGGAACCGAGCCCGCGAACCGGGCCCCGAAGCGCCCCTCGCCGACCTTGTGGAGGTTGGCCTCGGCCAGGGTCGAGCGGGCCGGGTCGCCCGTGCAGAGGAAGAGGACGTTGTGGGTCATTCCAGCTCAGCAGCAGGCGGCCGCGGCCCGGGCGGGCGTCGGACAGCAGGACGCCGCCGGCGCGGCGACGCGGTCGTGGGCGCCCGGCTCGTCCTCGCCGTAGGTGGTGGCGTCTCCGAAGGTGAAGAAGGTCTCCCAGCGCAGGCCGGACGGATCGTTCACCCAGGCCTTGTCGGAGCGGGCGTAGCAGCAGGTGGTCGCCTCCTGGTCGCGGGTCGCCATGCCCGCCGCCTTGAGGCGTCCCGCCAGCTCCTCGAGCTCTCCGGACGTGTCGACCTGGATGCCGAGATGATCCACGCCGGCGGTCCGCGCCCGGTCGGAGATGGCGAAGTTGACCCGCGGATCGTCGAGCATCCACCTGGCGTAGTCGTCCTTCACCACGCCCGGCGCGGCTCCGAAGAGGTTCGAGTAGAAGCCGATGGACGCGGCGAGATCATCGACGGCGACGTGGACATGCAGGCGCTTCATTGACGGGTTCCTTCCGTGGGGGTGCAACAGACAGCCCGGCTCGCCGCGTCGGCGAGCGGGACGCAGACTTCCGACCGGCCCTGGCAGCAGTCCTCCATCAGGAAGACCAGCAGCTCGCTCATGCCGTCGTAGTCGGCGAAATAGATGATGGACCGCCCTTCCCGGCGGCTGCGGACGAGGCCCGCGTTGGAGAGGATCGCAAGCTGCGCCGACAGGGTGTTGGGGGGGACCCCCAGGGTCCGGGCGATCTCGCCGGCGGCGACGCCCTCCTGGCCCGCCCTGACGAGCAGCTTGAACACCGCCAGGCGGTTCTCCTGGGCGAGAGCGGAGAGGCGGGCGATGGCGGACTGCGATTCCATGTTTCTACGATTGTGGAATTATTGGACCGGCGTCAACAAGAAGGGCCGCCCCCTTTCGGAAGCGGCCCCGCATTGTTCAGCCTTGACGGCTTCGGTTCAGGCGCAGACCCCCGCCAGAGGGGAGGTCGCGTCCGACGGCCGGGCCGCGTGCGGCTGGGAACAATGAGACATTCGACCACCTCCTTTCGCTGTTGAAACAGGAGGTTGGAGATAGGAAGCGCAGGGGGCGGCGCAAGGGGCTCCGTCGTCGACTCGCCGCTGGCGAGCCTCCTCCACCTTCCACCCCTCCACCATCCTGCGCCCTGCGTCTGCGGATGGTCCCCCTCCCCGTCTGCGACGGGGAGGAGACGCCGCGCCGCGCGCCGCGGGTGGATATGGGCGGGGCGACAAGGGCGACGAGGCGGGAGGACGGGGTGGACAAGGGCGACAATCGCCGGGAGTTCATGCTCAACCCCCGCAATTTCAGCAGTTCCCCCGCTGAGTCTGTTGGGTTTTTCGGAAAGGCAGCGTCATTTTCACGCCTGCGGAACGGACCGCTCCAGACTGGGGCATGACCCGATCCCATCCCCTGACCCGCAAACCCTATGTCTGTTTCGGCCCACGCACCTGGGCCCTGATCCGCCACCGTTACCTGCGCGGCGAGACGGCGCGCAGCCTGGCCGGAACCTTCGGCTGCAGCGTGGCCGTGATCCGGAAGCGGGCGCGGGGGGAAGGCTGGACCCGTCGGGCCCTGGCGCTGGCGGTGGACGCGCTGGAGCCGGCGCCGCCGGCGCTGACGGTCGAGGCGGGCGCGGGCCCGGAACCGACCCGCACGCCGAAGCCGGCCGGGCCGCCGCTGGACGACATGATCGTCGACATGGAGCCGCGCGCCGCCGCCCGGCGGGCGCTGGACCACGCCATGCGGATGCTGCTGCTCGGAGAGATGAGCAAGGCGGTGGAGGCCGCGCGCATCGCCGACCTGATGACGCGGACGGCGGAGCGACTCGCCCTCGCCGAAGCGCCGGAGGCCGAGCCCGATGACGCGGCCGAGCTGGAAGCCGTGCGGCGCAAGGTGGCGGCGATGATCGAGGCGGCGCGGGCGGAAGGCGCGCGCGGGGCGGAGCCGGGACGTGGGTGAGGATGACGCCCATGGACCGTGGTGGGAAGTTCCGGCCGGGGTCGACGACCTTGCCTCTCCACCCCCTCCACCATCCTTCGCCTGCGGCTCAGGACGGTCCCCCTCCCCCTATGGGGGAGGATTGGGGGAGGAATGGGCGGCGCGGCTGCCTCTGGCCGTACTTCGCCGCCTGAAGCGCGACTGGCTGTGGGGGGCGCATGCCGGACAGCGGGCGCCGGCGGGGGACTGGACAACCTGGGTGGTGCTGGGCGGGCGCGGCGGCGGCAAGACGCGGGCGGGGGCGGAGTGGATCGCCGGGCGGGCGGCCGAGGCCGGGCGGATCGCCCTGGTCGGGCAGAGCCTGCACGATGTGCGCGAGGTGATGATCGAGGGGCCGTCGGGGCTGCGCGCCCTGCCCCGCTACGCCGGCGGCGGGCGGCCGCGCTGGGAGGCCAGCCGGCGGCGGCTGGTGTGGCCTAACGGCGCGGTCGGACTGGTCTTCTCGGCCGAGGACCCGGAGGCGCTGCGGGGGCCGCAGTTCGGGGCCGCCTGGGCCGACGAATGGTGCGCATGGCGGCGGCCGGGCGAGACCCTGGCCCTGCTGCGCATGGGGCTGCGGCTGGGCGAGCGGCCGCGGCTGGTGGTGACGACGACGCCGAAGCCGCTGGCGGCGCTGCGGCGGCTGCTGAAGGAGCCGGGCGCGGCGCGGACCGACCTGCCGACGCGGGTCAATGCGGCCAACCTGAGCGCCGGGTTCGTGGAGGGGCTGGAGGCGGTCTACGGCGGCACCCGGCTGGCGGCGCAGGAGCTGGACGGGCAGGTGGTCGACGGCGACGGGGCGCTGTTCACCCATGCCATGATCGCCGCGGCGCGGACGGCGGGAGGCGAGGCGCCGCGCTGCGACCGGGTGGTGGCGGCGGTCGATCCGCCGTGCTCCGAGGGCGGCGACGCCTGCGGGATCGTGGTGGTCGGGCGGGCCGCGGGCGCGGCGCACGTGCTGGCCGACCGCTCGGCGGCGGGGCTGAGCCCGCAGGCCTGGGCGGCGCGGGCGGCGCGCGCGGCGGCGGAGTTCGGGGCGCGGCGGATCGTGGCCGAGGCCAACCAGGGCGGGCGGATGGTCGAGGCGGTGCTGAAGGCGGCGGGGGCCCCCTGCCCCGTGCGGCTGGTGCACGCCCGCTACGGCAAGCGGGTCCGGGCCGAACCGGTGGCGGCGCTGTATGAACAGGGCCGGGTGGTCCACCGCGGCGACTTCCCCGAGCTGGAGGAGGAGCTGCTGGGACTGGGTTGCGACGGCGGCGGCAGCCCGGACCGGGCCGACGCCCTGGTGTGGGCGGTGACGGAGCTGCTTCTGGGCGGCGGGGGCGGCGTCGGGCCGAGGGTGCGGGCTCTGTAGGGACCAGGCGCCAGGTTCCAGGGGCCAGGGCTCAGGGAGGCGGATTGGTACGACCACCTACGCCAAACCCGGAGCCGGCAACCTAGAACCTAGAACCTAGAACCTGGCCTCAGACCACCTCGTTCAGCAGGGCGTCGCGGTAGTGGGCGACCCAGAGGTTGCGGCGGCGCTTGGAGCGTTCGGCGTGGTAGATGTGGGCCAGCTCGGCGTAGGAGCGGTCGAAGTCGTCGTTGACGAAGACGTAGTCGAACATGTCGCAGTGGGCGATCTCGCCCTTGGCGTTCTGGATGCGGCGCTCGATGACCTCGTCGTCGTCCTGGGAGCGGGTGACCAGGCGGCGGCGCAGCTCCTCGAGGCTGGGCGGCAGGATGAAGACGCGGACCGCGTCCTCCGGGCATTTGGCGGCGATGTCGCGGGCGCCCTGCCAGTCGATGTCGAACAGCACGTCGCGGCCCTCGGCGAGGGCGCGGTCGATGGGGGCGCGGGGGCTGCCGTAGCGGTTGCCGTGCACGTCGGCCCACTCGAGGAAGGCGTCCTCGTCGATCAGGCGCTGGAACTCCTCGTGCGAGACGAAGTGGTAGTCGCGGTCGGCGACCTCGCCCGGGCGGATCGGGCGGGTGGTCATCGAGATGGACAGCTCCAGGGCGCCGTGGTCGGCCATCAGCCGTCGGCACAGGCTGGTCTTGCCCGCGCCGGACGGGCTGGCGACGATCAGGAGGACGCCGCGGCGCGGCGTGCGTTCATTCGACATTCTGGACCTGTTCCCGCAGCTGCTCGATCACGGCCTTGAGGTCGAGGCCGATTCCGGTGAGCGCGGTGGTAGCCGATTTCGAGCAGAGGGTGTTCGCCTCCCTCATGAATTCCTGCATCAGGAAGTCGAGTTTCCGCCCGGCGGGGGGTTGCTGCAACAGGGCGCGGGCCGAAGCGAGGTGGGCGGTCAGGCGGTCCAGCTCCTCGCGCACGTCGGCCTTGGTCGCCAGGGCGGCGGCCTCGAGGAAGACGCGCTCGTCGATGCCGGGGGCGTCGGGGGCCAGCTCGGCCATGCGGCGGGCGAAGCGGTCGCGGACGGCCTCGACCTGGGCGGCGGCCTCCTGCTCGGCGCGGGCGACGAGGGCCTCGATGCGCTCGACGAAGGCCTCGATCACCGGCAGCAGCTGGGCGCCCTCGCGGCGGCGGGAGTCCTGCAGGGCGTCGAGCGCCGCGTCGACGGAGGCGGCCATGGCGGCCTCGATCGCCGCGCGGGCCTCGGCGTCGTCGGCGTCCTCGGGGGCCTCGAGCACGCCGCGCAGGGCCAGCAGGCCGTCGGCGGTCGGCGGCGCGGCGCCGTCGGCGGCCAGCCGGCGGGCGAGGTCGGCGTAGCGGGCCAGCACGGCCTCGTTGACGCGGACGGCGGCGGCGGACTCGGCGCGCCTGGCCTGCACGCCGACGGTGACCTGGCCGCGGCTGAGGCGGGTCTGGGCGGCGGACTTGGCGAGGCGTTCGAGGTTGTCGAAGCCGGGCGGGCCGCGGAAGCGGACCTCGAGGCCGCGGCCGTTGACGGAGCGGGCCTCGACCGACCAGCTCCAGTCGCCCGCGGCGCCGTCGGCGCGGCCGAAGCCGGTCATGCCGGAGAGGGGCTGCGTCATTGCGCCGGAGCCTGTTGCGGGACGGTGATCACCCTGGAGCCGGGCGGGACGTTCACCGCCGGCGGGGCGGCGGCGGCGTCGGGATCGGCGTTGGGCACGCCGGGGACGGTTCCCGGCACGGCGGGGGCCGGGGCGCCGGGGGGCAGGCCGGCCTTGCGCCGCTCGATCTCGCGCCAGCGCGCCACGTTGGCGAGGTGCTCCTCGAAGGTGCGGGCGAAGACGTGGCCGCCCGTGCCGTCGGCGACGAAGAACAGCTCGTCGCTGCGCGGCGGGTTGAGCACGGCGGCGATGGCCGCCTCGCCCGGGTTGGCGATCGGGGTCGGGGGCAGGCCGTCGATCTGGTAGGTGTTCCACTCGGTCGGGCGCTCCAGCTCGGAGCGGCGGATGCCGCGGCCCAGCGGCCGGCCCCTGGTGATGCCGTAGACGATGGTCGGGTCGCTCTCCAGCCGCATGCCCATGCGCAGGCGGTTGGTGAAGACGGCGGCGACGCGCGGCCGCTCGGCGGCGACGCCGGTCTCCTTCTCGACGATGGAGGCGAGGATCACCGCCTCTTCGGGCGTCGAGACGATGCTGTTGGGGCCGCGCTGGGCCCACAGGCGGGCGAGGTTGCGGTCGTGCGCCACCTGCATGCGCCGCAGCACCGACTCGCGGCTCTCGCCGCGGGTGATCTCATAGGTCTCGGGCCACAGGGTCCCCTCCTCGGGGACCTCGGCGATCTCGCCGGTCAGGATCGGCTCGGCCATCAGGATGTCGACGGCCTGGGCCGAGGACCAGCCCTCGGGCAGGGTCACGAAGTGGCGCACCACCCGGCCCTCGACCAGCAGGACGATGACCGAACGCAGCGAGGCGCGCGACGGCACCTCGTACTCGCCGGCGCGCAGCCTGCGGTCGGCCCCGGTCAGGGTGACGGCGGCCTTGAACATGTCGGTCGAGCGGATCACCCCGGCGGCGCGCAGCTGGGCGGCGATGGCGTTGACACCGGCCCCGCTGGGCAGGGTGACGATGGTCGCCTCCCCCTCGCGGGCCGCCGGGCCCGGGGCGTAGAAGACGCTCCACGCCGCCGCCAGGGCGGCGATCAGGAACAGGCTGAAGGTGGCGGTGGCGGCGAGAATCGCCGCCTTGCGTCCGCCCGGCGCGCTCGCCCCCCGGCGACCGAACATGTCAGTCCACCTTGCGGAAGATGACGCTGGCGTTGGTGCCGCCGAAGCCGAAGGAGTTGGACATGGCCACGTCGATGGCCATCGGCTCGGCCTTGCCCGAGACCATCTTCAGGGCCGTCTCGTGCTCGGGATTGTCGAGGTTGATGGTCGGCGGGGCCAGCTGGTCGCGGATGGCCAGCACGCAGAAGATGGCCTCCACCGCCCCGGCGGCGCCGAGCAGGTGGCCGATCATCGACTTGGTCGAGGACAGCGCCACGTTCTTCGCGTGATCCCCCATCAGCCGTTCGATCGCCCTGGCCTCGATCCAGTCGGCCATGGTCGAGGTGCCGTGGGCGTTGACGTAGTCGATGTCGGACACCTCGATGCCGGCCCGTTTGACCGCCATCTGCATGGCGCGGTAGCCCCCCTCCCCGTCCTCGGACGGGGCGGTGATGTGGTAGGCGTCGCCGCTCATGCCGTAGCCGATCACCTCGGCGTAGATCTTCGCCCCGCGCGCCCTGGCGTGCTCGTACTCCTCCAGCACCATGATGCCGGCGCCCTCGCCCATGACGAAGCCGGCGTGGTCCTTGTCGTAGGGCCGGCTGGCCTTCTCGGGCGCGTCGTTGAAGTCGGTGCACAGGGCGCGGCAGGCGAGGAAGCCGGCGATGCCGATGGGCACGATCGAGCTCTCGGCCCCGCCGGCCACCATGACGTCCGCGTCGCCCAGCGCGATCATCCGCGCCGCGTCGCCGATGGCGTGGGCCCCGGTGGCGCAGGCGGTGACGACCGAATGGTTCGGCCCCTTGAGCCCGTGGCGGATCGAGATCTGGCCCGAGGCCAGGTTGATCAGCGACATGGGGATGAAGAAGGGGCTGACCCGGCGCGGGCCCTTCTCCTGCAGCTCCAGCGCCGTGGCGGCGATGGGGCCCAGGCCGCCGATGCCGGAGCCGACCATGACCCCCGTGCGCTCCCTGTCCTCGTCGGTCTCGGGCTTCCAGCCGGCGTCGGCCAGGGCCTCGTCGGCGGCGGCGATGGCGTAGACGATGAAGTCGTCGACCCGCTTGCGGTCCTTGGCCGACATGACCTTCTCGGGGTCGAACACGCCCGGCGTCCCGGGCGCGCCGCCGCCGCGGCCGTCGACCGAGGGGATCTCGCCGGCGATGGTGCAGGCGTAGCCCTCGGTGTCGAACGCCGTGATCGGGCCGATCCCCGACCGGCCCTCCACGATGCCCTTCCAGCTGTGCTCAACGCCCCAGCCCAGCGGGGTCAGAAGTCCAAGGCCGGTGACGACGACGCGACGCATGCGGCGATCCTTTGCGGTGAATCCGGCGGGGAGAATAGGGAAGCGGGGGACGGAGGGCTAGGCGGGGTGGATGAAGCGAAACGGAGTGTCTCGGATGCACCGGTCGCAGCGAACGGTGTGCAAGACGCCGGTCGCAAGATGGCCGGCGGAGCATCGGTCAACGTGGCGGATCGCCTGACATCTCCGATAGCTTGGGCGGTCGGATGAGATCGCCCAAGTTCAGTTCGGGAAGGAACAGCTTGTCGAGGGCTTGCCCGGCCTTGTGCAGCTTGTCCAGTTCCCCCTCTTGTTGATCGAGGAGCTGGTCGAGATTGGCTTCCTCGCCCTTCCGTTCAGCCCGGCGCCGAGCGCTAGCGATGGAGCGGTCAATCCTCCGAAGGGCCATCCCGATTTCGCGCATCAACTTCATGGCCTCGTAGACGGTGGGGCGAAACAGAAAGCGCGAGTCGTGAACAGCGATCCGAAAATCCTTCGCTATGGTCTTCTCCTCGTCGGTCAGTTCCTCCACGTCGGTCTCGGCGACTGAAGTATAGGGTCGGGCGACCCGCCCGTAGGCATACGAGAACGACAGCCATTCATTCGCCGCCCGATAAACGGCTTGTCGCCGGTCGAAGAGATCGGCCCGAACCTTCAGGGCCTCGATCTCGCTCAAGTGCTCGTGGATCTCAGCTTGCCGCTCACTGATGGCGGCTTGTCGTTCGCTGATGCTGGCCTGCCTCAGACCGACCCAGGTCGCGCCGATCACGGCGCCCGTGCCTGTCGCAAGGATCGCAGCAGCCTCCCAGGTCGGCGGCGCCCATTCCCAGTTCATTAGTTCCTCCCCGGCCGGTCCAGCGGGCCCAAGGCACGACATTCCTCGTGCCGTATCACGGCGTGAAGTTCTGGTGATAGGAGATCGCATTAAGGGCGCGCCCCCGCCGCGGTGTGTCGAATAGACTCGGGCGAGCGCTCCTCCGTGTCATCATCTATGGACTGGCGGCCACCACCGATCAGGAGTGATAGGATCGCGGAATGACGGACATCGCCACCGAATTCTTGGACCACTATCTCGCTGATGAAACCAAAAGCCGGTTCGCGGTGATGATCGAAGGCCCGTGGGGCGCGGGCAAAACCTGGTTCGTGAAGCGGTATCTGAATGCGCGTGCAGCGGCCCGGAAGAAAGCCGACCCATTGAATGGCGACGGATACGTCTACATCTCGCTCTATGGGAAATCTTCGCGGGCCGAGGTCGCGGCGGCGCTTTTCACAGCGGCCCATCCCATCCTCGCCGGCAAATGGGTCCAAGGCGGGCTTGGCGTCCTAGGTCGCTTGGCGAACACGGCGACCCGCGGCCAAGCTGTAAAGGCCACCGACGCAGCTGCACTCCAAGCCGCGGTAACCGAACTCCGCGGCAAGGTAATTGTGTTCGACGACGTAGAGCGGTGCGAAATGCCCCCAGCCGAGTTGTTCGGATACCTGAACGACTTCGTCGAAGGCCAGCAGCTCAAGGTATTACTGATCGCCAACGAGATTGAGCTCAGCGCCAAATACAAGGTCGACTACAAATCCCAAAAGGAAAAGGTCGTTGGCAAAACGCTTGAGGTCAAAGCAGATGCCTCGGCAGCCTATCGCGCGTTAGCGAGTCAACTCGGCAATCCGGTGGCCCGCAAGGCCGCGCAGGACAACGAGGCTGGGGCTTTGATCGTATTCCACGCTTCCGGAACCAACAACATTCGCTCGATCCGCGCGGCTCTCGATGACTTCGCGCGTGTCGTGTCCGCTGCCGACTCCCGTCTGGCCGAGAGTGAGACCGGTCTGCAGATGTTGCTTCTATACATGTTGGCCACAACTATTGAGAGCCGCGCGGGCAAACTTGAGTTCCACGTGACGTGACCCCCTCAAACTCCTCCAGGAATAGCTAGAGTCCGCCCCTTGAAAGGACGGACAGAATGAAGCGGTCACGGTTCACGGAAG
>Ga0154912_109_pt2 | contig 11414 bp, 14 predicted proteins | sample RifCSPhighO2_01_FD_105881 | JGI IMG/M metagenome (GOLD analysis project Ga0154912, IMG submission 105881) | Caulobacterales bacterium RIFCSPHIGHO2_01_FULL_70_19 | reverse complement strand
CATCAGCGGGGCGACGTCGCGCACCGGACGGATGTCGACCTGCGAGCCCGGCAGGAAGGCCGAGGCGCCGCCGAGGTCGACGGTGAAGCCGCCCTTGACGCGGCCGACGATGACGCCGTTGACCGGCTGGCCTTCGGCGAAGACCACTTCCAGACGGGTCCAGGCTTCCTCGCGGCGGGCCTTGTCGCGGCTGATGACCGCTTCACCCAGGGCGTTCTCGACGCGCTCCAGATAGACCTCGACGCTGTCGCCGACCTTCGGGATCACCGCGCCTTCGCCGACGCCGAATTCGCGGGCGGGGATGCGGCCTTCGGTCTTCAGACCGACGTCGATGATCAGGATGTCCTTTTCCATGCCGACGACGCGGCCGTGGACGACCTGGCCTTCGCCGAGGTCGCGACCCTGCAGCTGCTGGTCGAGGAGGGCGGCGAAATCGTCGCGGGTGGGGGAGAGGGTGTCGGTCATGTAGCTCTTGGGTTGGAGAAAGGTTTGTGGCGCGCGGCCGGACGGCCCCGCGCGAGGTGGTGGACTGTGAGACAGGTCGTCGGGATGCGAGGCGAAGGGATCGCCAGAACGCCCGCGGAAGCCGAAGTCGGTGCGTTTGGTTTTGCCCGGAGCCTCAGAGGCCGTGACGGGCGCGCGCCGCTTCGACGATACGGCGGGCCGCATCGAAGGCCGCCTCTATATCCATATCGGTCGTATCCAGCAAGACGGCGTCGGCGGCCTGGACCATGGGCGCGGCTCCGCGGCCGGCGTCGCGCTCGTCGCGTTTCACGATGTCCGCCAGCATGTCCTCGAAGGCGATGGCCTCGCCACGGCCGGTCAGCTGTTTCCAGCGCCGCATGGCCCGGACCTCGGGCGTCGCCGTGACATAGAGCTTGGCGGGCGCTTCCGGGGCGATGACGGTGCCGATGTCGCGGCCATCCAGCACGGCGCCGCCGGGCCGGGCGGCGAAGGTCTTCTGGAACTCGAGCAGGGCCGCGCGCACGCCGGGATAGCCCGCCACCCGGCTGGCGGCCTCGCCCGCGCCCCGGCTGGTCAGTCGCCCGGCGTCGCTGAGGTGGCTGGCGTCCAGCGCCCGGGCCACCGCTTCGGCGGCCGCCGCATCGTCAAGCGAGCCGCCGGCGTCGAGCACGCCGACGCCCACCGCCCGATAGAGCAGGCCGGTGTCCAGGTGCGGCAGGCCGTAGAGCTCGGCCAGCCGGGCGGCGATGGTGCCCTTGCCCGAAGCGGCGGGGCCGTCGACGGCGATAATCAGCGAACGGGTCATACGGAGGCCGCGATATCGGCCCCGAGACCTCGCATCAACTCCACGAAGCCCGGGAAGCTGGTGGCGATCATGTCGGGCTCGTCGACCGTGACCGGCTCGTCCGCCGCAAGGCCCAGCACCAGATGGCTCATGGCGATGCGGTGATCGTGGGCGGTGTGGACGGTCGCGCCGCCGCGCACGCCGCCGCCCGTGACGACGAAGCCCTCCGGCTCCTCCTCGACCTGCACGCCGCAGGCGCGCAGGCCGGCGACCATGAGCGCGATCCGGTCGCTCTCCTTGACCCGCATCTCGCCGATGCCGCGCATCACCGTCTCGCCCCCGGCGAAGGCCGCCGTGGCGGCGAGGATGGGGTACTCGTCGATCATCGACGCGGCGCGCGCCTCGGGCACGACCACGCCGCTCAGGGCGGAGTGGCGGGCGGTGACGTCGCCGACCTCCTCGCCGCCGGCCGTGCGGCGGTTCGAGATCGTCAGGTCCGCCCCCATCTCGCGCCAGGTTTCGAACAGGCCGGTGCGCAGCGGGTTGAGCATGACGCCCTCCACCGTCACCGCCGAGCCGGGAACGATCAGGGCCGCCGCCAGCGGGAAGGCGGCGGAGGACGGGTCGCCGGGGATGGAGATCGGGGTTCCGGTCAGGCGCTGCCCCCCGCGCAGCGACACCCGCCAGCCTTCGCCCGCGGGCTCCACCCCGACCTCGGCTCCGAAGGCCCGCAGCATACGCTCGGTGTGGTCGCGGCTCTTCTCCGGCTCAGCGACCGTGGTGACGCCCTCGGCGTTCAGGCCCGCCAGAAGGATGGCCGACTTCACCTGCGCCGAGGCCACGGACTGGACGTAGTCGATCGCCGCCAGCTCGCCGCCGGCGAGCCGCAGCGGCAGGCGGTCCTCGTCGCCCAGCCATTCCAGACGCGCGCCCATCTGCGCCAGCGGGGCCGTGACGCGCTTCATCGGCCGCTTGCGCAGGGAGGCGTCGCCGTCGAACGTGGGGGTGACCGGATAGCCCGCCGCGGCGCCCATCAGCAGGCGCACGCCGGTGCCGGCGTTGCCGCAGTCGATGACGCCCGAGGGCTGGCGGAAGCCGCCGCGGCCGGTGACGCGCCAGCGGCCCTGGCCCAGCCGCTCGACGTCGGCGCCGAAGGCCTCGACGGCGCGGGCGGTGGCGAGGACGTCGTCGCCCTCCAGCAGTCCCTCGACGTCCGTCGCGCCCGTCGCCATGGCGCCGAGGATCAGGGCCCGGTGCGACATGCTCTTGTCGCCCGGCGCGCTGACGATTCCCCGCAGGGCGGCGCCCGGACGGGCGATCAGATGGGAGGGGGTCGTCACCCGGCGGGACTCCGGCGGAACAGGGCGGCGCGGAGATCGCTTTTGACAGCGGCCCCGGGCAGTGGCAAGGGAGCCGCCCGAATTCCCCACTCGTTGCGAGAGGCGCCCCCGTGGCCAATCCCGAACTGGGCCAGAAGCAGGTCTGTCCGAACTGCCAGGCCAAATTCTACGACCTGAACCGTCGTCCGGCCCACTGCCCGAAGTGCGACACCGATTTCGACCCCGAGGAGGCGCTGAAGCTGCGCAACCGCCGCGGCCGCCCGGGGGCCTATGCGCCCGACGAGACTCCGGACGAGGATGCCGAGGACCAGGTCGACAAGAAGAAGGCCGGCGACGACGAGGACGAGGACGAAGCCGTCACCGCCCCGGAAATCGACGAGGAGGGTCATGAGCCGATCCTCACCCCGGACGATGACGACGAGGACGCGGTCGACCCGACCGAGGAGCCCGGCATGGGCGAGGCGAGCGACGACGACGACGTCCTGGCCGACGACGATGACGACGACTCCGTCCCGTTCATCGAGGACGAGGACGACGACGCGTTCGACGAGGACATCGTCAAGCCTGAGAAGGACGAAGACTAGGATCGGAAGGGGCGGCCCGGACCTTCGCCGACGCCGCCCCGACGCCCTTCCGGAAGGTCTCCTGACGGGCCGAAAATAAATGTCCGAACCGGGCTTGATCGCCGAAAAGCCCTGACATAGGTTCCGCCGCCTCGCCGGGGGGCGACACCAATACCCCGGCGATCCGACCGAAAGGTTCGGGGCTATAGCTCAGTTGGTAGAGCGCTTGAATGGCATTCAAGAGGTCAGCGGTTCGACTCCGCTTAGCTCCACCATGAAGGCCCCGCGGGAGACCGCGGGGCCTTCGCCTTTTCCGGTCCGCGCGATCCGTTGAAGAGCGGCAGGACCCACCCCATCTGGAGTTCGACCGGCGTCTTGCCGAATGCGGGAGGCGCGGACGGTCGCAACGCCTGCTTCGGGGGCAAGAGACGTGAATACGCGGACCATCCTTTTCGACAGCCCGTTCCTGCTCGGCTTCGATCACACGCGGACCCTGATAGATCGGGCCGCCCGCGCGGCCGCGGACAGCTACCCGCCTTACAACGTCGAGCAGCGGGGCGAGCGCGCCGTGCGCATCACCCTCGCGGTGGCCGGCTTCGGACCGGAGGATCTGTCCGTCACGGTCGAAGGCCGGCAGCTGACCATCTCGGGCAAGCGCGACGATGGCGGGAAGTCCGACCAGGCCTTCCTGCACCGGGGCATCGCCGGACGCGGTTTTCTGCGCAGCTTCGTGCTGGCCGACGGGCTGGAGATCGATGGCGCGCGGCTGGAGCACGGACTGCTGCATGTCGACATGAGCCGCCCCGAAGACGCCCCGGCGGTTCGCCGGATTCCCATCACGAGTGGCTGAGGGCCCTCGAAACCGGTCGGTCGCCGCTTGCGGGGCCGAACCACAGCGCCAGCCGGCGCGTTAGTAGCGAGTAAGGAGGCGGTCCTGATGACGCCGATGAGAATGACAAGGGAAGACTTCGCCGACCTCGGCGCCCCGGACCTGGTGTACGTCCGCGAGATCCGGGCGGCGGATGTGCTCGCCGACACCCCGGTGGCGGCCATCCAGGGACTGTCCATCGATCCCGAGGCGACACTCTATGCGGTGCACGGCGCCGACGGAGAGCGGCTGGCGGTGATGATGGATCGCGAGACCGCGTTCGCCACCGCCGTCGCCCACGAGCTGGAGCCCGTCTCGGTTCACTGACGGGGGCCTGCGGGCAGGCTCGCGATCAGGCCGCGCTGGCCGGTGCGTTGTCGCGCACGAACAGGGCGCGAATGGCGTCGGCGGTGCGGGCCTGCCGCAGCTGCTCGCGCATCTCCGGCGACCGCAGCGCGCGCGACGCCGCCGCCAGGGCGCGCAGGTGGTCGGCGCCGGCCTTCGGCGGCGCAAACAGGGCGAACAGCAGGTCTACCGGCCGGTCGTCGACGGAGCCGTAGGCGACCGGAGTGTCGAGACGGACGAACACCGCCATCACACGGTCCACACCCTCGAGCCGGGCGTGGGGCACGGCGACGCCGGCGCCGAGCCCGGTCGAACCGAGCGCCTCGCGCTCGAGCAGGGCTTCGAGCACCTTCTCTTCCGGCAGCCCCAAGGCCGGGGCGGCGGCGTCGGCCACCACGTGCAGGGCCTGACGTTTCGACGACGCGCCGCTGCGCAGGACGACTCCGCCGTCCGCCAGCAAATCCCCGATGTCCATAAGAACCCCGACTGTACCCGTTCATCCCGGATGGGCGGGCGCCGTTTAGACGACCCGCCTCGTTGTGGGAAGCACTATGCCTCCTGATCGTTTACCGAACGGTGTCCGTTGAGCGATTTCGTCGTCCGTTCGGGGTCGATCCAGCCGACGTTGCCGTCCGGCCGGCGGTAGACCACTGAAAGGCCGCCGTGCGCGGCGTTGCGGAAGACCACCACCGGATAGCCGGTCATGTCGAGCTCGGCCACGGCCCGGCCCACGGTGATGGTGCGGATCTCGGTCTCGGTCTCGGCGATGACCATGCCGACCGGCGGCGGTTCGTCGGGACGGCCCGCTTCGCCGAACGCCTCGTCCTCGACCGAGTCGGGGTCGCGCAGGACGATGCTGCGGGCCACCTCGCGGGCGGCCATCTCCGTCTTCTCGGGCGACAGCTGGCGCGGGCCGGCGTGGTGATCCTTGAGCCGGCGCTTGTAGCGGCGAACCCGCTTCTCCAGCTTTTCCAAGCTCTCCGTGAAGGCCGCGTGCGCGTCCCCGGCGAGCCCGGAAGTGAAAACGACCTGGCCCGAGGCCAGCCGCACCCAGCAGTCAACCTTGAAGCTGTGACCCTCCTTGGCGACGATCACCTCGGCGTCCTGGGCCCCTCGTTCGAAGTATTTGCCGATCCCGTCCTGGAGTTCCTGGGTGATGCGCGAGCCTAACGCTTCGCCGACATCGACTTGCTTGCCGCTGACCTGGATTTGCATGTCCGTAGAACGCTCCGGGCGGCCGTTGGTGTCAACGCTGATCACCGTTTTGTGGTGACGGTTCGCCGCACGGGCGAGCGCCTCAGCCGGCCTGCAACATCCGCTTGCGCTGGACCGAGGACGGGATGCGCAGGGCCTCGCGGTATTTGGCGACGGTGCGGCGGGCGATGTCGATGCCCGCCTCCTTGAGCAGTTCGACGATGCGGTCGTCGGACAGGACGTCGCCGTCGCGCCCCTCGCCGTCGATCATGCTGCGGATGCGGTGGCGGACCGCCTCGGCCGAGTGCAGGGCGCCGCCGTCGGAGGACTGGATGGCGGCGGTGAAGAAGAACTTCAGCTCGAACACGCCGCGCGGGGTCGAGACGTACTTGTTCGAGGTCACGCGGCTGACCGTCGACTCGTGCATTTCGATCGCGTCGGCGACGTTCTTGAGGGTCAGGGGCCGCAGGAACTCGACCCCGAAGGCGAGGAAGGCGTCCTGCTGCCGGACGATCTCGGAGGCCACCTTGAGGATGGTCTTCGCCCGCTGGTCCAGCGACTTCACCAGCCAGCTGGCCTGGGCCGCGCAATCGGCGACGAAGGTCTTCTCGGTCTCGGAGCGCGCGCCGGCGGACACCACCCCGTGGTAGCGCTTGTCCATGATCAGCCGCGGCAGGGTGTCGGCGTTCAGCTCGACCTTCCAGCCGCCGGCCGGATCCGGCCGCACGTGGACGTCGGGGATCACGGTCTGGGCCGGTTCGCCGCCGAAGCCGGCCCCGGGCCGCGGCGTCAGCGCCTTCAGCTCGGCGATCATCTCGGCCATGTCCTCGGCGTCGACGCCGCAGAGCTTGCGCAGCCCGGCGAGGTCCCGCTTCGCCAGAAGATCCAGGTTGTCCAGCAGGACGGCCATGGCCGGGTCGAAGCGATTGCGCTCGACCAGCTGCAGCTTCAGGCACTCGGGAACGGAGCGGGCCATGATCCCGGTCGGCTCGAAGCCGTGGCAGACGGTCAGGACGGATTCGACGCGGGCCGGCTCGACGCCCAGCCGGTCCGCGACCTCGACCAGGTCGCCGCGCAGGTAGCCGCCTTCGTCGACCATGTCGATCAGCGCCAGGGCGATGGCGTGGTCGGCGGGCGAGAAGCCGGCCTGGGACGCCTGGGCCTGCAGATGCTCCCACAGGGTCGCCTCGCGCGTATCCGGCTGTTCGCGCCCCTCCCCGTCCGGCAGTCCTCCGCCGGAGCCGGCGCGCGACCAGTCCGAGAGGCCGGGCTGGGCCTCGTCGGTCATCCGGTCCGAGGTGCGCTCGCCGGGCGCGGCGTCGCCGTAGAGGTCGTCGGCGCGGGCGTCGACGGCATCGGCCGCCTGGGCCGAGCCGCCCTCGTCGAAGGTCATCTCGGCCCGGTCGCCGGTTTCGGCGGCCTCGGGCAGGGCGTCGTTGGCCTCTCCAGGCTCGGCGTCCTCGCGCTGTAGCAGCGGATTGCGCTCCAGCTCGGCCTCGACGAAGGCCTCGAGCTCAAGGTTGGACAGTTGCAGCAGCTTGATCGCCTGCTGCAGCTGGGGCGTGATGACCAGCCCCTGCCCCTGCCTGATCTCCAGCCTTTGTCCGAGCACCCGAGCCCCCAGCCGGGCCGTCTGGCCCGAAACTTGCTGGCGGCCACCCTGTGGCCGAAGCGGTTAACGAGGCCCCAACGCTCCCGCTCAGCCGTACATGTCGCCGAGATAGACGCGGCGGACCTCGGGGTCTCGGATCACGTCCTCAGCCTTGCCCTCGAACAGCACCGCCCCGGCCGAGATGATCGAGGCGTGATCGATGATCTCGAGCGTCTCGCGGACATTGTGGTCGGTGATCAGCACGCCGATGCCGTGCCCGGCGAGGTAGCGGATCACCTGGCGGATGTCGGCGATGGCCAGCGGATCGATGCCGGCGAACGGCTCGTCCAGCAGCATGAAGGACGGTTTGCTGGCCAGCGCACGGGCGATCTCGCAGCGCCGCCGCTCGCCGCCGGACAGACCCGAGGCCGGCGCATGCCGCAGGTGGTCGATGCGCAGCTCCTCGAGGAGGCGGCTGACCTCCTCCTCGATGGCCTGCCGGCCGGTGTGGTGCAGCTCGACTACGGCCCGGACGTTGTTCTCGACCGTCATGCCCCGGAAGATCGAGGCCTCCTGCGGGAGGTAGCCCAGGCCCATGCGGGCGCGCTGGTACATCGGCTGGGCGGTGATGTCCTCGCCATCGAGGAAGATCTTGCCAGAGTCCGGCGGGATCAGGCCGGTGATCATGTAGAAGCAGGTGGTCTTGCCGGCGCCGTTGGGGCCGAGCAGGCCGGCCACCTCGCCGCGCTGGACCGTCAGGGAAACGTCGCGGACCACCTGGCGGGGACCGAACGAACGGGCCAGATGCTCCGCGCGCAGCCCGGTCGGATGCGGGGGCGCGGCCGGCGCCTCGGGGGCGGCGGCGTCGTGGACGTTGAGGGCCGAGAGTTCCTTGCGCGCCACGCGTCCTCCGAGCCGAAGCTCAGTCCCCGCTCTGCGGGTAGAAGACGCCCTGCACCCGACCGTTGGAGCCGCCGTCCATCTGCGCCGCCTCGGTGCGGGTGTTGTAGGTCAGGCTGGCCCCGGTCATGACGTTCTCGCCCTGGGTCAGGATCACGTCGCCGGTCAGGACGATGGTGTCGTTGGCCGGGGTGTAGACGGCGCGGTCGCCGCGGATGGTCTGTTCCGGGGTGACGAAATAGACGTTGCCGGCGGCCTCGACCCGGGTGAGGTCGCCGTCGCTGATCGTCCCCTCGACGCGGTCGGCGCGGATTCGGCTGTCGCCCTGGGTCAGTTCGGCCCGGCCGCGCAGCGACAGCGTCGTGGGCGTGCGCGACACCTCGTCGGCGCCCCACATGATCGGCTGACCGGCCTGGAAGCTCTGGGCGTCGCCGATCGTCGGCAGGGCCGCCAGCGAGAGGCCGAGGATCGCGGCCGCAAGGGTTCTGCTCATGCTCATCCTTCCGAACTCGCCGCGTTGATGGTCCCCCGGACCTTGTTATCGCCCGAGCCGCTGAACACGACCCGTTCGCCCTGTTCATAGATCGCATAGGACGAAGCGGTCACGGTTCCAAGGGGCCCGGAGCCCTGCACCCCCTTCGTGCCGGTGACGATCCCGGTGCGGGTGTCGACCACCGCCTCGGGCGTGACGAGGTCGAAGCCGGAGCCGCCGTCGGAGATCCGCACGTTCGGACCGATGGTCACCGTGCGCGCGGCCTCGTCGTAGACGCCCCCGTCGGCGGTCAGGGTCGTGACCTTGCGGCCGCCCAGATTGAGCCGCAGCGCCGGCCCGACCAGGCGGTAGCGGCCCGTTTCGGCGTCGCGCACCGCGCGTTCGAAGCCGACCACGAAGCTGCGGCCCTCGGCGTCCTGGCCGAGGAAGCGGGATTTCTCCAGCGTGACCTCGCGGCTGGTCCCCGCCTTTCGCTCCACGTCCGACATCACGGTGCGCAGGACGATCCAGCTGATCGTGCCCCCGGCCAGGATGACGATCAGCACCGGCAGCAGCCGGCGCATCAGCCGAACCCGGCGCGCCCGGACCCGGAAGGCCTCGGCCGTCGCGGCGACGCGGGCCTCGTCCTCGGCGACGCGGGTGTCGGCCGGCTCGGTCATCAGGCGTGCGCGAAGATGTCGATCTCGTCCCAGCCGGCGAGATCGAGGGCGGATCGGGTGGGCAGGAAGTCGAACAGGCGCCGCGCCAGCTCGGTGCGGCCCTCGCGGGCCAGCATCTCGTCAAGCCGGGCCTTCACGGCATGCAGGTACAGGACGTCGGACGCGGCGTACTCAAGCTGGGCGGGGGTCAGTTCAGCGGCGCCCCAGTCGGAGCTCTGCTGCGCCTTGGACAGTTCGACGCCGGCGCATTCGCGCACCACGTCCTTGAGCCCGTGCCGGTCGGTGTAGGTGCGGGCCAGCTTGGAGGCGATCTTGGTGCAGTAGACCGGGCGCGTCTCGACGCCCAGGTGCAGCTGGAACATGGCGATGTCGAAGCGGCCGAAGTGGAACAACTTCAGCACCGCCGGATCGGCCAGCAGACGCTTGAGGTTGGGGCAGTCGTACGCCGGGCGGTTCAAGCGCACGACGTGGGCGTCGCCGTCGCCCGCCGACAGCTGCACCACGCACAGGGGATCGCGCCGGAAGCGCAGCCCCATGGTCTCGGAATCCACCGCCACCACGGGCCCGAGGTCGAGATCGGCGGGCAGATCGCCCTCGTGCAGGTGAACGGTCATGGCCTTCGAACCCTTTCAGCCTTCAAGTAGCCGAGCGCTGCGCGCGAGGCGATAGGGCGGAAACAGAAACGGCCCCGCCTCGTTCGAGGGGGGCCGTTTCGAAAGATGGTGCCCAGAAGAGGACTCGAACCTCCACGGCCGTTAAGCCACTGGCACCTGAAGCCAGCGCGTCTACCAATTCCGCCATCTGGGCCCAGACATCGCCGCGCGAGGCGCGTTTCCGTCCGGAAGGCGCGGACCCTTAAGGCAGGGTCCGATGCGGGTCAACAGGCTTTTGTCGCCTTTGCGTTGCGGCCCTCGCGGGCATCGTCTAATCCCCGCCGCAACGCCGGTTTCGCGCCGGCGCCCAGTCTCTCGCGGAGTGCATCATGAGCGAAGTCGCGCCCGGTCTGGTCACCGTCTTCGGCGGCTCGGGCTTCGTCGGCAGCCAGGTCGTGCAGGCGCTGGCCCGACGCGGCTGGCGCATCCGCGTGGCGGTGCGTCGCCCCGATCTCGCCTTCAAGGTCCACACCGCCGGCCACGTCGGCCAGATCTACACCAAGCGCTGCGACGCCACCGACCCGGCCCAGGTCGAGGAGGCGCTGCGCGGCTCCGACGCCGCCATCAACCTGATCGGCGTGCTGTACGAGGCCGGCCGCAACACCTTCGCCGCAGCGCACGTGCAGGCGGCGCGCAACATCGCCGAGGCCTGCGCCGCCGGCGGCGTCGACCGGCTGGTCCACGTCTCCGCCATCGGCGCGAATCCGGAGAGCGAGTCCGACTACGCCCGCACCAAGGCCGAGGCCGAGATGGCGGTGCGCGAGGTCAAGCCGGACGCGACCATCGTGCGTCCGTCGGTCGTCTTCGGCCCCGGCGACGACTTCCTGAACAAGTTCGCCGCGATGGCGGGCTGGGCCCCGGCCCTGCCGCTGATCGGCGGGGGGCAGACGAAATTCCAGCCGGTCTACGTCGGCGACGTGGCGGCCGCGATCGCCACGGCGCTGTCGCGCACCGAGGCGGCCGGCAAGACCTACGAGCTCGGCGGGCCGGCGGTGATGACGTTCGAGGACATCCTGCGCCTGGTCATGCGCGAGACCCACCGCTCGCGTCCCCTGCTGCCCCTGCCCTTCTTCGCGGCGCGGATGATGGGCGGCCTCGCCCAGCTGACGGCCCTCGTCGGCCTGAAGCCGATGCTGACCCGCGACCAGGTGGTGCTGCTGGAGACCGACAACGTCGTGTCGCCGGACGCCGAGGGTCTGGCGGAATTGGGCATCGAGCCGACCGGCGTCGAGGCCGTGGCCGCCGCCTACCTGTGGCGCTACCGCCGCGGCGGCCAGTTCGCCGAGGCCGCGGCCTGACGCTTCAGAGGGCGCCGGTCAGCGCCAGGCCGGCCAGTCCCAGCAGTCCCACCGCGATCCGCCACCAGGCGAAGGGCGCGAAGCCGTGCCGGCTGACGAAGTCCAGCAGGAAGCGCACCACCACCAGGGCGGTCAGGAAGGCGACCACGAAGCCGATGGCGATCAGCCCCGCGTCGGTGAAGTCCAGCACGTCCCGGTTCTTGTACAGGTCGTAGACCACGGCCCCGCCCATCGTCGGCAGGGCGAGGAAGAAGGTGAACT
>Ga0154912_131_pt6 | contig 11555 bp, 13 predicted proteins | sample RifCSPhighO2_01_FD_105881 | JGI IMG/M metagenome (GOLD analysis project Ga0154912, IMG submission 105881) | Caulobacterales bacterium RIFCSPHIGHO2_01_FULL_70_19 | reverse complement strand
CAGCGTCCGATCAGCCGCGGCGGCGGCGTCTACACCGCCCCGGCCTGGAGCCCGCGCGGCGACCTGATCGCCTTCACCAAGCAGGCCGGCGGGCGCTTCTCGACCGGCGTGATGCGCACCGACGGCTCGGGCGAGCGCATCCTGTCGTCCAGCTATTTCGAGGAGGGCCCGTCCTGGGCGCCCAACGGGCGCTACATCATGTTCGCGCGCCAGGCCCCCGGCGGAGACACCCGCCTGTGGACCGTCGACCTGTCGGGCCGGGTGGTCAGCCAAGCGGGCTATCCCGGTCGCGGATCGGACCCGGCCTGGTCGCCGCTGCTCGACGAGCAGCCCGCCCGCCTCGCCGCCACCGGTCCGGACGCCTGTCCGACCTGACGGGACGGAGCCCCCGGGCTCAAACCTTCGTTATCGCGACTGGCGAATGCGCTGGCGCGACAGTACCCAACCTTTACAGCAAAGCCGAGGGGCCGCTGGCCCGGCATCCAGGAGACGACCGATGATGAAGCCCTCGAACCTCCTTCGCCTGGTGGCGGTCGGAGCCGCCGCGGCGGCCTTCGCCGCCTGCACGCCCCGTCCGGCCGCCGACTCGCCCGCCGGCAACGACATCCCCTCGGCCGACGCCAATCCGCAGTACCCGGGAGCCGGCGCCGGCGCGGTCGACGGCGGCGCCCTCGGCGCGGCGGCGCCGGGCTCCGAGCAGGACTTCGTCGTCAACGTCGGCGACCGGGTCTACTTCGACCTCGACAGCTATCAGATCCGTCCCGAGGCCTATCCGCGCCTCGACGCCCAGGCGGCCTGGCTGCAGCGTTATCCGAACGTGACCGTCCGCATCGAGGGCAACGCCGACGAGCGCGGCACCCGCGAGTACAACCTCGCCCTCGGCGCCCGCAGGGCGGAGTCGGTCCGCACCTACCTCGTCGAGCGCGGCATCAACGCCGCCCGCATCGACACCATCAGCTACGGCAAGGAGCGGCCGATCGCCGCCGGCTCCAACGAGGAGGCCTGGGCCCGCAACCGCAACGCCCACACCGCCATCGTCTCCGGCGCCGTGCGCTGATCGCGCCGACCCGGCTCTTCTGAAGGGCGCCCGCCCCGCGCGGGCGCCCTTTTTCGTTTCCGGCGCGGGCGGCGCTGGCTAGAAGGGCGAGGGAAAGGGGGCTTTCGCATGAGCATGGAGGACGCCGGCGCGGCGGTCAGCGCGGGTCTCGTCGCGGGCGCGCTGGAGCGGCCGACGGGCAAGGCCGGCGAGCACCAAGGGACCTGTTCCGACTGCGGGGCGGAGACCTCCGGGAATTTCTGCGCCAACTGCGGCCAGCCGACCCATGTCCATCGCACCCTGCTGCACCTCGGCGAGGAGCTGCTGCATGGCGTCATGCATTTCGACGCGCGCATCTGGCGCACCCTGCCGCTGCTGGCGCTCAACCCCGGGCGGCTGACCCGCGAATGGGTGCAGGGCGCGCGCACGCGCTACGTCTCGCCGCTGGCGCTGTTCCTGTTCACGATCTTCGTGACCTTCTTCATCCTCAGCTTCGTGCGCATGCCCGAGCCGGTGATGAGCCTCGCCGGCCAGCGCGCCGCCGCAGAGGCCGCCCTGGACGAGGCCGCCGCCGACGCCGAGCGGGCCCGCCAGCGCGTGGCCGCCCTGGAAGGCGAGGCGACGCCGGAGCCCGGCGCGCTGGCCCAGGCCCGCGCCGCCCTGCAGGAGGCCGCCGCCGAACGCGACGAACGGCTGGGCGACGTCGAGCGGCTCACCGCGGCGGCGGGCCCCGCCGACCGCGCCGACGGTCTCGCGCCCGGCGGCTGGCAGGCCGGGCTCAAGGACTGGGCGGCGGGAATCTACCGGTCGGAAGACGCCGGACCGACCGCGAAGAAGATGGCCAAGAAGCTCCAGAACCCGGACCTTGCCGTCTACAAGCTGCAGCAGACGCTCTACAAATTCGCCTTCCTGCTGGTGCCGCTGTCGATCCCCTTCATGGCGATCCTGTTCCTGCACCGCCGCCGGGTCAGCCTCTACGACCACGGCGTCTTCGTCCTCTACTCGCTGACCTTCATGGCCCTGCTGGGGCTCGCCGTGTGGGGACTGGCGATGCTCAACGGCTGGCTGGGCGCCCTGGCGTGGATCGCGTCGTGCTTCATCGTGCCGGCGCACATCTTCGCCCAGCTGAAGGGCGCCTATTCGCTCTCCTGGTTCTCGGCGCTGTGGCGCTTCGTCTTCCTGATCCTGTTCTGCAACATCGTCCTGGGCCTGTTCCTGTGGGCGGTGATCTGGCTCGGCCTGGGCGTCTGACGCCTTGCGACGGCCGCAAATCGGTGGGACCACAACGACCATGCTGAAGCTCTCCTCCGCCCTCCGTTCGCGCAAGTTGATGGCCGCCGCTCTGGGCGTCGCCCTGGTGGGCGGCGGCACGGTGGTCGTCGCCCAGACCGCGCCTCTCGAGCCGATCCAGTGGGACCGCCGCCGGCTCGAGCAGCTGGACCGCAACGTCCGCCGCCTCGAACGCGCCGTGACCCAGCGCAACGCCGCCGGTCAGCCGGTGCTGGTCGAGCCCGACCCCGAGGTTGTGGCCCTGCAGGGACGCGTCGGCCTGATGGACCGCCGGCTCGAGGACATGGAGGCCACCGTCCGCCGGGTGAACGCCGACCTCGAGCGCCTCACCTTCGCGCTGGACGAGGCCAACCGCGACAACGCCGCCCTCGGCGCCCGTCTCCGCGACGCGGAGGGTCGTGTGCGGGCGCTGGAGGCCGCCGCCGCCCGCGAGGCCGAGCTGAACTCGCCGATCCCGACCACCTCGCCGACGGGCGACGCCGCCCGCGACCTCGCCGCCGCGGTGCGTCTCGCCGCCAGCGATCCCGCCCGCGGCGACCGCGCCCTGCAGACCGTCATCGCCGCCTGGCCCGACACGCCCCAGGCGCGTGAGGCGCACAGCCGGCTGGGCGACCTGCGGGTCGCCGCCGGAGACCACGCCGGCGCCGTCTCGGCCTACGCCTCCTCGCTGCAGGGCTGGCCGACCACCCCGTGGGCCGCCGCCACCACCCTCGAGCTGGCCGCCGCCCTGAACGAGACCGACCGCAAGACCCAGGCCTGCGGAGCCCTGACGGAATTCGCCAACCGTTACGCCGAGGGGGCCAGCCCCGCATTGCGGACGCGCGCGACCGAGCTGCGCACCCGTTTCGAATGTCCCGCCCCGCGGCCCGCCCGGAGAGGCGGCTGACCGGGGACGCGCCGGCCTGGGCCGCGGCGGCGGAGGCCGTTCTCGACGCCCGCCTTGAGCGCGACGTGGATCGTCCCCTCGTCGTCGCCCTCTCCGGCGGCGGCGACTCCGTCGCCCTGCTGCGCCTGACGGCCGACTGGGCCCGCCGCCGTGGCCGGCGCGTCCTCGCCCTGACGGTGGATCACGGTCTCAACCCCGAAAGTCCCGGCTGGACCGCCCTGGCCGAGCGGGCCGCCCGCGCACTCGGCGCCGACTGGCGGGGGCTCCGCTGGACCGGTCCGAAGCCGGCGTCCGGCCTTCCCGTCGCGGCCCGGCGGGCAAGGCACCGGCTGCTGGCCGACGCGGCCCGCGCCGCCGGCGCGCGGGTCATCCTCATGGCCCACACCGCCGACGACGTGATCGAGGGGGAGCGGATGCGGGCCGAAGGCTCCAGCCTCGGGCGGCTGCGCGCGTGGGCGCCGTCCCCGGCGTGGCCGGAGGGCAGGGGCCTCATGCTGCTGCGGCCGCTGCTGGGCGCGCGCCGGGTCGAACTCCGGGACTGGCTGGGCGCCGCCGGCGCCGACTGGGTCGAGGATCCGGCCAACGACGATCCGCGCTTCGCCCGCGCCCGGGCCCGCCGCGCCCTCGCCGGACGAGCCTCCGCGGCGGCCGCGCAGGTCGGGGAGGAGGCGGCGGCGGGCGTCCTCTGCGTGGAGGCCGACATCATCCACCTGGCCCGCGACGTCGCCCCCCGGGCGCTGGCTGCGGCCCTGGTCTGCGGCGGCGGCGGCGACCGGCCACCCCGTGGCGAGCGGCTGGCCGCGCTGCTGTCCCGCCTGCGATCGGGCGAGGATTTCGTCGCCGTGCTCGCCGGCGCCCGGCTGGAGGCGGACGGCGATCGGGTCCGGGTCGGACGCGAACCGGGCGAGCTGCGGCGCCGAGGCCTGTCGTCCGTCCCGCTTGTCCCGGGCGAGGAGGTCGTCTGGGACGGCCGCTGGCTCGTGACCGCGCCGGAGGCCGGCTGGTCCGTCGCCGCAGCCGCGGGGGCCATGGCCCGGCTGTCCGACGCCGACCGGGCGTCGCTGAAGCCGTTGCCGCCCGCCGCCCGCGCCGCCCGCCCTGTGCTGATCCGGAACGATCCGCCTGCGGCGGTTCTTGCAGGGAGCGCGGGCAAGGCGCAGGCGCTGGTCGGGAACCGGCTGGCGGGGGCGCTGGACCGAATGACGCACGAAAGCGATCCGGACGCGGTCTTCCATGGCGCGGCGCCCCGGAAGCACCTATTTTCGGGCGTCACCATCATGAACGAGGGGCGCTTCCCGCGTCCCGAGGAACCGAGACGAGCATGAATCTGCGTAATATGGCCATCCTGGGCGCCGTCATTCTGGGCGCCATGGCGGTCTACGTCGCCGTGAGCCGCGGCGGGCCGATGGCCACGCCGGCCGACAGCGCCGCGGCCGAGCGTCCGCAGCGCATGAACTATTCCCAGCTCATGGCCGCCCGCGACGCCGGGAACATCAAGGCCATCGAGGTCCGCAACCAGAACGTCACCGGCGAGCTCAAGGACGGCACGAAATTCTCCGCCGTCACGACCATGCCGAACGGGGACGTGATCGAGTCCATCCGCGCCTCCGGCGCCACCGTCGAGGTCGCGGACACCACCCAGCGCTGGTGGGTCGGCGCCCTGGTCACCCTGCTGCCCTTCCTGCTGATCATCGGCCTGTGGATCCTGATCATGCGCCAGATGCAGGGCGGCGCCCGGGGCGCCATGGGCTTCGGCAAGTCCAAGGCCAAGCTGCTGACCGAGCACAAGGGCCGCAAGACCTTCGACGACGTCGCCGGCGTCGACGAGGCCAAGGAGGAGCTTCAGGAGGTCGTCGACTTCCTCAAGGATCCGGCCAAGTTCCAGCGTCTCGGCGGCAAGATTCCGAAAGGCGCCCTGCTGGTCGGCCCTCCCGGTACGGGCAAGACCCTGCTGGCCCGCGCCGTGGCCGGGGAGGCGGGCGTGCCCTTCTTCTCCATCTCCGGCTCGGACTTCGTCGAGATGTTCGTCGGCGTCGGCGCCAGCCGGGTCCGCGACATGTTCGAGCAGGCCAAGAAGAACGCCCCCTGCATCATCTTCATCGACGAGATCGACGCCGTCGGCCGTCACCGCGGCGCCGGACTGGGCGGCGGCAATGACGAGCGCGAACAGACCCTCAACCAGCTGCTGGTCGAGATGGACGGCTTCGAGTCCAACGAGGGCATCATCCTGATCGCCGCCACCAACCGGCCCGACGTGCTGGACCCGGCCCTGCTGCGTCCGGGCCGCTTCGACCGTCAGGTGGTGGTGCCCAATCCGGACGTCTCGGGCCGCGAGAAGATTCTCCGCGTCCATATGAAGGACGTGCCCCTGGCCGCCGACGTCAACGTCAAGACCATCGCCCGCGGCACCCCCGGCTTCTCCGGCGCCGACCTGGCCAACCTCGTCAACGAGGCGGCCCTGATGGCGGCCCGCAAGGACCGTCGCATGGTCACCCACCGCGACTTCGAGGACGCCAAGGACAAGGTCATGATGGGCGCCGAGCGCAAGTCCATGGCCATGAACGAGGAGGAGAAGCGCCTCACCGCCTATCACGAGGCCGGCCACGCCATCGTCGCCATGAACGTCAAGATGGCCGACCCGGTGCACAAGGCCACCATCGTGCCGCGCGGCCGTGCGCTCGGCATGGTCATGCAGCTGCCCGAGGGCGACCGCTACTCGATGAAGTACCAGCAGATGGTCGACCGCATCGCCATCATGGCCGGCGGCCGCGTGGCCGAGGAGCTGATCTTCGGCAAGGAGAACATCACCTCCGGCGCCAGCTCCGACATCGAGCAGGCCACCAAGCTGGCCCGCGCCATGGTCACCCGCTGGGGCTTCTCCGAGAAGCTCGGCACCGTGGCCTATGGCGAGAACCAGGAAGAGGTCTTCCTCGGCCACTCCGTCGCGCGCAGCCAGAACGTCTCGGAGGAGACGGCCCGGATCATCGACGAGGAGGTCAAGCGCCTGGTCACGTCGGGCTGGGACGAGGCGCGCCGGATCCTGACCGAGAAGGCCGACGACCACGAGAAGCTGTCCCAGGCCCTGCTCGAGTACGAGACCCTGTCGGGCGAGGAGATCAAGGACCTGCTGGAGAAGGGCGTCGCGCCGAACCGCGACGAGAACAACTTCCCCAACGCCGGCCCCTCGGTCTCCGTGCCGATCACGCCGGTCTCCGACGGGACGACGGTGGAACAGCCGACGGTGCACTGACCAGAGCCCCCGGACCCAAGGTCCGGGGGTTTTTCGTAGCGGGCTCCGGCGGCCGGATGCGGCCGCCGTCCCGGGTTCATCACGAGGCACAGGAAGAGCGGGGCGTCTTCGCAGCGCCCGCCGGACTCCGTCGCCGGCGAGTGTCTACCAACCAGTTTGCAATTCAAACAAGTCTGACGTAACACTGTGGCGTCCGAAGGGGAGACCTCGCCGATGACGCCCGCCGCAACGCCGCCCGACCGCCTGCACGGCCTCGACTCCCTCAGGGCCGGGGCGCTCCTGCTGGGCGTGGTCCTCCACGCCAGCCTGTCCTTCTTTCCCCAGCAGGCCTGGATCGTCGCCGACGACAGCCGCTCCATCGGCGCGGCCGTCCTGTTCTTCGCCATCCACCTGTTCCGGATGACCGCCTTCTTCCTGATCGCCGGCCTGTTCGCCCACATGATGCTGGCGCGGAGGGGCTGGGCCGGCTTCGCCCGCGACCGGCTCGTCCGCATCGCCGGACCGCTGGCCGCCTTCTGGCTGCCGGTCATGGCCGGGATCGTCGCGGCCCTGGTGTGGAACGCCCACGCCAATGGCCTGATCACGCCCGGCGCACCGCCGCCGCCGCCACCCAGCTACGACTGGACCAATTTTCCGCTGACCCATCTGTGGTTCCTCTGGGTCCTGCTCCTGTTCTACGCAGCGATGCTGCTGCTCCGCGCGCCCTTCGCCGCCCTCGACCGGGGCGGCGCCTGGGGCCGGGTCGTCGACCGGATCACGGGCGCGCTGATCGGCCCATGGACCCCGCTCCTGCTGGCCGCGCCGCTGGCGCTGGCCCTGTGGCTGGATCCGGCCTGGATCGCCTTCTTCGCCGTGCCGACTCCCGACGAGGGAGTGGTCCCCGACGCCGCGGCCCTGGTCGGCTTCGGCCTCGCCTTCGGTCTCGGCTTTCTGCTCGACCGGCGGCGGGACCTGCTGGACCGGATCGCCGCCTGGGCGCCCGTGTTCCTCGCCATGGCGCTGATCTCCGGCGTCGCCGGCTGGGGCCTCGCCGGCGGGCCGCGCCTCGCGCCCATGGTCGAGCCCACCCTCGACAAGGCCGTCGCCGCCGCCGCGGTGGCCCTCGCGGTCTACGCCTCGGCCCTCGCCGCCGTCGGCCTCTGCCTGCGCTTCCTGTCGGGCCGCAGCCCGGTGCGCCGCTATCTCGCCGACGCCTCCTACTGGATCTACATCCTGCACCTGCCGCTGGTCATGCTGGCCCAGGTCTGGGTGCAGGACTGGCCCGGCCCGTGGTGGGCCAAGCTGGCCGGCGTATCCCTCGGCGTGCTCGCCGTCTGCCTCGCCACCTACGAGCTGCTGGTGCGCCACAGCTTCCTCGGCCGGTTCCTCAACGGTCGCCGCGTCCCCTGGCGTCGCGCCCCGCAGGCGGCCGCCGTCCCCGCCGAATAGCTTGCCAACCCCCGCCATGTCCGCCAACTCCCGCGCCCCGTCCGTCGAGGCCGACCTCGCCTTCATGCGCTCGATCGTCGAGGGCGGCGGCCGCCCGTCGCTCACCCTGGCGATCTGCTATCTCGCCGGCGGCCTCCTCTACGGCCTGCAGTGCCTGTTCCATGTCGGCCAGGCCTTCGGCGTCCTCCGCTGGCCCGATCTGGCCAACCTCGCCTTCGTCGCGGCGATCAGCGCCGCCTTTCTCGTCGTGCTGGTCTGGGCCATCCGCCGGGACCGGCGCGACGAGGCGGCCGGCCGCCGCGGCCCGCTGGCCAGCCGCGCCATGAATGCCGGCCTCAGCGGCGCCGGCATGGCGAACGCCGCCATTCTCATCGTCTTCGGCGTCGGCGCCGTGCGCGACCAGGACTTCGGCGTCTGGCTCTACTACCCGGCGATGATCTTCGCCTTGCAGAGCGCCGCCTGGTTCATGGCCTGGAACCTCAAGAAGAAGGGCTGGATGCTGGCGACCTCGCTCGGCGGCTGGGCGACCGCGGTGGCGCTCGGCCTGCTGGTGCGCGAGCCGCAGTGGTACCTCGGGGTCTGCACTCTCGCCCTGTTCGGCCTGTTCGCCCTGCCCGGCTGGATCATGTACCGCGACGCCACGGCCGAGAGGGCCTGACGCCGTCATGGGCCTGGAGGATCTCGGACGGATCGACGACGTCATCCACGGCCGCATGCGGCTGGGGATCATGGTCTATCTGGCCGACGCCGAGACCGCCGACTTCACCGAGCTCAAGACCGTGCTCGAGGCCACCCAGGGCAACCTGTCGGTGCACCTGAAGAAGCTGGAGGAGGCCGGCTACGTCGCCATCGCCAAGAGCTTCGTGAACAACAAGCCGCTGACCCGGGTGTCGATCACCCCGGCCGGCCGCAGGGCTTTCGCGGCCTATCTCGACGCCATCGCCGGCCTGATTGGTCAGGCCCCGCGGTGACCGGCGCGTCCGCGACGCGCCGGCCGCCCGGTTCAGGGCGCCAGCGGGTCGGGGTCCTCGACCAGCACCGGGGTCAGCCTGCGCGTTGCGCCCGAAGGGTCCGGCCACAGGATGCTCTGGCCCTCCGGCAGGCCGATCAGGCCGGCGCCGACGTAGGACAGGGCCGAGATCCGGCCCGCGTCGATGTCCGCCGCCTGCGGCAGGACGATCTTGATCTGGCGCAGGTCGCGGGCCCGGCCGTCGCTGTAATGGACCCAGCGGTCGAGTCCGACCGCGTGGGCCGGCCGCTCCTCGACCACGGTGGCGCGGTCCAGCTCCTGCTGCAGCAGGCCGGCGACGCCGCTCGCCTCATGGTCGCCCACCAGCCGCGACAGCAGGTCGTGCTCGGCGGGGGTCAGGAAGATTTCGGGCAGGTCCGCGGCGGACGTGCGTGGGGTGAAGGTTTCGGCAGCGGTCATCTCGCGCCTCCGGTCAGGGAGCGTCGCGGGACCGCGCGCTCCGGGTTTCAGGTATTCGGCATGTCGGGGAAGGGGATCGGCGTCGCCCGGGACGGACGATCGCGCGCACGCTTCCGTCCCGGGTCAATCGCCTGCGACGAGGCGACCCGCGTGGTTCTGACGTCGGACGATGTCGGTGAACCGGAACATGACGCCCCCAAGCTGGGATCGGAGGGGCTGGAAGTCAAATGCGTCGCCCCGGCCGGCGAGCTATGCTGGAGCGTCGCCGCGCTCCGCCGCGGTTCAACAGGGAGTCTCGCATGAAGGTCGTCGCGCTCGTCGCCTCGCTCGTTCTCGTCCTCGCTCCGGCGGGCCCGACGCTCGCCCAGTCGACCGGGGGGGGCCGGCTGGCCGAAGCCGTCGAGGCGTTGCCGCGCGCCTCCGCCATCTATGTCGCCGGTCGGGGAACGACCGAGCCGTGGGGCGCGGCGGCCGGGGTCGCCTTCCCGGAAACCGGCGCGCCGATGACCGTCGACACCCCGGTGCGCATCGCCAGCAACGCCAAGACCTTCACCGCCGCCACCGTGCTCCGCCTGTGGGAGACCGGCCGCATCGACCTCGACGCGCCCATCGGCCCCCTGCTCACCCCCGAGCTGGACGCCCTGCTCGTGGCCGACGGCTACGACACCGCCGCCATCACCGTCCGCCAGCTGCTCACCCACAGCGCCGGCCTCTACGACCATGGCGGCGACCGCCGCTTCGTCGAGGCGATCAGGGCCGATCCCTCGCACGTCTGGACCCGGGCGGAGCTGGTCGGTCTGACCACCGCCTGGGCCGATCCGCAGCCGGCCGGCGTCGCCTTCCGCTACTCCGACACCGGCTACATCCTGCTCGGCGACATCGTGGAGCGCATCACCGGCAAGCCGCTCGGCGTGGCGGTGCGCGAGGAGCTGCGCCTCGACCGCCTCGGCCTGACCGCCAGCTGGTGGGAGATCATGGAGCCGGCCCCGCCCGGCGCCGTCCGCGCCCCCCAGGCGCTCGGCGACATCGACGCCCGCGACTGGCACGCGTCCATGGACCTGTACGGCGGCGGGGGGCTGGTGATGTCGGCCCGCGACCTGGCGACCTTCTTCGCCGCCCTTTTCGAGGGCCGCGTCTTCGACCGACCCGACACGCTCGCCGAGATGCTTCGGCCGGGGCGGCACCAGGGCGGCGACCACTACCGCCTGGGCGTGTTCGTCAGCGAGCGGGACGGCCGGTCCTTCTACTGGCACTCCGGCTTCTGGGGCACGGTGGCCATCTACGCCCCGGACGCGGGGGTCGCGGTCGCCGGCGTCACCACCAACCAGGACGGCTTCGTCCCCATGCGCACGCTGGCCGAGTCCGTCGTCGGCGCGCCGCCGTCCCGCCCATGACCGTCCCGCCGTCCGCCCCCCGCGTCATGGGCATTGTCAACGTCACGCCCGACAGCTTCTCCGACGGCGGCCGCCACGCCGGCGTCGCGGCGGCGGTGGAGCACGGCCTCCGGCTGGTGGAGCAGGGCGCCGACATCCTCGATGTCGGCGGCGAAAGCACCCGCCCGGGTGCGGAGCCGGTCGACGTCGTGGAGGAGATCGCCCGGACCGTGCCTGTCGTGGAGGGCCTGCGCGCGCGCTGGGACGGGCCGATCAGCATCGACACCATGAAGCCCGAGGTCGCCCGCGCCGCCGTCGCCGCCGGGGCGACGATGTGGAACGACGTGGCGGCGCTCGGCTGGTCGCCCGACGCTCCCGCCGTCGCCGCCGAACTGGGCTGCGAGGTGGTGCTGATGCACATGAAGGGCGAGCCCCGCACCATGCAGGCCGACCCGCGCTACGAGGACGTGGTGGCCGAGGTGACCGACTGGCTGGTCGCCCGGGCCGAAGCCGCCATGGCCGCAGGCGTCGCCCGCGAGCGCATCCGGCTCGACCCCGGCCTCGGCTTCGGCAAGACCGCGGCCCACAACCTCCTCCTGACGGCGCGCCTCGACCGCCTCGTCGCCGCCGGCCTTCCGGTGCTCTACGGGGCCAGCCGCAAGCGCACCATCCAGTCCGTGGACCCGACCGCGACCGACCCTCTGGACCGCCTCGGCGGCTCGCTGGCCCTGGCGCTGGAGGCGGCCCGCCGCGGCGCCGCCATCATCCGCGTCCACGACGTCCGGGAGACGGTGCAGGCGCTGAAGCTTCAGGCGGCGGTGACCGGCGCCGGCTTGTCCCCGCGACCGGTTTGAGCCATCTGC
>Ga0154912_117_pt7 | contig 11571 bp, 13 predicted proteins | sample RifCSPhighO2_01_FD_105881 | JGI IMG/M metagenome (GOLD analysis project Ga0154912, IMG submission 105881) | Caulobacterales bacterium RIFCSPHIGHO2_01_FULL_70_19 | reverse complement strand
CCCGCGAACAGGCGATGGGCGGCGGCGAGCGCAGCTTCACCGATCGCGCCGCCGGCGCCGCCCGTCCGCAGGGCGCCCGCCCTGCGCAGCCGGTCCGCTATTCCGCCCTGGATCCGCGCCCGGCCCCGGGCGCCCGCAGCACCGGCCCGCGCACCGGCCCCGGCGCCCGTCCGGGTCCGAACCAGCCGCCGGCCGAGCCGACGGTCGCCCGGCCGGTCCGCGCCGGCTTCGGCCGCCCCGCCGGGGCCGGGCGTGAGGACGACCGCGACAAGCGCTTCGGCGACGGCGCGCCCGGCAAGGCCGTCTCGCGCACCCGCGGCGAGCCCAAGCGCCGCGAGGGCCGTCTGACCATCCAGGCGCTCGCCGGAGGCGACGAGGACGCCGCCGAGCGCATGCGCTCGCTGGCTTCGGTCCGGCGCGCCCGCGAACGCGAGAAGGAAAAGCGCAAGGGCGGCTCGACCGACGCGCCGAACCGTCCGCGCGAGGTCGTCATTCCTGACGTCATCACCGTCCAGGAGCTGGCCGGCCGCATGGCCGTCCGCGGCGTCGACATCATCAAGTTCCTGATGCGTCAGGGGATGATGATGAAGATCACCGACGTCATCGACTCCGACACCGCCGAACTGGTGGCCGACGAGTACGGCATGACCGTCAAGCGGGTCTCCGAGAGCGATATCGAGGAGGGCTTCCTGGCCGAGGACGACGACGCCGACGCCACCGAGGCGCGCGCCCCGGTGGTGGCCATCATGGGCCACGTCGACCACGGCAAGACCAGCCTGCTGGATGCGCTGCGCACCACCGACGTGGCCGCGGGCGAGGCCGGCGGCATCACCCAGCACATCGGCGCCTACCAGGTGCGGCTGGAGGACGGCCAGAAGGTCACCTTCCTCGACACCCCCGGCCACGCCGCCTTCTCCGCGATGCGGGCGCGCGGCGCGAACGTCACGGACATCGTGGTGCTGGTGGTGGCGGCCGACGACGGCGTCATGCCGCAGACGATCGAAGCCATCCAGCACGCCAAGGCGGCCAATGCGCCGATGATCGTGGCGGTCAACAAGATCGACAAGCCGGACGCCAATCCGCAGAAGGTCGTCAACGAACTGCTGCAGTACGAGGTGATCGCGGAGAGCCTCGGCGGCGACACGCAGATCATCGAGGTCTCGGCCAAGGAGAAGCTGAACCTCAACGGCCTGATCGACGCCATCCTGGTCCAGGCCGAGGTCATGGACCTGCGGGCCAATCCGGACCGCTCGGCCGAGGGCGTGGTCATCGAGGCCAAGCTCGACAAGGGCCGCGGCCCCGTCGCCACGGTTCTGGTCAAGCGCGGCACGCTGAAGCGCGGCGACATCGTCGTGGCGGGCTCCGCCTGGGGCAAGGTTCGCGCCCTGCTCAACGAGCGCAACGAACAGCTCCAGGAGGCCGGGCCTTCCGTCCCGGTGGAGATCCTGGGTCTCGACGAGGCGCCCAGTCCCGGCGATGTCTTCGCCGTGGTCGAGAGCGAGGCCCGCGCCCGCGAGCTGACCGAGTACCGCGCCCGCATCCGTCGCGAGAAGGCCATGGGCGGCGGCGCCACCTCGGTGTCGCTGGCCGACATGATGGCCAAGCTGGGCTCCAAGAAGATCTCGGAGCTGCCGGTGGTCATCAAGTCCGACGTGCAGGGCTCGGGCGAGGCGATCGCCAGCTCGCTGGAGAAGATGGGCAACGAAGAGGTGCGTGCGCGCGTCGTGATGAGCGGCGCCGGGGGCATCACCGAGAGCGACGTGCAGCTGGCCAAGTCGGCCGGCGCGCCGATCCTCGGCTTCAACGTCCGCGCCTCCAAGCAGGCGCGCGACCTGGCCGAGCGCGAGGGCGTGGAGATCCGCTACTACGCGATCATCTACGACCTGCTCGACGACATGAAGGGCGTGCTCTCGGGCATGCTGGCGCCGCTGCAGCGCGAAACCTTCCTGGGCAACGCCCAGGTGCTCCAGGTCTTCGACATCTCGAAGGTCGGCAAGATCGCCGGCTGCCGGGTCACCGAGGGCGTGGTGCGCAAGGGCGCCAAGGTCCGCATCATCCGCGACGACGTGGTGGTGCTGGAGCTGGGCACGCTCAATACGCTCAAGCGCTTCAAGGACGAGGTCAACGAGGTTCCGTCGGGTCAGGAGTGCGGCATGCACTTCCAGGGCTTCCAGGACATCAAGGCCGGCGACTACATCGAGTGCTTCACGGTTGAAGAGATCAAGCGGACGCTGGACTAGGCGTTGGCCGGATCACCGGGACGGCGGCGCGCTCGCGCCGCCGTTTCGCCATCCGCATCGGGGATCAAGACGCATGCGCCGCATCCTGACCGCCGCCCTGGCCCTGTCGTTCGTCGCCGGACCGGCGGCGGCCGAGATCCGCTACCTCGCCTACGACGCCTCCGACCGGATCACCCAGGCCCTGACCCGCGGCGTGACCCTGGAAGCCGACCGCGGCCTGTTCGGGGCCATCAGCGTGCGGAAGATCATCTCCACCTCGAACCGCGGCTCGGCGGAGGTGCGGCGCGGCGGGCCGGACGCCGTGCGTCGCGCGTTGCCGGAGGGCGCCGCCGAAACCGCGATCTACACCATCTCGCCCGAGGGCGACGGCCGCGGCCTGACCCGCGCCCTGTGCCCGGGGGCCGACGAGGCGTGGCTGGTGAGCGGCCGGGTGCGGCTGGGCCGGCCCCTGACGCTCCAGGCCGTCGGACGATGGCCGGACGGCGCCTACCGGCACTGCGTGACCCTGTCCTACACCTGGCGCGGGGAGTGGGCGTCGCCCCCGGCCCCCGCCGCCGGCGACGACGCGCCTGTGGGGCGATAGGCCTTCGCGACTGCTCCACGGCCCGCTAGGGTTGCGGGAATGACCGCTCTCGCCACCGCCAGCCGGACCGATCGATCGCGCCGCCGTCGCCTGAAAGGGCTGGCGGGCGTCCTCGCCTTTCTCTGTCTGGTGCTGTTCCTGCTGGCTATCGAGCAGAGGCACGCCGTGGCCGCGTGGCAGGCCGTCCGCTACGGCGCCGCGCCCGTGGTCGCCCGGGCCGGAAGCTGGGCCGCCGACGGCGCCGAAGACGGGCTGGGCGGGCTGCGTACGGCCGTGGCGGCTGCGGACCAGACGCTGGCCGCCGCCGGCGAGGACATCGTCCTGACGGGCGAGTTCGGCCCCGCCGACGAGGCCACCCGTCAGGCGGTCGGCGGGGCCGTCTTCACGGGGGCGAGCATCCGCCTTGAGAACGGTGAGATTCTGCGGACCCGCCCCCTTCGCATCGCCGCAGCGGGGGAGGCGTTCGTTTTCGGCGAGACCTTCGCGGATCGCTGGAACGCTCCGGGCGACGCGCAGATCGAACTGAGAATGGTGCTTCCGGCCGACGGAGGGCGCGAGGCCGGCGCCACGCCGATGTGCGGCGGCCGGCGGCCCGGCGCCATTGCCCTGCTGCATCGTCGCGATCACGTCGACCTGATGCTGTTCCGCGCCGGCGCCGCCATCGGCCCCGACACGCCGGCGAGCGCCGTGTGCGGCGTGTGGAGCTTCGTGCGACGGTGAGACGGGCGAGGATGGGGACCGGAACGCTCATCGCCGGCGGGCTGGGCGCCCTGGCGGCGCTCTGGACTTGGACGGCGCCCGGCGATCCCACGCTGTGGCCGCCGGCCGACGGCTCCGCGGTGGTCGAGGCCCATCTGCTCGACAACGGCTTCCACACCGATCTCGCCCTTCCCAGGGCGGCGCTGGAGAGGCGCGGCGGCCCCCTCGCCCGGGCGGTGCGCTCACTGCCGCCGGGCGACTGGATCCTGATCGGCTGGGGCGACGCCAAATTCTACGTCGACCAGAGCCCGATCCACCATCGCCTGCCCGACGGGGCGCGCGCCTTCTTCCGGCCGGGGAACGCCTCGGTGGTCATGCTCGACCCGGCGCAGCAGGACCCCTCGGCGATGTCCCGCGAGAACGGGCGGCGGCTTCTGCGCCTGACCCCTTCGGGATTCGACGCGGTGGCGGCCCGGATCGAGGCCTCGCTGGACCTGTCGCGAGGCGGGCCGCGCGTCGCCGCCGTCCGGCCCGGAGACGACGCCCGCTTCTTCGCCAGCCGCGAGACCTTCTCCATCGCCCATCTGTGCAACCACTGGACGGCGGGCGTTCTGAACGCCGGCGGACTGCCGGTCCGGCCGTTCCGCTCCATCGTCTCGTCGGAACTGAGCGCCGCCGTCGCGCGGGCCGAACTGGACACCCCGGCGCGGCGGGACTAGACCCCCCGCTCTTGATATCCGGCCGAACGGGAAGGCGTGGTCTTCCCGGATGCGGCCCTCGCTTCGAGCCGGGTCCGAGCCCCGGCGGGCGACGTCAGAGGAGGCCGTGATGGGCCGCAAGCAACACACCCGCAACGCCTCCGGGCCTCAGGGGCCGTCGCAGCGCCAGCTGCGCGCCGGCGAGCTGATCCGCCACGCCCTGGTCGAGGTTCTGCGCGAGGAGGAGATCCACGATCCGGCCATGGAAGGCGTGTCGGTGACCGTCACCGAGGTGCGGCTGAGCCCGGACCTGAAGCACGCCACCTGCTTCGTCGAGCCGCTGGGAGCGGGGGTGGAGACGGCGCCCACGGCGGGCCACGTCGACGAGATCGTCAAGGCGCTGAACGCCCACGCCCGTTTCCTGCGCGGCGCCCTGGGCCGGCACATCGACATGAAGTTCACGCCGGACCTGAAATTCCGCCACGACGAGAGCTTCGACGCCGCGGGCCGAATGGACCGGCTGTTCTCCGATCCCCGCGTGCGCGCCGACCTGGAACGGACCGACGACGAGGACGAGGCCTGATGGGACGCCGCAAGCGCGGCTCCCCCGTGCACGGCTGGGTCAGCCTCGACAAGCCGGTGGAGATGGGCTCGACCGAGGCGGTGACCCGGGTGCGCCGCCTGTTCGACGCGCAGAAGGCCGGCCACGCCGGGACCCTGGACCCGTTGGCCTCCGGCGTCCTGCCGATCGCGCTGGGCGAGGCGACCAAGACCGTGCCCTTCATGATGGAGGCGCAGAAGGTCTACCGCTTCACGATCCACTGGGGGATCTCCACCGACAGCGTCGACCGCGAGGGCGAGATCATCGCCCGCTCGGACGTGCGGCCGGGCGTGGAGCAGGTGAAGGCGGCGCTGGCGGGCTTCGTCGGCGAGATCGACCAGGTCCCGCCGGCCTTCTCGGCCATCAAGGTGGACGGCCAGAGGGCCTACGACCTCGCCCGCGACGGCGTGGAGGTCGAACTGAAGGCGCGGCGGGTGACCATCCATGAAGCGGCGGTGACGGCGGCGCCGGACCCGGACCACGTCGAGATCACCATGCGGACGGGCAAGGGCGTCTATGTGCGCTCGCTGGCGCGGGATCTCGCTGAAGCGCTGGGCGCGGAGGGGCACGTCTCGGCGCTGCGACGGGAGCGGGTGGGGCCGTTCTCGGTCGAAAACGCCGTCACGCTGGATTCTCTGGCTGAAATGGTGCATAGGGGCGCCGCCCCGGAAGGCTTGCTTCCCGTCGCGACCGCCCTGGACGACATCCCGGAGCTGGCCGTGACGGACCAGGACGCCTTCCAGCTTCGCCAGGGACGGCCGATCGTTCTGCTCCCCCGACAGGTCGAAACGCTCAAGGCCCGCCTTCGGGAGGGATCGCGAACCGTTTCGGTCTTCCAGGACGGAACCCTCGTCGCCCTCTGCTCGATGCGGGCCGGTCGGCTCGAACCCGACCGCGTCTTCAATCTCCAATGACGGAGTCATTCGATGTCGGTTACTGCTGAGCGCAAGGCTCAAATCATCGCCGATAACGCCCGTGGCGAGGGCGACACCGGTTCGGCCGAGGTCCAGGTCGCGATCCTCTCGGAACGCATCGCCAACCTCACCGAGCACTTCAAGACCCACAAGAAGGACAACCACTCACGTCGCGGCCTGCTCAAGCTGGTCTCGCAGCGTCGTCGCCTTCTGGACCACCTCAACAAGACCGACGCCGCCCGCTACCAGGCGATCGTCGCCAAGCTGGGCCTGCGCCGCTAAAGCCAGGTTCTGGAAGGGCCCGCTCGCGGGCCCTTCTGCTATCCGCCCGCGCGCCGCGGGCTCATCCCGGCGCATTACGCAGAGGGCCTCACCGGTCCTCATCCACCCGCCCGGTCCGGCATCCGGCCGCCCGGGTTCACAGGGACCGAAGGACTGAACCCCTGACCGCCCGCCCCCGACGGCAATCCGGCCTCGGGATGAGAAAGAAGAAAAATGTTCGACATCAAACGCAAGACGATCGAGTGGGCCGGCCGGCCGCTGACCCTCGAGACGGGCCGCATCGCGCGCCAGGCCGACGGCGCCGTGCTCGCCACCTATGGCGAAACCGTGGTTCTGGCCACCGTCGTCTACGCCCGCCAGCCGAAGCCCGGTCAGGACTTCTTCCCGCTGACGGTCAACTACCAGGAGAAGACCTTCGCCGCCGGCAAGATCCCGGGCGGCTACTTCAAACGTGAAGGCCGGCCGAGCGAGAAGGAGACGCTGGTCTCGCGCCTCATCGACCGTCCGATCCGTCCGCTGTTCGTCAAGGGCTTCAAGAACGAGGTCCAGGTGGTCTGCACCGTGCTGCAGCACGACATGGAGAACGACCCCGACATGGTCGCCATGGTCGCCGCCTCGGCGGCCCTGACCATCTCGGGCGTGCCGTTCATGGGCCCGATCGCCGGCGCCCGCGTCGGCGTGGTCGACGGCGAGTACGTGCTGAACCCGACCCTCGACCAGATGGAGTCGTCCGACCTCGACCTGGTGGTCGCCGGCACCGCCGACGCCCTGATGATGGTCGAGTCCGAAGCGAAGGAGCTCTCGGAAGAGAAGATGCTCGGCGCGCTGATGTTCGCGCACCGCGGCATGCAGCCGGTGATCGACGCGATCATCGACCTGGCCGAGCACGCCGCCAAGGAGCCGTTCGACTTCGCCGCCGAGGACGTCTCGGACGCCGTCGAGGCGATCAAGAAGCTGGTCGGCGAGGACATCAAGGCCGCCTACGCCAAGCCGGGCAAGTACGACCGTCGCTCCGGCGTCGACGCCGCCAAGAAGGCCGCCGCGGCCCAGCTGGTGGCGTCGGAAACCAACCCGGACGGCTTCGACCCGAACAAGTTCGCCACCGCCTTCAAGGAGTGCGAGGCCGAGGTCCTGCGTCGGGACATCATCGAGAACGGCCACCGCGTGGACGGCCGCGCGCTGGACAAGGTCCGTCCGATCGTCTCGGAAGTCGGCGTCCTGCCGCGCACCCACGGCTCGGCCCTGTTCACCCGCGGCGAGACCCAGGCGCTGGTCGTCGCCACCCTGGGCACCGGCGAGGACGAGCAGTACATCGACGCCCTGCAGGGGACGTACAAGGAGAAGTTCCTCCTGCACTACAACTTCCCCCCCTATTCGGTGGGTGAAGCGGGCCGCATGGGCTCGCCGGGCCGTCGCGAGATCGGCCACGGCAAGCTGGCCTGGCGCGCGCTGCGTCCGATGCTGCCGACCCCGGAGGAGTTCCCCTACACCATCCGTCTGGTGTCGGAGATCACCGAGTCCAACGGTTCGTCCTCGATGGCCACCGTCTGTGGTTCGTCGCTGGCCCTGATGGACGCCGGCGTGCCGCTGACGCGCGCCGTCTCGGGCATCGCCATGGGTCTGATCCTCGAGCCGACCGGCGAATTCGCCATCCTGTCGGACATCCTCGGCGATGAGGACCACCTCGGCGACATGGACTTCAAGGTGGCGGGGACCCGTGAGGGCATCACCTCGCTGCAGATGGACATCAAGGTCCCGGGGATCACCGAGGAGATCATGACCAAGGCCCTGAACCAGGCCGCGGCGGGTCGCCTGCACATCCTCGACGAGATGGCGAAGGCCATCGAGGGCTCGCGCGAGAGCCTCGGCGAGTTCGCGCCGAAGATCGAGACGATGAAGATCCCCGTCGACAAGATCCGCGACGTGATCGGCACCGGCGGCAAGATCATCCGCGAGATCGTCGAGAAGACCGGCGCCAAGATCAACATCGAGGACGACGGCACCATCAAGATCGCCGCCTCGGAGCAGGAGAAGATCGACGCCGCCAAGGACTGGATCAAGTCGATCACGTCCGAGCCGGAAGTCGGCCAGATCTACACCGGCAAGGTGGTCAAGGTCGTCGACTTCGGCGCCTTCGTGAACTTCTTCGGCGCCAAGGACGGCCTGGTGCACGTCTCGCAGATGGCGCTGGAGCGCGTCGCCAACCCGGCCGACGTCGTGTCGGAAGGCCAGGAGGTCAAGGTCAAGTTCCTCGGCCTCGACGACCGCGGCAAGACCAAGCTGTCCATGAAGGTGGTCGACCAGACCACCGGCGAGGACATCACCGACCGCATCAACGCCGAGCGCGCCGAGCGCGGCGAGGCCCCGCTGTCGGACGACACCGGCGGCCGTCCGAAGCGCGACGGCGACCGCGGCGGCGACCGCGGCCGGCGTCGCCGGGACTGATCGTCCGGCGCGATCGCCGACTGACTGACAGGGGCCCCGGCGGAGACGCCGGGGCCCTTTGTCGTGCGATACATCGAGGGGTGGAAAGGCGCGACGTCGCGGGGGGACAGGCGCGACAGGCGCGACAGGGGCTACTTCGGCCGCGGGGCCGGCGCGGCGACCAGGGTCCCGGCCGGCGGCGGGGCCAGCAGCTCTTCGGCAGGGCGGCGGTCGAACAGCCAGTCGGCCCATGCGCCGGGGGGAAGAGGGATGACGCCGCGGTCGTGATAGGGGGCCACGTCCGGCCCCGGTTCGGCGGTGAGCAGGGAGAAGGCGTCGGGCGCCCCGTCGGCCCCCGCCCGCCAGATCGCCGCCAGGGCCACGAACGGCTGGTCGGCGGCGCGCAGCACCCAGCGCGTCTTGGGGTACTTCGTCCCGGTGAACTCGTAGAAGCCCGAGACCGGCACCAGGCAGCGGCCGCCGGACGGGCCGTTGGAGAAGCGCCGCCCCTCGGAACGGAAATTGATCACCGGCGGCCGCTTCGGCGCCGGCGGCGGGAAGCCGAAGCGCAGTTCGGCCAGCTCGGCGGTCCCCTCGCCGGCCGCCCGCACCGCGCGCGACAGGTCGGTGGGCCGCACCTCCTCCACCGGCTCGATGTTGGGCAGGCCCTTCGGAAAGCGCAGCGGCGCCCCGTGCCGGTCGAAGGCCTCGACCAGCTGGGTGACGGAGTATTTCGCTTCGTAGGACGCGCACATGACGGCAGCCTGGGACGGAAGGCCGACAGGACGCAAGAGCGCCGGGGCGCACGTCGGGGCGAACGAAGCGGGGCGCCGGCCGTTGGGAGGCCATGGATCTTTCAGCCATGCTGTTCCAGGGCTGGTCCGGCCCGGCCCGCACGGTGCTGGTCGGCGCCCTCGCCTATGTCGGCCTGGTGCTGTTCCTGCGGCTCTCGGGCAAGCGGACCCTGTCCAAGCTGAACGCCTTCGACCTGGTGGTGACGGTGGCGCTGGGCTCGACCCTGGCGACCATCCTGCTGGACGAGAAGGTCCCGCTGGCCGAGGGGCTGGTCGCCTTCGCCGTCCTGATCGGGCTGCAGTTTCTGGTCACCTGGAGCTCGGTGCGCTGGAAGCTGTGGCGCCGCGCGGTGCGGTCGGAGCCGGCCGTGCTGGTGCGCGGCGGGACCCCGCTGCCGGAGGCGCTGCGCCGCGAGCGGGTGACCGAGGGCGAACTGCTGAGCGCCGTGCGCAGCGCGGGCGGCCGCGACATCGCCGAGGCCGAGGTGGTGATCCTCGAGAGCGACGGCACCCTGACCGCCATCCTCGGAGCGCGCGGCTAGCGTTCCGACGCGCCGCCCTCCTCGGCGGCCCTGCGCCACGGCCAGCGGCCGCCGATCTCCATCTCCAGCGACACCGAGACGAAGGTGCGGATCGCCACCACGGCCGCGAGCAGGCCGACGCTTTCGAAGGTCAGCGGGGCGGTGATGGTGGCGATGATGTCGGCCCCGACCAGCAGCTCCAGCCCCAGCAGGATGCCGCGGCCGAGGTTGGCGCGCAGCCGGTCGTAGGCGTCGCGTCCCGGCGTCCGGCGCGCGAGGTCGCGGGCGAACAGGGCGACGGCGAGGACGACGCCGGCGAGGATGACCACGACCCCGGCCGCCTCCAGCGCCCGCGCCGCCGTCTCGATCCAGGGAATGCCCGCGAGCTCCATGGGAAGGGGAATGGCGGGGGAAGCGGGGCGGTTCCGGAGCGGGGGAGGCCTGCGCGCCGGGACGAGGGCGCCCGGGGCGGCGCGGAAGCCTCCTTCGAACCCTTGCGGAGATCGTCGCCGGGCGGTCGGAGGGCGTCAAGGACGCGCCCGCCGGGCGCGCCGCTGCGCGGTGGCCGCAGGCCATCCTTGACTCCCTCCGTCCGTCCGGCAGCCTCGCCTGCAAGGGGTGAAGGGAGGCTCGTGCGCCTGCGGCGCCGATCTTCATGGAGGAAACGACATGGGTCGCTATCTGGGGGTGTTCACCAGCGACAAGGCGGGGCCGAAGTGGCGCGCCTGGCGGGCGATGAGCGCGGCGGAGCAGGCGGCGACGGCCGAGGCGGGGGTGGCGGCGGTGGCGGCGTGGGAGGCGGCGCACCGCGACGTCATCGACTACCTCGGCGGCCCGCTGGGCCCGACCAGGCGCATCTCGGACGCGGGCGAGATCACCGAGGCGGTCAACCGGCTGACCGTGTTCATGGTGGTGCGGGCCGACAGCCACGAGGCCGCGGCGCGGCTGTTCGAGGGCCATCCGCACATGACGATCTTCCCCTGCGACGGGGTGGAGGTGATGCCGGTGCTGGGGGACCCGGAACAGGGTCAGACGGTCGCCGGCGGCGGCGTGCGCGGGGCCAGCCAGGGCACGGCCAGCAGGCCGAACAGGAAGCCTCCGAGGTGGGCCTCCCACGCCATGCCGCCGACGCCGGCGTCGCCGAGGCGGACGAGGGCGAAGACGATGCCGTACAGCAGGGCGTTGAGCAGGGCGAAGTAGAACACCTCGTCGCCGACCTGCCGCGACCGCAGCGGGGCGAAACCGCCGTCGGCGCGGATGCGCGACACCGCGCCCCACAGGCCGAAGATGGCGCCCGAGGAGCCGATCAGCGCCGGGCCGGTCGGGTTGAAGGCGAGGAACAGCGCCGCTCCCGCCAGTCCGGCGCCGAGATAGAGGAGGGCGAAGCGCCGCCAGCCGTCGGGGCCGCGACCCAGCCGGACCATGACCAGCGCCGTCAGCGGCAGCAGGGCGGTGGCGTTCAGCAGCAGGTGCACGGGGCCGGCGTGGGCGAACATGTGCGCGACGGGGGCGTGCCAGCCGCCGTGGGCGAGGAGAGCGTGGCCCGAAAGCACCCAGACCTCCGGCCCGGTGACGTACGTCTGCACCGCCAGCACCAGGCCGAAGACGATCAGCAGGGCCAGGCCGGGCAGGCCGGCAGGGGAGAACAGCAGCTTCCAGGTGCGCGGATCGTGAAACGGCGGCCCGGCCACGCGCTGCCCGCGCCGGTTGTAGCGGCGGCCGAACAGCGGCGGACGGACGGCGGCCGGCGGGGTCATGCCGGCGAGTGTGGCGGAGGAAGCGGCGGTTGTGGAGGGGAAGCCCGGCCGGGCGTCG
>Ga0154912_127_pt1 | contig 11708 bp, 14 predicted proteins | sample RifCSPhighO2_01_FD_105881 | JGI IMG/M metagenome (GOLD analysis project Ga0154912, IMG submission 105881) | Caulobacterales bacterium RIFCSPHIGHO2_01_FULL_70_19 | reverse complement strand
TCCACCATGCTTCGCATGGTCCCCCTCCCCCTGCGGGGGAGGACTGATCAAGGCCCGCTTCCGCAGCTGGGCGTGGGTGATCGCCACCGCCAGGGCGTCGGCCGCATCGGCCGTCACGTCGCCGGCCGCCGGCAGCAGGCGCTTCACCATGAAGGCGATCTGGCTCTTGTCGGCGTGGCCGCCGCCGACCACGGCCTTCTTGATCAGGTTGGGGGCGTATTCGGCGACGCTCAGGCCGCAGCGGGCGGGGGCCAGCATGACCGCGGCCCGGGCGTGGCCCAGCTTGAGCGTGGAGGACGGGTTCATGTTGACGAAGACCTCCTCGATCGCCGCCTCGTCGCAGGCGTGGGCGGCGCAGACCTCCGCCACCGCCTCGAGCAGGAACAGCAGCCGCTCGCTGAACGGCGCCTTCTCCGGGGGAGCCACGACGCCGTGGGCGATCCAGCGCAGACGCGAGCCTTCGGCCGCCAGCACGCCCCATCCGGTGCGCCTGAGGCCGGGGTCCAGACCGAGAATCCGAGTCGCTTCGTTCGCCATCCGTTCCGTTCATGCCCGATAGAGGCCTAACGGACAATGACCGGCGCGAAGGCGGCCCCTATTCGGTGGTGGTTCCGTCGAAATGCTCCTCGGCCGCAGCCGCCTCGGCCTTGGTCCGGTGCACGACGCCCTCGCGGTGATCCGGCGGGCCATAGAGGGTGTACAGGGTCAGCGGCTGGTCGCCGGTGTTGGTCACATTGTGCCGCGCGCCGGCCGGAACGATGACCGCGTCGTCGTCCTTGATCGGCGTCCTCACCCCGTCGATCAGCACCTCGCCGGAGCCGCTCTCGATGCGGAAGAACTGGTCGTGGTCCTCGTGAACCTCCTCGCCGATCTCCTCGCCCGGCTTCAGCGTCATCAGCACCAGCTGCAGGAACTTGCCGGTGTACAGGACCCGGCGAAAGTCGGTGTTGGACGTGGTGAGATCCTCGATGTCGGCGATGAAGCCCTTCATGACGTACCTTCCTGTTCCGTGAGTGCTGTACAGATGTGGCGGCGGGGCGAGCGGTCAAGGCGCCGCGGCTAATCCTCGCGCGGGTCCAGCCGGTAGCCGACGACGCCCTCGATGCCGCGCAGGCGGGCGGCGAGGCCCTTGAGGGCGGGTTCGCCCTCGATGCGCATCCGGAAGCTGCGGCGCACCGCCGCGCCGCCGTCGATGAGTTCGAAACGGTCGGCCCGGCCGCGGCGGTCGATCCCGGCCAGGGCGGCCTCGACCCGGTCCTCGGCCGCCGTCGCCTCGCGCCGCCAGACGATCTCCGCGTCCACCACCAGCAGCTGAGGCACGCGGCGGCTGATCAGGCGCAACAGGGTCAGGACGCCGACAGTGAGGACGGTTCCCACCGTCCCCAGCAGGAACAGCCCCGCCCCGAACAGCATGCCGATGGCGGCGGTGATCCACAGCGAGGCGGCCGTTGTCAGGCCGTGGATCGAAAAGCCGGCCCGGAAGATCACCCCTGCGCAGAGGAAGCCGATGCCGGTCAGGACCCCGTGGGCCATGCGGGTCGGATCGCTGACGATCTCCGTCCCGGGCAGGGCGGCGAAACGCCAGACCGCCTGTGACACCGCCGCCTCCATCAGCAGGGCCGAGGCGAGGCAGACCAGAATGTGGGTCCGGAATCCCGCAGCACGGCCGCGCCACTCGCGCTCGAAGCCGATCAGTCCTCCGGCCAGCACCGCGGCCAGCAGCGGCAGGATGAAGTCGGGTGGCGCGGTCAGGTCCATCGCAGCGGCAACGGTTGCAGGGCCGGCGGCGTTCCGCAGGTCGGCCGCGCGCGCCGCTGTGTCGGCAACCCGACCTTGGCGGTATGAAACCGACCTGCCTGACGGTCCGTTCGGTCCGCGCGGGAACCCGCGCTCCCGCACGGAGACGCCGCATGCCCGCCCATCCGCACCGCGAACTCCCGCCGCCGACCTATGCAGCGTTGAAGACCGAGGTCGTTCGAGCCGCGGTCGAGCTGTCCGACGATCAGCTGATGGACCTCGCCGGCGCCCTGCACAGCCTGATGCGCCTGCGCCGTCCCGGCCGCCCGATCGGCCGGCCCGACGGCTGGCTCGAAGCGGAGTCGCCCTACCTCGCCTGAGGGGGCTCGTCCGGGTAAGGCAGGCGATAGCGGACCGTGAACTGGACGCGCACCCCGATCGGCGAATCGGGTGTGACCTTCGCCCTGTGCGCCGCCTCGATCGCGCTGCGCCCGAAGCCGTAGCCGCCTGGAGCCTCGTCGAGCACCCGGCAGTCGCCGAGCGTCTGGTCGCCCTGGACGCCGCAATTCAGAACCACTTCGCCGCCGCCCACCTCCAGGGCCGTCGTGGGGTACTCGGGACTCGGCTGGATCAGCCAGCGGGGGCGTGGCGAAGTCGCCGCGGCGGGCGGAGGCGGCGGTTCGGGCGCCGGCCGGACCCTGGCCGGGCCTTCGCTGACGGGCGGGGCCGCGGCGTCCGGGTGGACGGGAATGAGCTCGAAGCGGATGTTCGAGGCGATCCAGGCGACGACCGCGGCGGCGGCGGCGAGGGCGACGATCCATCTCCACGGCGGACGGCGCGGCTCCTCGACCAGCGGAGCCTTCCTCCGGTCCCCGCCCAGGTCCACGGCTCAGCCCGCGTACTTCGCCGCGTCCTCGTCCGAGATCTCCTCGTTCGAATAGACCTGCTGCACGTCGTCCTCGGCGTCCAGCGCGTCCATCAGCTTCATCAGGGTGGCGACCTGGTCGCCGGTGACCGGCACGGTCGACTGCGGCTTCCAGACGATGGCGGTGGACTTGGGGTCGCCCAGGGTCTTCGACATGGCGTCGGCGACCTCGTTGAGATCCTCGAAGGCGGTCCAGATGGTGTGGCCCGGCGCGTCCTCGTAGATGTCGGGCTTGACCAGGTCGCTCTCCACGTCCTGGGCGCCGGCCTCGATGGCGGCCTCCATGACCGCGTCCTCGGAGCCCGCCTCAGCGGGGTAGACGATCTTGCCGACCCGGTCCCACATGAAGGTCACCGAGCCCGTCTCGCCCAGCGCGCCGCCGTATTTGGTGAAGGCCGAGCGCACCGCCGAGGCGGCCCGGTTGCGGTTGTCGGTCAGCACCTCGACCACGAACTGCACCCCGCCGGGGCCGCGGCCCTCGTAGCGGATCTCCTCCATGGCGTCGATTTCGCCGCCCGAGGCCTTCTTGATCGCCCGGTCGATGTTGTCCTTGGGCATGGACTCGGCCTTGGCGTTGTTCACCGCCAGGCGCAGGCGCGGGTTCATGGCCGGATCCGGCAGGCCGGACTTGGCCGCCACGGTGATCTCGCGCGACAGCCGCGAGAACAGCTTGGAGCGGACCGCGTCGGCGCGGCCCTTGCGGTGCATGATGTTCTTGAACTTGGAGTGGCCGGCCATGAAGGATGTCTGGGTCTGGCGAGAAGGAGAGGCGCGCCGTCTAGCCGATGGGCGGCGCGCTGTCACGGTGCGGGAACGCGCGGCGGGCGTGAGCATTCCGGCTGCGGACACAGGGAGCGCGCCATGACCGCCGACGACGCCATCTACGAGGCCGAGGGCAGCCTCGACGACGACCTGCACGACGCCGACATCGTCGAGTGGTACGAGGCCCGCCCGATGACGGTGTCGACCTATGTCGCCACCGGCGCGGTGGTCGGCGCCTTCGCGCTGGGCGTGCTGACCGCCGTGGGGGCGCTGGCGCTGATGGGACGGCTGGACGACTAGGTCCTGAGCCCCTCGAGGAAGCCCCGCATCTTCTCGTCGATCGGGACCGGCCGCTTGGTCTCGCGGTCCACGTAGACGTGGACGAAGTAGCCGACCGCCGCGGCCTCGGGCTCCTTGTTGCGGAACAGGCCGATCTCGTAGCGCACCGAGCTGGTCCCGATGTGCGCCACCCGGACGCCGGCCTCGATCTCGTCGGGGAAGGCGGTCGGCGCGAAGTAGCGGCAGCCGGTCTCGACCACCAGGCCGATGGTCCGGCCGTGATGGATGTCGAGCAGGCCGTTGACGACCAGCAGCCGGTTCACCGCCGTGTCGAACCACGAATAGTAGACCACGTTGTTCACGTGGCCGTAGACGTCGTTGTCCATCCAGCGCGTGGAGATGTTCTGGAAGCGGCTGTAGTCGCTGCGTCTGGTCCGCTCGATGGTGCCGGTCATCGGTCCTCCCACGGTGCGCTATCGCTCGCGACGCGGTCGCTCGCTGCTTGAGCGCGATTGCATGTGCGTTTCCCCGGCGCGTCTTGGGCGCGCTCGATGGTGAGACGGTCGGGCTTGGCGGACGCGGCGTCAAGCGCCTAGCGTCGGCGCATGATCACGACCCGCGCCGCCGTTCTCCGGTCCATGGGGGCCGCCCGCCCCTACGCCGCCAGCCGGCCGCTGGCGATCGAGACGGTGACGCTGGACCCGCCCGGACGCGACGAGGTGCTGGTGCGCATCCGCGCCGCCGGCCTGTGCCACTCGGACCTCAGCGTCATCAACGGCGACCGGCCGCGGCCGATGCCCATGGCGCTGGGCCACGAGGCGGCGGGCGAGGTGGAGGCGGTCGGCGCGGGCGTCGACGATCTGAAGCCCGGCGACCGGGTGGTGATGGTCTTCATGCCCTCCTGCGGCCATTGCGCGCCCTGCGCCGGGGGGCGGCCGGCCCTGTGCGAGCCGGGGGCGGCGGCCAACGGCCGGGGCGAGCTGCTGGGCGGGGGACGGCGGCTGCACCTGGGCGGGGAGACGCTGCACCACCATCTCGGCTGCTCGGCCTTCGCGGAGCGGGCGGTGGTGTCGCGACGCTCGCTGGTCCGGGTGCCGGACGACCTGCCGTTCGAGCACGCCGCCCTGTTCGGCTGCGCGGTGCTGACCGGGGTCGGGGCGGTGGTCAATACGGCGCAGGTGCGGGCCGGGCAGTCGGTCGTGGTCGTCGGCCTCGGCGGCGTCGGCCTGGCCAGCGTGCTGGGGGCGCTGGCGAGCGGGGCGAGTCCGGTGGTGGCCGTCGACCTGTCGGAGGAGAAGCTGGCGCTGGCCCGCTCGCTCGGGCCGGTGCGGACGGTGAACGCGGCGGATTCCGACGCGGTGGAGCAGGTCCGCGCCCTGACCGGCGGCGGGGCCGAGGTCGCGCTGGAGATGGCCGGCTCGGCGAAGGCGCTGGAGGCGGCGTGGAAGATGACCCGGCGCGGCGGGACCACGGTCACCGCCGGCCTGCCCCCGCCCGAGGCGGCGCTGGCGGTCAACATCGTCTCGCTGGTGGCCGAGGAGCGGACCCTGAAGGGCTCGTACATCGGGACCTGCGTGCCCTCGCGCGACATCCCGCGCTTCGTCGCCCTGTTCCGCGAGGGCCGGCTGCCGGTGGACCGGCTGCTGTCGGGGACGACGGCGCTGGAGGACGTCAACGCCGCCTTCGACGCGCTGGCGGAGGGCAAGGCGGTGCGGACGGTGGTGCGGTTGTGACGCCCTTCTCCCCTCGGGGGAGAAGGTGGCTCGCGAAGCGAGACGGATGAGGGGGCGGCCGACGCGCGCTCCGCTCCTCTTGCGGGAAATGCGGAAAGAGCCCCCTCATCCGGACGGCTCCGCCGCCCACCTTCTCCCCCGAGGGGAGAAGGAGATGGAAGTTGTACTTCCCCCTACGCCTTGTCCCTGACCCGCATCTGGCCGCCGGCGCCCGTCTCGACGTCGAACCGCCCCGTCGCCCGGATCAGGTCGGACAGCTTGGCGTGGCCGTAGGTGCGCTGGTCGAAGTCGGGGTAGGCGTTGCGCAGGCGGTTGGCGAGGCCGCCGGCCTGGACCCAGCCGGCCTCGTCCTCGTCCATGTCGGCGATGACGGTGGCGATCAGGCGGGCCGCCTCGGACGGCGGGCGCTTGCCGGCGGCGGCGGCGGCGGCGGGCTCGGAGCGGGCGGCGGGGGTCGCGGCCCCGGCGCCGGCGCGGCGGCCGCGTTTCGGGGCGGCGGCGGCCTCGTCCGCGCCGTCGGCGACCGGGCCGACGAGGTTCTCGGTGTAGATGAAGCGGGTGCAGGCCTGGCGGAAGCTCTCGGGCGTCTTGCGCTCGCCGAAGCCGTAGACGTCGACCCCCTCCTCGCGGATGCGCGACGCCAGCCGGGTGAAGTCGGCGTCGGACGAGACCAGGCAGAAGCCGTCGAACCGGCCCGAGTGCAGCAGGTCCATGGCGTCGATGACCAGGGCGATGTCGCCCGAGTTCTTGCCCTTGGTGTTGGCGAAATTCTGCTGCGGCTGGATGGCGAAGCGGGCCAGCACCCGCGTCCAGCCCTGGATCTGGGCCGAGGCGAAGTCGCCGTAGATGCGCCGCGCCGAGGCCTCGCCGAGGGTGGCGATCTCGGTGAACAGGGCCTCGGCGATCTTGGGCGAGGCGTTCTCGGCGTCGATCAGGACGGCGAGACGGGGCGGCTTGGCGGCGTCGGCGGGCATGGGCGGGTCTTCGGATTGCGGAATGGCGGCCGGCATGATGGACGGGTTCGGCGGCGGTGTCGCGGCCGTTTCCAGCTCGGCCTTATTCTGCTCGAACCGCTCGACCTCGCACAGGACGCGGGCTGCGGTCGAGCGTCGAGGCCGGGGCGAAGGAGAGTCCCGGGGTCCTCGTCGGGCGGGTGCGTCGCCGAGGCCGTGGATCCGACGCCCTCCCCATCGACGGGATGGCAGGAGCGTACGCCGGGTCTTTCCTCCGGGGCGCAGATGACGCTGACGGTTCCGGATTGCGGCAGCGGGGTCAGCGGGTTGGGGTTCGCATGTGTGAGCGTATCGGATGAAAGACTGACACGTTTCGCGGCGGCCCTGCCCCCTCCACCGCCTTCGGCGGTCCCCCTCCCCCTGCGGGGGAGGAATGGAAGTCGCCGCTGCAGTTCCTCCCCCGCAGGGGGAGGGGGACCATCCGCAGCGCAGCGGAGGATGGTGGAGGGGGTGAGAACCGGCCCGTGCTCAGGCGAGACCCCGGACCTCAGAGATGAAGCGCTCGAAACTCGTCAGGCGGGGCCTGACCGCTTCGGGATACTTGCTCATGAGCGTCGCCGGAACGACCAGCCGGAGACCCGCCGCCTCCATCTCGGCGAACTGGTTGTGAGACACGCCTTCCTGCAGGGTCAGGAGGTGTTTGGTCGGCAACCGGTCCGCCTCGTTCAGGACCTGCCGCCAGCGGTCCCGCGCCGTCGTCTTGGCGGCCAGCATGCGCAGCCGGGCGACCGGCCAGGCGGCGTCACGATAGGCGGCCGCGGAGGGGAACAGGAAGTCGGGCTTCTTCTCCCCCTCGGAACGCGCGCCGTGATTGAAGTCCCGCCCCTCGACCAGCCCTTCTTCCAGGAAGATCTCCTTAGCGTGCAGCTCCAGGGACCGCCCCGATCTCGACTTGCGCCTCTGGAGGATGGTCTGGGCGAGGGTGAGGAAGTCGTCGATCGACCTGAAGCCCTCGGCGATTCTGGGCTCTTCTCTCGCTCGCTCCACCGACTGGAACAACTCGAACTCGCAACGCCGTCGCCGAAGAAGGCGGTCATCGGGGCTTTCCCTCCGGAGCGGTCTGAGTTCGACCGTCTTGTGTACGATCTCCGCGGCCTTCGGGAAATCCACCAGCCAGGCCGCCGGCAGCTCCTCCCGCGAGAGCGCACAGCTGAATCGCGGCGTATCAGGAGAAAAGAGACCTGACGCCGTCCCCGGCCGCCAGACCACTGACTTCCCCGGATCTACGGGGCCGACGAGATCTTCGAAGACCTCGTCCTCGTACCCTTGGCATACCCAGACGTGCAGGGAGCGGGCGCCATCTCGCGCGCCGCATTCCTCGAACACGAACGCAGCGAGCGCGCCGGTGCTGTCCGGATCAAGGAGGGCGGACGCTCCGCCTCCCCAGCCGGTAATGCGGGTTTCGTCTCGCGTGCCCCCGCGGAGCCGGTTGTTGTACCAGATTGCGGTGACTTCCCGAGCTTCTGGATGGGAGTCCACCCAGACCCGAATCCTTGAACGAGGATTTGGCACCCCGCGCTCATGCAGCCCCGGCACCACCTCGAAGAGCAACTCTTTCGGAAAGTAGGGCCCCGCCTGGTGAGCACCGTTCGCCAATGTGTCGTTCGCGGAGAGCCTCTTCAGGTACCAAGTATTTCCCGGACGGGCGAACTCGGCGATCCAGTCGGGAAGGCTGGTGACGGGCATATTCAGCTTTCGATCGCGAGTGTTCGAAGATCAGATCTGATCCAAAGCTCAAGCGCCTCGGCAACCTCGTCAAGCGGCCGACGCTCCCGCCCCTTGAGCGCACACTCCCAGACCACCCCCACCCGCCATCCTGCCTTGGAGAGCGCCTCCTCCGCAGCCGCGCCCACAATCCGGTTGCGCTCGATCTTCGTCCGCCAGAACTCCGGTCGGGTGCTCGGCCATTTGAACAGGTGACAGTCATGGCCGTGCCAGAAGCAGCCGTGGACGAAGACCACCGCACGGTGTTTCGGCAGGCAGATGTCGGGCTTGCCAGGCAGGTCGCAGTGCAGGCGATAGCGGAAGCCGCGGGCGTGGAGCGCCTTGCGGATCAGCAGTTCCGGTTTCGTGTTCTTGCCCCGGATGCCGGACATCATCCGGCTGCGCGTCGCCGGGTCGACGACGTCAGCCAACCGCCGCCTTCGGCCGTTTTCCGAGAGCGGCGAGGAGGTGCGGCTTCATGTGTTCGGCGACGGCTTTCACGGCCGGCACCACAACAGAATTTCCGAACTGGCGATAGGCCTGGGTGTCGGACACCGGGATGATGAAATCGGCTCCGCGCGGAGAATCGAAGCCCATCAGGCGGGCGCATTCACGCGGCGTCAGACGGCGAGGGTTCTTGCCGTCTTCCTGCTTCACGAGGATTTCCGAGCCGTCCTTGAAGTAGCGGGCGGACAGGGTGCGCGCCACGTCCTCAGGACCGACGAGACCGAAACCGAAGCCGTTGCCGGCGGCCTGGTGCTTCTCCTTGTACCGCTGGAGATAGTCCCAGAGGTGGTCGGTCAGGGTGTACTTGTCGGCGACCCGACCGGAGTTGCCGACGGTGAAGCGCTGATCCGGAATTTCGCTCTCGTCGCCTTCACGGTGCAGGATTTCGCCGAGCTTGGGCGCGGCGTCCGGAAGCTTCAGGTCAGAGAACCGGAAGCCTTGGTCCTCGCGGAAGCCGACGATGAAGATCCGCTCCCGATGCTGGGGCGTCCAGTGGCGGCCGTCGATGATCCGGAAGTCGATGGTGTAGCCGAGTTCTTCCGTGAGCACGTCCTTGATGGTCTGGAAGGTCCGGCCCTTGTCGTGCCCGACGAGGTTGCGGACGTTCTCCAGCAGGAAGGCCGCCGGGCGGTGGTGGGCGATGATGCGCGCCACATCGAAAAACAGGGTCCCCTGGGTGGCGTCGGCGAAACCGTGGGCGCGCCCGAGGGCGTTCTTCTTCGAAACGCCCGCGATGGAGAAGGGCTGGCATGGGAAGCCGGCGAGCAGGACGTCGTGGGCCGGGATGTCGGCGGCGTCGACCTGGCGGATGTCGCCGTTGATCTCGTGGTCGTCGTCCGGGAAGTTCGCCCGGTAGGTCTTCTGGCTGTACTTGTCCCACTCGGACGTGAAGACGCAGCGGCCGCCGATGGACTCGAAACCCAGGCGCAATCCGCCGATGCCCGCGAACAGGTCGATGAAGGTGAAATCAGCGGGCGGCTGATCCTTGCCGCCCCTGACGAGCTTGAGCGCAGGATGGGCCGCGGCAGGCGCGACAGGCCCTTCGATGTAGCCCTGCTCCACGGCCGCGTCGGCCACGGCCTGGCCGGCCTGTTTCACCATAAGGGCATACTCCGACACGGTGATTCCGCGGCTCCGAGCGTGGCAGACTGGGGAGATTCTGCCAGGAGAACAAGTCGCGAACAACAGGCTTCCTACCGGCAGTAGGCAGGCTTCTGTCGCTTCAACCGGGCCGATCTGTGGCCCCTACTTCACCTTCACCCCCACCCCGTCCTCGCCGCCGGGCTTGCTGACCGCCACGTCGAACACCTCCTGGCCGAACTGGAGGCCGCGGACCGCGCGTTCGATCAGGGCGACGACCTCGTCGGCGGGCTGGTCGGTGCGGACGTCGAGGTGCCAGCCCATCATGCGGGCCTCCATCCAGCGGGCGCGGGCCAGCCAGGCGGCCTTGACGTCGAGGCCCTTGAAGGCCTCGTTGAGGCGGCCGATGAGGGCGATCGGGTGCTGGGGCGCGGGCACGTCGGCGAGCTCGACCGTGCCGGTGGGGCGCCGCGCGTGGGTCGGCGGGACGGGGGTCTGCTCCAGCACCTCGCGGATCTGGTCGGGGTTGAGCAGCAAGCCCTTGCCGTCGGCCGGGTTGAGCAGGATCACCGCGTCCTTGAGGATCTGCAGCAGGTTGCGGCCCTTCATGGCGATGATGCGGGCGCCCTCGCCGAACATCTGCGTGGCGCGGCGCGGGTCGGTGAACAGGGTGACGGTGTTGCGGCCGTCGTTGAGCACCACGCCGCGCAGGACCAGCTGCTCGCCCGGGCGCAGCACCTTGGGGCCGTCGTCGCCGGGGGTTCCGCCGGGGCTGTCGGGCTCGGGCACGGCGTAGAGGTCGGCCTCGAGCATCAGCCGCTCGAACACGCCCATCTTCGTGTGGTCGGCCAGCCCCTCGTAGAGCGCCACCTCCAGCGGGTTCATCGGATTGTCGGTGAAGCGCAGCGGCTGGGGGGCAGCGGCGGTGGAGGCGTCGGTCATGGTCGGCTCGCGGATAAGGGGCCGACACAGGAGCGGAGCGGGGGCGCGGCGTCAACGCCGGCCCCCGTCCCTTTTTCAGCCGTCGCGCCTCAGACGAGGACGACGATCGAGACGCGGCGGTTCTGCGACCGGCCTTCCGGCGTCCCGTTGTCGGCCACCGGCGAGGCCTCGCCGTAGGAGATGGTCGACATGCGGTTCAGCGCGACGCCCTGCTGGCTGAGGTAGCGGCGCACCGCCTCGGCGCGGGCCTCGCCGAGCTCCTCGTTGTAGGCCTCGTCGCCGGTCGCGTCGGTGTGGCCCTGGATCTCGAGGTAGACGTTGCGGTTCTCGGCCCGGAGACGCTGGGCCAGTTCGGCGAGGCGCTGTTCGGCCTCGGGCGACAGGGCGTGGCGGTCGGTGGGGAATTTCACCGAGTCGTCCGAGAGCACGACCTCGTAAAGGAACTTGCCCTCGGCCAGCTTGTGGGCCGCGTTGGCGCGCTCAAGCGCCTGGCCGGCGAGGCCTTCGACGCCGGTGACGCGGGTGTCGACCACGGCGACCTGGTCGCGCACGAAGCGATGGCTGGCGCAGCCGCTGGCCACGACGCCGACCGCGAGAAGGGCGCCGGCGAGGGCGGCCCGGGACAGTATGGTTCTGGTCAAGGAAGTCTTCTCCGTCATCGGGACGCCACTCCCGGATATCCCCGAGCCCTGAGCCAGCCTGGCCGTAACGGCGAAGTCGGGACCGGGTTGCATGCGGTTTCCCCGAGCCCGCCGTCAGTAAACGGCGAACGCCGGTCTTCGCCCGATCTGAAGGCGGGGGCGCCGCCGCTTCCCGCCGGCGCCACGATGCTGACGCGAGGGGCGGATCAACATGGCGGCGATGCGGATCGACCGGACAGGCGGAGGCGGGAGGGCGCGCGGGCGCACGCTGGCGGCGATCGCCCTGAGCGCGGCCGCGCACCTGGTGCTGCTGCCGGCGCTGTTCGCGGCCTCGCGGGGCGGCCCGGAGCCGGGGCCCTTCCCGCCGCCGCCGATCCTGCTGGAG
>Ga0154912_134_pt1 | contig 12446 bp, 15 predicted proteins | sample RifCSPhighO2_01_FD_105881 | JGI IMG/M metagenome (GOLD analysis project Ga0154912, IMG submission 105881) | Caulobacterales bacterium RIFCSPHIGHO2_01_FULL_70_19 | reverse complement strand
GCCCCGCCGCGCCGCCGCGACCCGCAGTGTTCCATGCCCGTCCCGATCGCGCGGCGCTGGCCACGATGGACGACGTCCGGCAGGCGCTCGCCGCCGGCGAGCAGGTGCTGGACGCCCGGCCCGCGGCCCGCTTCCGCGGCGAGGCGGCCGAGCCCCGCGCCGGATTGCGGTCCGGTCATATGCCCGGCGCCCGCAACCTGCCCTTTCCCGAGCTGCTGACCCCGGACGGACGGCTGAAGCCGGCGCAGGATCTCCGCGCCGCGTTCGTCGCATCCGGAATCGATACGGAACGACCGGTGACCACCACCTGCGGCTCGGGAGTCACCGCCGCCATCCTCGGCCTCGGCCTCGCCGCCCTGGGCCGGCCGTTCCGCCTCTACGACGGCAGCTGGGCCGAATGGGGCGCGCCGGACGGCGGCCCCGTCGCGACCGGCCCCTAGCTGGCCGGCGGCGCCACCGGCTCCGGCAGGTCCGCCGGCACGACGTCGTCGCTCTCGCCGCGCGAGACGACGGTCGCCGCCACCAGGTCGCCGGTGACGTTCAGCGTGGTCCGGCACATGTCGAGGAAACGGTCGACGCCCAGCACCAGGCCGATGCCTTCGGCGGGCACGCCGACCATGGTCAGGATCAGGGCGATGACCGGCAGCGACCCGGCCGGCACGCCCGCGGTGCCGATCCCGCCGAGGATGCAGACCAGCATGACGATCAGCTGCTGGGTCAGGCTCAGGTCGACGCCGAAGAACTGCGCCAGGAAGAGCACCGTCACCCCCTCGAACAGGGCGGTGCCGTTCTGGTTCGCCGTGGCGCCCACGGTCAGCACGAAGCGCGAGATGCGGCGCGGCAGCTTCAGCTTCTCCTCGGCCGCCTTCAGCGCGACCGGCAGGGTGGCGTTGGACGAGGCGGTCGAGAAGGCGACGACGAAGGGCTCGCGCACGCCGCTGGCGAAGCGCAGCGGGTTCATGCCGCCGAAGATCCAGACCAGCAGCGGATAGACCACGAACATGTGGATCGCCATCGCCCCCAGCGCGACCGCGGCATAGGCGCCCAGCCGCACCAGCAGGTCCCAGCCGAACACCGCCGCCAGGTTGAACATCAGGGCGGCGATGGCGATCGGGGCCAGTTTGATGACGAGGTTGATGAGCTTCATCATCACCTCGAACAGCCCCTGCAGCGTCTCCTGCAGCCGGTCGGTCGAGGGCGACTTGGCCATGACCATGCCGATGCCGAAGATCAGGGCGAACACCATCACCGGCAGGATCTGGTTCTCGGAGGCCGCGGTGACGACGTTCGAGGGGATCATGTCGAGGAAGAACTGACCGGCCTCGATGCTCTGCGGCGCATTGCCGACGATGGCCGAGGCGCCCTCGGCTCCGTCGGCCAGCAGTTGCTGCGCCAGCGCCGGATCCACGCCCGCGCCCGGCTGGAACCAGTTGACCATCACCAATCCGATGGCGACGGCGATCGCCGAGACCATGATGGTGAACAGCAGGGTCTTAAGCCCCACGCGGCCCAGCGACTTGAGGTCGCCCATCTCGGCGACGCCCACCGCCAGGGCCGCGAACAGCAGCGGCAGCACCAGCATGAACAGCAGGCGCAGGAAGATCTGACCCACGGCCTGGATGATCTCCATCACCCACGGCACGACCTCGAGGCCGTTCAGATTGACGTACAGCCCGCCGCCCAGACCGGCCAGAAAGCCGACCAGCATCCAGACGTAGAGCGGAATCCCGCCGCGTTTCGTGGTTTCCATGAAGCTCCCCCGGGCCCTCTGGCGGCGTGGTTATCGGATGGGCAGGGCGTAGATCAACCCGCCGGGCCGTGCGTTCCATTGTGCGTTGAGCCCGCGGGCCAGGTCGAGCGAAGAATCCGCCCCGATATTCCGGGCGAAGATCTCTCCGTAGTTCCCCTCGGCTTCGATCGCTCTCTTCATCCAGTCTTTTGACAGGCCGATCATCGGCCCGAACTCGCCCTCGGCGCCCAGCAGGCGGCGGACGACCGGGTCGCGTGATTCCGCCGCCAGTTCGCCGACGTTCTCCCGCGTCACCCCCAGCTCCTCGGCGAGGATCAGCCCGTTCAGGGTCCAGCGCACGATCGACGTCCAGGCCTCGTCGCCCCGCCGGACGACCGGTCCCAGCGGCTCCTTGGAGATGACCTCGGGCAGGATGGCGTGCTGTTCCGGATTGCTCAGCAGGGTGCGGGCCGCCGCGAGCGCCGAGACGTCGGCGCTGAAGGCGTCGCAGTCCTCCCGCGCATAGGCCTCGCGCGCCGCCTCCTGGCTGGCGGTGACGACCGGGCGATAGGCGATGCCGCGGGCGCGGAACCAGTCGGCGACATTGAGCTCGGACGTCGAATCCTTCTGCACGCAGATGCGGGCGCCGTTCAGCTCGACGGCGCTGGCCAGGTCGAGGGCGCGTCGCACAAGGAAGCCCTGGCCGTCGTAGTAGTTGACCCCGGCGAAGCGCACCCCCTCCTCCGCCTCGCGCGCCAGCGTCCAGGAGGTGCTGCGCCACAGCACGTCGATGCGGCCGCTGCGCAGCGCCTCGAAGCGCTGGCTGGTGGTCAGGGGCACGAAGCGGACCGCGTTCGGATTGCCCAGCACCGCCGCGGCGAGGGCGCGACAGAAGTCGGCGTCGAAGCCGCGCCACTGGCCCCGGTTGTCGGTGTAGGCGAAGCCGACCAGTCCCTCGTGGACCCCGCAGTTCAGCCGGCCGCGCCGCTTCACCGCCGCCAGCGTCGGGCTGTCGAACTCGGGCGCCGCCGCGTCGGTGCGAACCGGCTGCGGCTCGACGCCCTCCTCGACCCGCTCGCCGCGGCCGCAGGCGGCGACCGCGAGCCCGAGAGCGAGCGCCGCCCCCGTCGCCTTCCACCAATCCGCCGTCCCTGTCCGCATTCCGCGCCTCGCCGTCGCTCTTGCGCCCCCGCCCGTTTAGAGGCCTTTGGAGGCTCCACCGCAACCCTTGGGCAGGCGCGATGACCGCACGATCCGACCGGACCCGCCTGATCGCCGGCGCCACCCGCCGGGGCGCCGGCCGACGCCCGGTCTCGCCGCCGATCGAACGCGCCTCGACCCTGCTCAACGACTCGCCCGCGGCCATGCGCGACGAGGCCTCCGGTCCGGTCTACGGCATCGAGGACCTGTCCGCCGCCCGGGCGTTGCGCGCCGCCGTGGCCGAGCTCGAGGGTGCCGCCGACGCCTGGCTGGTTCCGTCCGGCCTCGCCGCGGTGACGGTTCCGCTGCTGGCCCTGCTGCGGCCCGGCGACGAGGTCCTCGCCACCGACGCCCTCTATGGTCCCAGCCGCCGCTTCCTGATCCGCTGGCTGGCCCCTCGGGGGGTATCGACGAGCTTCCACCCCGCCGAGGCCTCGACGGACGGGATCCTCGCCGCCGTGACGGACCGCACCCGGCTCCTGCTGATCGAATCGCCCGCCTCGCTGACCTTCGAACTGGTCGACGTCCCGGCCCTGGCAGCCGCCTGCCGCGCGCGGGGCGTTCTGACGGTGATGGACAACACCTGGGCCGCCGGTCTCGCCTTCCGTCCGCTGGCGCATGGCGTCGACGTCAGCGTCCAGGCCCTGACCAAGTACGTCGGCGGCCACTCCGACCTGCTGATGGGCTCCATCGCCGTCGCCGACGCCGCCGCCGCGCGGCAGATCGCCGGCACGATCAAGGACCTCGGCTGGCGGGTCTCGCCCGACGATGCCTGGCTGGCCCTGCGCGGCCTGCGCACCCTGCCGCTGCGCTACGACGAACAGGCCCGCTCGGCCCTGCAGGTCGCCGGCTGGCTGCGCAGCCGGCCGGAGGTGGCCGAGGTTCTCTACCCCGCCCTGCCCGGCGCCCCCGGCCACGATCTCTGGCGTCGCGACTACGGCGGCGCCGCGTCCCTGTTCGGCGTCGTCATGAAGGGCGGCCACGAGGCCGCCGCCCACGCCCTGATGTCGGCGCTCGAGCTGTTCGGCCTCGGCTACTCCTGGGGCGGCTTCGAGAGCCTGATCACCCACGAAACCGGGCAGCTGGCCTTCCGCGAGCGGCCGCCCCGGCTGGCCGGAGAACTGCTCCGCCTCCACGTCGGTCTCGAGGACCCCGCCGACCTGATCGCCGACCTGGAATCCGGCCTCGCCGCCTGGAACGCGGCCCTCAGGGCCTAGACGCCGCCGGCCCCTCCGGGAAGACAAACTCCCATACGGCGTCCGCCGCACGACGCAGAAGCTCGGTGGCCTCGTCGGCGTCGAACCCGTCCCCGAGCGGCGCGCCGCCGGAGGGATAGCTCCCGGCCGGATCTGAGAAAAAGGCCCGTTCGTCGCGAAAATCGACCAGCAAGACGGTGTAGCCGCACAGCATCATGTCGTGATTGATGCGACGCCCGAAACAGTCAGCCGCCCGGAGCATGTCGGCCAGGACAACGTCCGCATCGGCCGGGTAGTAGCCGAACTTTCTCCCCGCCACCGTATAGACGGGATCGAGCTCCGGCAGCCCTGCCGCTTTCGCGGCCTCGTGGACCCGGCCCCAGTTGATCTTCTTCACATCAAGTTCGTGACGCCGCGTAGCGGCGGGGATCGGGGGGTCGAATGTTACGGAGAACCCGGACATGCCGACAGCCTACACCGGGCTTGTGCGCGTCAGTCCAGCGTGATCCAGACCGGCGCGTGATCGCTGGCCTTCTCCCCGCCGCGCACCTCCCGGTCCACCCCGGCGTCGGTCAGCCGCGCCGCCGCCGCCGGGCTGAGCAGCAGGTGGTCGATCCTCAGGCCGGCGTCGCGCTCCCACGCCTGGCGGAAGTACTGCCAGAAGGTCCACGGCGGCGGGTCGTGCGGAAAGCGTTCGCGGATCGCGTCCGTCCAGCCCTGCTCCAGCAGACGCGCGAACGCCGCCCGGCTCTCCGGCTGCAGCAGGGCGTCCTTCTTCCATGAGCGGCTGTTGTAGATGTCGGCCTCCGTCGGCACGACGTTGAAGTCGCCGGCCAGGACCACCGGCGCGCCGGTGGCCAGCAGCGTCGCCGCGTGGGCGTTCAGCCGCTCCATCCATGCCAGCTTGTAGTCGAATTTCGGCCCCGGCTGCGGGTTGCCGTTGGGCAGGTACAGGCAGCCGACCAGCACGCCGCCGACCGCGGCCTCGATGTAGCGGCTCTGCACATCGCCCGGATCGCCCGGCAGCTCGCGCCGGGTGACGACCGGCTCGCCGATCCGCGACAGGACGGCCACGCCGTTCCAGCGATGCTCGCCCTTCCAGACGGCGTCGTAGCCGGCCTCGCGCACCGCCCGGGCCGGAAACTGCGCGTCCGTCGCCTTCAGCTCCTGCAGGCACACGACGTCCGGCCGGGACTCGGCCAGCCAGGCGAGCAGGCCGGCCAGCCGCGTGTTGACCCCGTTGATGTTGAAGGTGGCGAGCTTCACCCGCGCTCAACGGCGCCGCGCCCGCCGGGGTTGCCGGCGCCCGCCATGAGCGAAGCGCCGGCCGGGCCTCAGTCGCTTTCGCTGTCGTCGTCGGCCGCCTCGGTGAGGATGACGAAACCGGCGACGGTGGCGGCGGCGAAGATCAGGCCCGCGGGGATCCCGCCGGCGAACTCCTCGCTGGCCCCCGCGGACGGGCCCACCCGGTCGGCGATTCGCGGCGCGGCGTCGGCCTGGGCGAGCGCCTGGCTTGCAGCAAGGCTCAGGCCCATCGCCGTGGCGATCAGGGTCTTCTTCATGGGATGCTCCTGTCTGGCCCCCTCAGCCATTCAGGAAACCGGCCCCGGATCACATGGTTGCGGAACGCCGCTCGCCGGGGCCTGCGCCCCGGCCTCCGCCGCCGGCTCTAGCGCGCCGCCTTCCGCCCCCGCGTCAGCAGCCAGAGACCGAACAGCGCGAACCAGAGGATGCTGATCCCGCTGTTGAGCCGCTGGTAGAGCCCGACGTTGGCCTGGGTGACCAGTTCGCCGACCCCGAACATGATGGCGAGCATCACCACCGACCCCGCGAACACGAGCCCGAGGAACAGGCGCATCGCTCCCGCCGCCTTCACCGAACCCAGCGCCAGCAGCACGAACAGCGGAATCAGCGGAGCGACCAGGCCGAGGCCGAAGGCGCCGTGTCGCTCGTCCGGCATCGGGAAGAGCCCGCCCATGATCATCGATGCGCCCCATAGCGCGAGGGCGACGGCGGCGGCGACGGCCCAGGCGCGGCGCGCCCCGAGGTCCTTGAAGGCGGCCGGGAGCGTCAGCGCCCCGATGATCGCACTGGCGCCCGCCAGAATGATGCTGAGGTTGAACAGCAACGGATAGGGCGCGTCCGCCGCCCCCAGCTCGCTCGCGTAGTTGGTGATGTGGCTGTAGCCAGGATAGGTGGCGGCCCCCGCCAGAAGGCCGAAATAGTAGAGCGCGCTGATCGCGATCAGCGCCAACGCCAGCAACTTGCGCATGAGAGTTCCCCCTTCGCCTCCCCCGAGGCTTCGGGATCATCCTGCGCCCGGCGAACACGGGTCGCAACAGTCAAGCTTGGCGGGATGGCGCGCCCTGCAGGATTCGAACCTGCGACCGTCCGCTTAGAAGGCGGGTGCTCTATCCAGCTGAGCTAAGGGCGCCCGAGGCCATGCGCAGGCCGTAGCCGCAACCCCGCCCCGGCTCAAGAGAGGCGGCCGGGCCTCCGGCTTCAGGAACCGCGCCGAAGGTCGGCGGTCCGCGCCTCAGCGCGCCCGGCAAGGCAGGCGCGTCCGCGGTCCTGGGGCCGCCCGCAGGCGATCAATGCGTCCAGGGCGTCTTGCGGTGCGGGGCGAAGTTGTCGGCGTAGGCCTTGAGGATCACCGGCGGCTCCTGCGGCTCGTGCAGACGGAAGGGGATGCCGTAGCGCTCGGCGTAGGCGATCGCCTCCTCCTTCGTATCGAAGGTCAGACGCACCTGGCCGTTCATGTCCGAGCTCGAGGTCCAGCCCATCAGCGGGTCGATGGTCCGGGCCGAGGCCGGCTCGAACTCCAGCCGCCAGTCTCTCGACTTGGCCTTGCCGGACTGCATGGCGGTCTTGGCGGGGCGGTAGATGCGGGCGAGCATGGCGAGAACCTCTTCGTCCGGCCGGAGCCGGTGTCCGGCTCTAGGACGCCCGGCCGCCCCGATCAAGCCGTGGCCGCGCCGGGCGCCCCCGCTCGAAGTTCGGCCGCGCCGTGCTGCGACGAGCGCCGACGCCCCGGCGCGGCTTCAGCGATCCCGCCGCGCGCCGGTCGCCTGGCCGCCCGGCCCGGCGGGGCCGTCGACCTTGCCGCCGCCGGCGCCGAACTCGCGCCCCGGCATGACCGAATCGGCGGCCGGATCGTCGGCGCGCCAGCCGCGGGTGTGCCGTTCCGAGCCTGGCGGCCCCGCGCCCGGCGACAGGTCGTGTTGCGGCGGTCCGCTCTCGGGCTGACCGATCACCCGCCCCTCGGGCGGCCGCCGCGCCGGCTCCGGCTTCGAGCTCCGGCCGGGGTCCTTGCCCGCCGCCTGGCTGCTCCGCAGCGGCTCGCGGTCGCGATCCCGACCGCCGTCGCCGCCGTGCGCCCCCCTGTGCCGGTCCTCGCCCGGCGAGGGGCGGCTTTCGCTGTTGCTCATGATCAGGCTCCTTTCCGGTGGCGCGGCGCAATCAGCGCCGGTCCGCCCCGCCCCCGCCGGCCGGACCGGAGGCGTCGGACGGACGCTGGCCGAACTGGCTCTCGCTCGAGCCGGTCACCAGCACTCCGCCCTCGAGCGAGACCGCGCCCGCCGGAACCATGCGCACCGACCCGTCGGCGGATCGCACGAGGAAATGCACGGCGCGCCCCGCCTCGTTGCGCGTGACCTCGACGATCCGGCCCAGGTCCACGCCATCCGAACTGCGCACCGCGGCCCCGGTCTGCAGGGCGGCGTCGACGGCCACCCCGTCCCGGCTGGTTCGCAGCCCCGCCCGCACGTTCGCGTCGGCCTCCGCGTCGACGTCCGGCGCGGCGTCACGAGCCAGGTCCCGACCGCTGGAGATCGTGCCGCGGGTCAGGTCGCGGGCGTCGCGGACGGTGTCGCCCACCTGGCCGGCGACCGCGCCGGCGGCCGGTCGATCGATCCGGCCGGACACGCCGCCGGTCGCCTGGCCGCCGAGGCCGCCGGCGATCTGGGCCGCCGCGGGACCGGCCGCCAACAGCGCGGCGACGGCGGCGGAGAATGTGAGAATTCGGGTCATGGACAGCATCCCTGTGCAGCCCCCCGCCGCCTCGCACAACGGGCCCGCCGCAGGGCTGTTCCCGCCCGGCCGCGGCCCCGTCGCCGGAACCGCCTGCGCCCGGTTCACGTTCCGGTGCGCACCACGGAGGCCGCCATGAAGCACCTTGCGACACTCACCACCGCCGTCGGCGCCGCGCTCGCCCTCGGGCTGGCCCTGCCCGCCCCGGCCGACGCCCAGAACCCCGGCCGCGGCGGCGAGAACGGCCGCGGTCACGACCGTGCGGAACGGCACGACGACGGCCACGGAGCCCGGGGGCCCGAGCGCGCGCGCGGCCAGGATCGCAAGGAGGTCCGGCGCGTCGAACGGCAGGTCGAACGCGGCTGGGAACGGGCCCGCGAGGCGCGGCAGGAGGCCCGCGACGTCGAACGCCGCATCGAACGGGCGCGGGACGTTCGCCGCGATCCGCCTCGGGATCCCGAACGGCGCATCGAACGCCGGCTGGAGGAGCGCGGCGCCCGGATCCGGGACGAAGCCCGCCGGCTGGACCGCCGCCCCGACGACGACGATGGCCGCATCTTCCTCCTCGGCCGCGAACTGGATCGCGGCCTGATCGCCGGCTGCCCGCCCGGCCTGGCGAAGCGGAACAACGGCTGCCTTCCGCCGGGCCAGGCCCGCAAGCTGCAGCGCGCCCGCTACGACTGGGTCTGGGATCGCGGCGACGACTACCGCTACCGTTATGACGACGGCTACATGTACCGGCTCAACCCACGCGGCGACCTGCTCGGCTGGCTGCCGGCGCTCGGCGGCGCCCTTGCCGTCGGGCAGACTTGGCCGACGCAGTACACCGACTGGCGGCCGGCGCCCGACTACTACGCCCGCTATTACGGGCTGGAGGACCGCTATCAGTACCGCTACGCCGACGGGGCTCTCTACGGCGTCGACCCGACGACCCAGGCCATCGGCCAGATCGCGGCCCTGCTGACCGGCCAGCCCTGGACGGTCGGACAGCCGATGCCGGCTGGGTACGACGTCTACAACGTGCCCTACGACTACCGGTCCCGCTACGCCGACACGCCGGACAGCTGGTACCGCTACAGCGACGGCTATGTGTACCAGGTCGACCCCACCACCCAGCTGGTGATGGCGGCGATCCAGCTGCTCGCCTGATCCATCGCAGGAGACCCCGGATGCGCCCCACCCGCACCGCCGCGCTCGCGGCCCTGTCCGTCCTCGCCCTCGCCGGCTGCGGCGCCAAGGAGGCCGATGACGCGGCCTCCGGGACGGCGGTCGATACGGACCGCACCCTGGCCGCCGCCCTCGACGGCGACGACGGCTACGACACCCTCGGCGCCGTCGCCGACAACGCCGGTCTGGCCGACGTTTTCGCCGGTGTGGGCCCCTACACGGTGTTCGCGCCGGCGGACGCCGCCTTCCAGGGCGAGGGCGCGGCCGACTTCACCGCCGACGACCGTCGCGCCGAGGGCGCGGCCCTGGTGCGCGCCCACGTCGTGCCGGGGGCGTTGACGCGGCAGGACATCATGGCCGCCATCGACCGGTCCGGCGGCGACGGCGTCGCCATGCGCACCATGGCCGACGGCCTGCTGACCTTCACGCGCCAGGGCGACGCCATCGTGGTGGTGGCCGGCGACGGGGCCCGCGGCCGCCTGTCCGGCGAGGAGGCCGTGGTCCGCAACGGCGTCCTCCAGCCCGTCGACGCCCTGCTGGTCCGCCCCGCCCCGGCTGCGGAAGGCGGCTGAGCCGCGGCGGGGGCGCCCAGGACGGTCCGCGAAACGCCTGCGTCAGTCCGGCAGCGATCCGATCCACGCCTCGAGCGCCGCCGTGTCGTTCATATCGCCGTCGAAGCGATGCACGGGCCTGACCGGCTCATTGTTGCCGCGCCGCCTTCCGATGTAGAATTTCATCGGCAAGGACATGCTGCCCAGACCGCTCGGCATGCGGACCCTGCGGATCTCCATGTAGACCGTGTCGGCCCCCGTTTCGCGCCCGACGGGCGTCGCGCCGAGACGCGTCCAGAAGTCGACCGCATCGAGGCAGGCCGACATGCATGTCTCGTCTGTGAGGACGAACACCTTCCCTCGCGGCGGATGATAGGAGAGGTCTGCGCCGTTGGAGCCCGAGCCTTCGTCCGGAGAAGGCGCGATCACCCAGCGGTCCTCGCCATTGGCCATCGCCGCCTCAAGCCCCGCGATGGACCTGAGGTACCACTCCCTCATGTCGCTCGAGAGGTTGCCGTTGGCGTCACGTTCCCGGAAGGCGTCCCGCAGGGACTGCAGATTGCCCGTGGACGCTCTCCAGACCACAGTCATCGGGGGCTCGGGCGCGCGCTGAAAAGCCCCCTCGCCCCAGAGGCCCCTCGCCATCTCGGCCGACCAGGCAGACGAGCCGCCCCCGTTGCCGCGAAGGTCGAAGACAACTGCGGGCGCCAGACGCAATGCCTCAGCCTGTTGGCCGATCTCCGAAACGAGTGCGCGTAAGGCCCGACCGTCGTCGCTCTCGGGATGGCCGTTAAAGGAGGGGAGCGAAATCCAGTAGGCCCCGTCGTCGAGCCGGCGCATGACGATCGAACGCGGTCCGGGCGCCGGGAAGATGTTGTAGCGCCTGTAGAAGCCCGCCCCGCCGTTCCGCCAGTCAAGCTCGACTGAACGGCGACCGGCGTCCGTCTCGAGAACGCATCGTTCTATCGGCCGGACATAGGGGTCGCCCGTGTCGAGCATGACCATCGGCGCGAAGAGGGCTCTCTCCGACGCCAGCTCCCATCGCCCGAACCGGGCGCCGATGCGATCGTCGCCGAGCTGGAAGGCGTCGCGGCCGTCGCACTCGACAATGCGCGCCCCGGCCGGGACTCCGGACCAGTCCTCCGCGAGCGTCACGACGAGCCCCCTGTCGCCGTCGTCGCGGGCGATGAAGCCGGGCCACTTCACCTCGTTGTCAGGCGTCGAACCGAACACGCCGTACCCGAGGTGCCCGTCGTCGAAGGCGGCGACGTAGTGCTGCATGGCGTAGAAGTAGTCAGCGAAGCTGTCCGCCTCTTCGGCCCGCTCGAGCGCCAGCGCGTACTGGGTTTCGTTGAGCCGGGCGAAGTCCGGATCGTCCGGGTTGATCATGCCCGGATGGCTGTCGGCGATGGCCTCATGGACCGCAGCGGCGTCCATCCGAAGCGTCTCCCCCCAGTCGCGGGCGGGCTCCTGGGCAAACGCCAGACCGGCAACAGCCGAGAGGAAAAGCCACGACATGAACCCCAACCCACTGCCTTCACCGTCTCAGCATTATTCAGAGATCAATAACGGCTCCACAAGCAACACGTGCGTTCGCCCTTCCATCCTCCACTGACGCTCAGCGGGAAGACCGTTCGGAGGTCAGGATCGCGCCAGGAGCAGACATCGGGATCTCGCCGGCCAGCCGACCTTCGTTGAGCGCGCCGCCGCAGGGCGGTAGACAGCAGCATGCCTGCGTCGATTGTCGAACTTGATCTCGGTCGGGACGGCGCCGAGCTAACGCCAAAGGCGCTCGACCGCAGCACGCTCGCTGCTTTGGAACAGGTGCTCGCTGGCCAGGTGCGCGACGTCGCGGGCATCAGGCTTTTCGGCGTCGAAGGGCTGCCTGGCTTCCTCGCGGCCGACGGCCCGGTCGGCTCCCTCGCCGCGCGGAGGCTGGGTGAGATCGCGCGGCCTGTTCGGGCGATCCTCTTCGACAAGACAGCGTCCGCAAACTGGTCATTGCCCTGGCATCAGGACCGCGTGGTCGCGGTGCGGGAGCGAAAGGAGGTCGAGGGCTTCGGTCCGTGGACGCGCAAGCATGGCGCGCTGCACGTTGCGCCACCGTTCGAACTGCTTGCCCGCATGCTCACGCTGCGCGTGCACCTCGACGCTGCGCCTCGGACGAACGCTCCGTTGCTCATCGCGCCCGGCTCGCACCGCTTCGGCAGGATTCCGGAGGCAGACGTTCCGGAGGTGGTGATCAAGTGCGGCGTCGCGGTGTGTCTGGCTGAAGCGGGCGACGTCTGGACGTACGCCACGCCGATCCTGCACGCCTCCGACAGGGCAGCCGCAGCGAAGCGCCGTCGAGTTCTCCAGGTGGACTACGCCGTCGACGATCTTCCGGGCGGACTGCAGTGGCTTGGCGTCTGACTCGCGCCATAAGCTGGCGTTGGCGTCGCGGCGAGCACCGGACCTTCAAACCCGGGCCGCCGGGGCCGCTTCCGACCGAGGCTGTGTGAAAACGCCGTTCGGATCGAGCGAATTAGGATAGCCTCCTGAGGTCAGCAGGAGGTGGGTATGAGCCGCTTCGTT
>Ga0154912_107_pt1 | contig 12617 bp, 12 predicted proteins | sample RifCSPhighO2_01_FD_105881 | JGI IMG/M metagenome (GOLD analysis project Ga0154912, IMG submission 105881) | Caulobacterales bacterium RIFCSPHIGHO2_01_FULL_70_19 | reverse complement strand
GGTGCGCCGCCTCGCCGAGCCGGCGCCCGTGATGTCCGGCCTGATCATGGCGGTGGCCGCCATCGGCTTCGTCATCAACCTCGGCACGGCCCTGCTGTTCATGCGCGACCAGCACGCCGACCTGAACGCCCGCGGGGCCTATCTGCACATGCTGGCGGACGCCGCCGTTTCGATCGGGGTGGTCGTCGCCGGCGGCGTGATCTGGTTGTCGGGATGGTCGATCGTCGATCCGCTGGTCAGCCTCGTGATCGTCGCGGTGATCCTGATCGGCACCTGGGGCCTGCTCAAGGACTCCCTGAATCTGGCGCTGGACGCCGCGCCGGCCGGAATGGACGTCGAGGCGGTGCGCGCCGCCCTGCTGGATCTGCCCGGCGTCAGCGCGGTGCACGACCTGCACGTCTGGGGCCTGTCGACGACGCGGGCCGCGCTCACCGCCCACCTGGTGCACGACCGGCCCGACGGCGCCGACCTGCTGGCCGAGGCGCACGAGCTGATCCGCGCCCGCTTCGGCATCGGTCACGCCACCCTGCAGCTGGAGAGCGCGCCGCTCCCCGACTGTCCGAGCTGCTGATCAGTCCGCCGGCGGCACCGTCAGCCGGCCGCCGGCATAGTCGATCACCACCAGGCCGAACGGGCGGAAGGCGGCGTTGCCGATGAAGCCGACGGCCTCGGGACGCGCGAAATAGCCCTGCGGCGGCTGCACGATCAGGCGCGGCTCGGCCCATTCGATGCCGCCGAGGCGGAAGCGCTCGGCCGCATAGACCGGCAGGCGCACCGACCCGCCCGTGCCGCTGCCGCCCAGCACCTCGAGGGGCTCGCCCGGATCGCGCCCGTCGAGGGCGGCGGCGTGCTGGGGCTGCGACAGGTTGATCCAGAGGTGCGGATCGTCGAACAGGCCGGCGCCGGAATCATAGCGCAGCTCGACCGGCCGGCCGTCCAGCTCGCCCGTCACCCGCGGGATGCCGTTGTCGTCGCGCATCGGCGCGCTGCGGCCGCAGGCGGCGGCGGTCGCGGACGCTTCGCCTGCCGGGGCCAGCGCCAGTCGCCCGCGGGCGAAATCGAAGGTCAGCACCCGCTGGCCGAACAGATCGGAGCCGAGGATGCCGGCGACCGGTTCGCCGTTCGGGCCGGCCAGGCCGGAGAGGTCGGACACGGTGGGCGACAGGCGCGTCGTCACCGGTCCAAGCGTGAAACGCGGCACGGTGGTGCTGGACACCTCGACCACGCCGCCGGTGCCCTCCACCGTGGTCCCGCCCTCGTCGGGCAGGCCGAGCGCCCGGGCCACCCCGGCGTCGAGGGCGCTGCGGTTGGCGCCGGTGTCGACGAGGAACCAGCGCGGCTCGCCGTCGCCGGCGTCGGCCTTCGCGTAGGCGACATGAGCGACGTAGACGGCCTCGACCGCGCCGTCGGTGCGCAGCGTCTCGAAGGCGGCGGCGCAGCTCGGCTCGGCGGCGGACAGGGAGAGGATCAGGGCGTGGAGCATGGCCGCATGAGCCGTCCCGGCGGCGCTGCGCGCAAGTTAAGTCTCTTTAATCCGCCCGCCGCCGCCCCTAGATGGGCGCCATGACCGACACCGCCTCCGCCTCCGGCAAGATTCCCGTCACCGTGCTCACCGGCTACCTCGGCGCCGGCAAGACCACCCTGCTGAACCGCATCCTCACCGAGGACCACGGCAAGCGCTACGCCGTGATCGTCAACGAGTTCGGCGAGATCGGCATCGACAACGACCTCGTGGTCGGCGCCGACGAGGACGTGTTCGAGATGAACAACGGCTGCGTCTGCTGCACGGTCCGGGGCGACCTGATCCGGGTGGTCAACGGACTGATGAAGCGACAGCGGCCCGGCAAGCCCGCCTTCGACGCCATCATCGTCGAGACCACCGGCCTGGCCGACCCGGGCCCGGTCGCGCAGACCTTCTTCGTCGATGACGAGGTCAAGGCGAAGACGGTGCTGGACAGCGTCACCGCCCTGGTCGACGCCAAGCACGTCATGGCGCGGCTGGATGACTCGAAGGAGGCGCGCGAGCAGGTCGCCTTCGCCGACCGCATCATCCTCAACAAGACCGACCTCGTCTCCGAAGACGAACTGGATGCCGTCGAGGCGCGCCTGCGGGCGCTGAACCCGCTGGCCCCGATCACCCGGGCGCAGCGGGCGAACGTGCCGCTGGACCAGGTGCTGGGCGTCCACGCCTTCGACCTGGAGCGGATCACCGAGGTGCGCCCGGACTTCGTCAATCCGCCGCACGGGGCCGACGGCCACGTCCACGACGAACACTGCGGCCACGATCATCACGACCATGACCATGACCATGATCATGGCCACGACCACCAGCATCACCACGGCCCGCGCGGCCACGCCCACGAGGACGACATCAAGGGCGTCGCCCTGTCGCTCGACCGGCCGCTGGACGGACAGAAGTTCACCCAGTGGCTGGACATGCTGCTGGGATCGCAGGGCCAGAACATCCTGCGCGCCAAGGGCATCATCGACGTCAAGGGCGAGGACCGCCGGCTGGTCTTCCAGGCCGTGCACATGATCCTCGAGGGCGATCTGCAGAAGCCGTGGGGCGAGAAGGAGCGGCGCTGGTCGCGCGCCGTCTTCATCGGCCGCGACCTCGACGAGGCCGACCTCAGGGCCGGCTTCGAGGCCTGCGCGGCATGAGCGAGGCGCACGTCGACCCCACTCGCGAAGCCATGGCCCTGTTCCGGGAGCTGCCGGTCGAGGGCGAGGTCGCCATGATCAACCTGCTGCGCTTCCGCGAGGCGGCGGCCTACCCCGCGGACCACGCCGACGCCGCGGCCGGCCGCACCGGAGCCGAGGCCTACGTCGCCTACGGCCGGGCGGCCGCAGCGCCCTTCGCCCGCGCCGGCGGACGCCAGATCTGGCTCGGCGTTCCGGAACTGACGGTCATCGGTCCGGCCGACGAGCGGTGGGACCTGGCCTTCATCGCCGTCTATCCCGACGCGAAGGCCTTCCTCGGCATGCTGAAGGATCCGGAATACCAGGCCGCGGTCGTCCACAGGCAGGCGGCCGTCGCCGACTCCCGCCTGATCCGCTGCCGTCCGAAGACTCCCGGCGGCCAATTCGGAGCCGCCGCATGAACCCGCCGCCCCGTCCGCATCGCGAGGCCGTGCTCCGCTACGACACGCCGGACTTCGACGTCCTGCAGCCCGGCGACTTCGTCCGCTGCGCCGTCTCCGACCGGCCGATCCCGCTGGATCGACTGACCTACTGGAGCGTGGAGCTGCAGGAAGCCTACGCCACCGCCGGCTTCATGACGCAGCGCTGGATCGAGACGCACGGGGGCGACGCGTGAGCCGCTTCGACTTCGACGCCCAGCCCACCGCCGCCCTGTTCGACCGGACCGGCGCCGCCTTCGCGCTCGGCGACGGCTCCGTCCGCTTCGAGGGCGGGGAATTCAGCGTCGCCCACGACGGCGCGGTCCTCTGCGCCGCCGTCCATCCCTCGGGCGACGGCGTGGTCACCGGCGGCGACGACGGCCGGGTGATCTGGCACCGGCGCGGCGAGGCCGGGCTGCTGGCCACGGCGAAGGGCGCGTGGATCGACTCCATCGACGCCTCGGCCGAGAGCGGACTGATCGCCTTCTCGCACGGACGAACCCTGTCGGTGATCGATGCGAAGGACGCGGCCTTCCGCCGCGACTTCCAGCACGAGCGCACCGTCTCCGGCGTCGCCTTCGACCCGAAGGGCCGGCGCATCGCCGCCTCGACCTACGGCGGCGCCGCCCTGTGGTTCGCGCGGATCGCCGACCAGAAGCCGACCCTGCTCAAGTGGGCCGGCTCGCACACGGGCGTGGCCTTCTCGCCGGACGGCGCCTTCGTCGTCACCGCCATGCAGGACAATCAGCTGCACGGCTGGCGGCTGAAGGATCAGAAGAACCTGCGCATGGGCGGCTATCCGACCAAGGTGAAGTCCGTGGCCTTCCTCTCGAACGGACAGCTGATGGCCACCTCCGGCGCTCAGGGCGCGGTGCTGTGGCCCTTCGTCGGCGCCAACGGCCCCATGGGCCGCGAGGCGACCGAGATCGGCTTCGACGAAGGCAGCCATGTCGTCCTCGTCGCCGCGCAACCGAAGCACGGCGTGCTGGCCGCGGGTCTCAGCGACGGCCGGGTCTGGCTGGCCGATCCGGCCGGTCAGGGGCTGAACTTCCTGAAGGCCGAGCGGGGCCCGCCGATCGTCGCCCTGGCCATGAGCCAGGACGCCCGCCGCGTGGCCTGGGCCGACGAGGATGGTCACGCGGGCGTCTCCGACGTCTGACGCGCCTTGCATACGGCGACGCTCGCAGGCCACATCGGTCCATGGACAGGAACCCGCCGCGCCCGGAACGCAAACGGCCGCTGCTGACAGCGCTTCTGGCGCTGGGTCTGCTGCTGCTCAGCGGCGTGGTCGCCTACGCCGTCGTCCCGCCGCCGGTCACCTTCCTGATGACCAGCCGTCTCATCGAGGGCGAGGGCGTGTCGCGACGCTGGCGATCGCTGGATGACATCTCCCCCCGTCTGGTCGAGGCGGTGATCGCCGCCGAGGACTCGACCTTCTGCAGCCACCACGGCTTCGATATGAAGGCCATCGAGCAGGCGCTGAAGGCCAACGCACGGGCGGAGAAGCGCGGCCGCGGCCGCATCCGCGGCGGTTCGACCATAAGTCAGCAGACCGCGAAGAACGTCTTCCTCTGGCCCGGCCGCGACTGGGTCCGCAAGGGGCTGGAGGCCGGCTACACCATCCTGATCGAGACCGTCTGGGGCAAGCGGCGGATCATGGAGGTCTACCTCAACGTCGCCGAGTGGGGGCCGGGCGTCTATGGGGCCGAGGCCGCGGCGCGGCACTGGTTCGACAAGGGCGCCGACGAACTGACTTCGCGCGAGGCGGCCCGGCTGGCGGCCATCCTGCCTTCGCCCCGACGCTATAACGCCAGCGCCCCCGGCCCCTATGTGCGCCGCCGGGCGTCGCGCATCCAGGCGGCGATGGGGACGGTCCGCAACGACGGGCTGGCGAGCTGCGTGCTCGGGTGAACGGCCGCGCTTGACCTCACGGCTCCGCTCGCGTCCCTTGCCGCCCGACAAGCGGCGGAACGGCCGCGAAGGAGGAAGCATGAAGCGCCAACTGATGACCGCCGCCGCCGTGTGCGCCCTCGGCCTCGGCCTCGCCGCCTGCGCCGGAATGGGCATGGCGAATGCGAACGCCGCCCCGACGACAGAAACCGCCGCGACGACGGGCCAGGCCGCGGCCGCGCCGGACTTCCCGGCCACCGCCGAGGGCGCCGCCGCCTTCGTGGCCAGCGCGGAAGAGCGCCTCGCGGCCCTCAGCGAGGAAGCCGCCCGCATCCAGTGGACCCGCGCCACCAACATCACCTTCGACACCATGTGGCTGGAGTCGAAGATCAACGCCGAATACACCGAGCTGCAGGTCGAGCTGGCCAACAGGGCCGCCGCCTTCAACGACGTCCAGGTGGCCGAGGACGTCCGTCGCAAGCTGGACCTGCTCCGCCTCGGCATCGTCCTGCCGGCTCCGAACCGGCCCGGCGCCGCGACCGAGCTGGCCGAGATCACGACCCGCCTGGATTCGACCTATGCGACCGGCAAGTTCGAGTTCAAGGGCGAGCAGATCACCCTGGACGAAGCCAATGTCCTGATCGCCGAGAGCCGCGATCCGGCCGAGACCCGGGCCCTGTACGAGGGCTGGCGCACGGTCTCGCCGCAGATGGCGCCCGACTACGCCCGCATGGTGGAGATCGCCAACGAGGGCGCCCGCGAGCTCGGCTTCGCCGACACGGGCGCGATGTGGCGGGCCGGCTACGACATGGACCCGGACGCCTTCGCCGCCGAGACGGACCGCCTGTGGGAGCAGGTGAAGCCCTTCTATGAAAACCTGCACTGCTATGTGCGGGGGCGTCTGAACGAGAAGTACGGCGACGCTGTGCAGCCCGACGAGGGGCCGATCCGGGCCGACCTGCTGGGCAACATGTGGTCGCAGCAGTGGGGCAACATCTACGACGTCGTCGCCCCGGCCGCCGGCGGGGAGTCGAGCTACGACCTGACCGAGCTGCTGCGCCAGCAGGACTACGACGCCGAACGGATGGTGCGGACGGGTGAGGGCTTCTACACCTCGCTGGGCCTCGCCCCCCTGCCCGCGACCTTCTGGGAGCGGTCGATGATCACCCGTCCGGAAGACCGGGAGGTGGTCTGCCACGCCTCGGCCTGGGACCTCGACAACGAGGACGACATTCGCATCAAGATGTGCACCCAGGTGAACGCCGACGACTTCTACACCGTCCACCACGAGCTGGGGCACAACTACTACCAGCGCGCCTACAAGGATCAGCCCTTCCTGTTCAAGAACGGGGCGAACGACGGCTTCCACGAGGCCATCGGCGACTTCGTCGGCCTGTCGGCGACCACCCCGACCTATCTGAACCAGATCGGCCTGCTCGACGCTGTTCCGGGCGAGGAGCAGGACATCCCGTTCCTGCTCAAGATGGCGCTCGACAAGATCGCCTTCCTGCCGTTCGGCCTGATGGTCGACCGCTGGCGCTGGGATGTCTTCTCGGGCGAGACCACGCCGGCCGAGTACAACGACGCCTGGACGGCCAACATGCTGAAGTACCAGGGCCTCGTCCCGCCGGGCCCGCGCCCCGAGAACGCCTTCGATCCGGGCGCCAAATACCACATCCCGGGCAACACGCCGTACACCCGCTACTTCCTGGCCCACATCTACCAGTTCCAGTTCCACCGGGCCGCGTGCAAGCAGGCGGGCTGGACCGGGCCGCTGCACCGCTGCTCGATCTATGGCGACGAGGAGGTGGGCCGGCGCTTCAACGCCATGATGGAGATGGGCCAGTCCCGCCCGTGGCCGGAAGCGATGCAGGCCTTCACCGGCGAGCGCGGCAACGACGCTTCGGCGGTGGCGGAGTATTTCGCGCCGCTGAACGCCTGGCTGACAGAGCAGAACCGCGGCAGCGACTGCGGCTGGACCGCGTGAGACGGAGGCCCCGCGGCAAGCCGCCGCGGGGCCGACCGCCGATCTCCCGTTAACCTTCGCCGGTAGGTCATCCCTTAACCCAGACGCACCATGATCCCCCGCTGGACCGTGGGCGGGACTCCGCCGCGGCGCTGGATCGGGACGGCGCATGGACCTTGGTAGCTGGATCGGCCGCATGGCCCGCGAACTGCGCGGCTTCGGCGCGCGCCTGGCCGGCGAGACGCGCGGCAACGTCGCCCTGCTGTTCGGGCTCAGCCTTCCGGTGCTGATCCTGATGACGGTCGGCGGCGTGGACATCCACCGCGCCTCGACGGTGCGGGTCAACCTGCAGGACGCCCTCGACGCCGCCGCCCTGGCCGCCGCGCGCTCGCCCTACGTCGACAACGTCGACATCCAGCGGGTCGGCATGGCGACGCTGAAGGCCAACCTCAAGGCCTATCCGAACATCACCCTGCGCGAGGCGGACACCACCTTCGTGCTTCAGGACGAAGTCGTCGTCGCCGACTCCAAGGTCGACGTGAAGACGCTGGTCGCGAACATCTTCCTGCCGCCGTACGGCAAGTTCATGGACGACTACCTGCCGGTGGGCGCCCACTCCGAGGTGGACCGGTCGTCGCGCAACATCGAGGTGGCCCTCGTCCTCGACATCACGGGGTCGATGGGCGGCACGAAGCTGAGCGACCTCAAGGCGGCGGCCAAGGAGCTGGTCGACCTGGTCGTGCAGCCGGTCCAGACGCCGTACTATTCGAAGATTGCGCTGGTGCCCTACTCCATGGGCGTCAACGCGGGGTCTTACGCCGACGCCGCCCGGGGTTCGATCGCGGGTTCGGTGAACATAACCAACGCCGTGCTCAACCTGACCGGCACGCAGAAGACCATCTCCGGCGCCACACGCGCGCGGCCGGTCACGATCACGTCCAGCAACCACGGCTTCTCCAACGGCGACGTGGTCTGGATCACCGGCGTTTCGGGCATGACCCAGCTGAACAACAAGGCCTTCAGGGTCGCCGACCGGACGAACGACACCTTCGAGCTCCAGAGCCTGAACGGCTACAACGTCGACGGCCGCAACTGGGGCAGCTACTCGAGCGGCGGGCGCGTGCAGAAGTGCCAGGACAACGACTGCTCGATCACCGTCACCGCCGCCGGACACGGGCTGTCGAACAACGACTACGTCTACATCGAGGGCGTCAACGGCATGACGCAGATCAACAACGAGGCCTTCCTCGTCGGCAACGTCACCTCGAACACCTTCACCATCGACCCGAACGCCTCGGCGCTCTCGCCCTACACCTCCGGCGGCCGGGCATGGTGCGCACAGCCGGGCTGCACCTGGTACGCCTTCGAGAACATGTACGGCGACCTGACCGTCCACAGGGTCAGCACCTGCGTCACCGAGCGCACCGGCGCCCAGGCCTACACCGACGCGGCGCCCTCGGCGGCGCGGGTCGGCCGCAACTACCCGGGCTCTTCGAACCCCTGCCTGACCGACACCATCGTGCCGCTGTCCAGCGACCGCACCGCGCTGAAGAACCGGATCGACGATTTCGCGGCCGCGGGCTCCACCGCGGGACAGATCGGCATCGCGTGGGGCTGGTACATGGTTTCGCCGAGCTTCAACACGCTCTGGCCCTCGGGCGCGGCGGCGCCCTACGACACCTCCGAGACCCTGAAGGCCGTCGTCATCATGACCGACGGCGAGTTCAACACCCCGTACTGCAACGGCGTCATCGCCCGGGATGCGGGCTCGGGCTCCGGCTCCAACGCATCCAAGATCGACTGCGCCTCCACCAATGGCAGCCCCTTCGCCCAGGGTCGGGAGCTCTGCGACGGGATGAAGGCCCGCAACGTGGTGGTCTATACCGTGGGCTTCCAGCTGGCCGAAGGCGGCGAGGCCGCCAGCCTGATGCGCTACTGCGCCTCGAGCGCCGACAACTTCTTCCTCCCGGCCAGCGGCGGCGACCTGTCCGAGGCCTTCGCGGCGATCGGCCGAGACATCACGCAGTTGCGCATCTCCAGATAGGCCGGAGCGGCGGGCCCGGCCTAGATCAGCCGGATCTCCCGCAGGCGCTCGGTGAGGAAGTCCTCGGCCATGATCGCCTTGCCGGCGTAGCGGTCCGGATTGTCCGGCGTCACCGTGGACGGCAGGCTCTCGATCACGAAGTCCGGGTTGAAGTGCAGGAAGAACGGCGTCGAATAGCGGGCGAAGCCTCGCCGCTCCGGCGCCGGGTTGACCACCCGGTGCGTGGTCGACGGCAGCACATGATTGGTCAGGCGCTGGAGCATGTCGCCGATGTTGACCACGAGCGCGTTCGGCGGCGGGGCGATGTCCAGCCAGCGGCCGTCGGCGTCCTTCAGCTGCAGCCCGGCCTCCTCGGCCCCGAGCAGCAGGGTGATGACGTTGATGTCCTCGTGCGCCCCGGCTCGCACGCCGGGCGCATCGGCGGGGACGGGCGGATAGTGCAGCATGCGAAGGACGCTGTTGCCGAGCTGGACCTTGTCCTCGAAATAGTCGTCGCCCAGCCGGAGGTGGCGGGCGATGGCGCGCAGGATCCGGCGGCCGAGCGCGTCCATGGCCGTGAACATGCCGTACAGGTGTTCGCGGAAGCCCGGCACCTCGGTCGGCCAGACGTTGTCCCGCATGTATTTGCGGTAGGGATGACCCTCGGGCAGCTCACGGCCGACGTGCCAGAACTCCTTGAGGTCGACCGTGGCGGCGCCCTTGGCGGCCTCGACCCCGAAAGGCGTCAGTCCACGCGCGCCGCCGGTTCCGGGCTGGTGATATTTGCGCTTCACCTCTTCCGGCAGGGCGAAGAAGGCCTTGGCGTCGTCCAGCGCGGCGTCGATCACCGACGCGTCCAGACCATGGTCGGCGATCACCGCGAAGCCGTAGCGCTCGAAAGACGCGCCGAGCTGGTCGGAGAAGGCCTGGAAGTCGGCGTCGTACAGCGTCATCGACACGGGTTCGATGCTCCGCCCGGCGGCGGCAGGTTCGGTCGTCTGGGTGGCGGTCACGGGGGAGCCCTTGTGGTCCTTGCTGGCGGTCTCCATACGCTCTGGAGCAGCACCTTGGCAAAGCGGGGGCGGCCGCGAACGATTGCCCGCCCGCACGCGTTCAGTCTCCGTACATACAGGAACCTTGACCGTAAGGCCGGCGTTTCAGCCGTGCCTCGTATTCACCGAAAGGATCGACCCATGCGCGCCAAACTCATCGTCGCCGGCGTCAGCGTCGCCGCCCTGCTGGGGGCCTGCACGACCACAGACCCCTACAGCTCGACTCCGCGCCGCAACAACACCGGGACCGGCGCCCTCGCCGGCGCCGTCGGCGGCGCCCTGCTGGGCTATCTGACCAACACCTCCAACTCGGAGGAAGGACGCAAGAACGCCCTGATCGGCGCCGGCATCGGCGCGCTCGGCGGCGCCGCCGTGGGCGCCTACATGGACCGCCAGCAGCGGGAGCTGGAGGCCGAACTGTCCGGCACCGGGGTCGGCGTGGCGCGCCAGGGCGACAACCTCGTCCTGCGCATGCCGGCCGATGTCAGCTTCGCCACCAACCAGGCGACGATCGACCCGCGCTTCTACGCCACCCTCGACGACGTCGCGGCGGTGCTGAACCGCTACGACCAGTCGGTGGTGGACATCATCGGCCACGCCGATTCCGACGGCGCCGAGGACTACAACCTCGACCTGTCGCGTCGCCGCGCCTCGTCCGTGGCCCAGTACCTCGTCAGCCGCAACGTCCTGCCCGATCGCCTCTATGTCGACGGCCGCGGCGAGAGCGCGCCGATCGCCTCCAACGCCACCGCCGAGGGCAAGGCCATGAACCGCCGGGTCGAGATCCTGATCCGTCCGTTCCGGGGCTGATCTGCCGCGATGACGACGGAAGCGGCGGCCTCGCGGCCGCCGTTTTTCGTGAGCGGACACCGTTCCGTGACTTGCCGCGCCGCGACGCAGGTGCTGGATAGGCAGGTCGTTCGACTCGGGGGAGCGGTTTGCGTCAGGAACAGCGGGAATTCGCCGAAGGGCTTCGCCTCGCCGCCATCGCCGCGGTTTCGGCCGCCGCCACCGCCACCCTCGTCATCGGCGCCGGCCGCATGCTGCTGCCGGATTCCCCAGCCGAAATCGCGCGGCCCGAACTGGTGCGGGCGGTATCCCGGTAGGCCTTACGCCCGCCCGATCGAGCTGTACCGGAAGCCGCGGGCCCGGACGTCCTCGGGCCGGTAGATGTTCCTCAGGTCGACCAGCACGGGCTGTCGGACCAGCAGCTTGATGCGGTCGAGGTCCAGCGCGCGGAACTGGTTCCACTCGGTCAGGATGACCACGGCGTCGGCGCCCTCGACCGCCTCGTAGGGCCCGTCCTTGAAGACGACCCCGTCCAGCAGCTTCGCCGCCTCATGCATGCCCTCGGGATCGAAGGCCTGGACCTCGGCGCCCATGGCCAGCAGGGCGGGGGCGATGTCCAGCGAGGGCGCGTCGCGCATGTCGTCGGTGTTGGGCTTGAAGGTCAGCCCCAGCAGGGCCACGCGCTTGCCCTTCAGGTCCCCGCCCAGCGCCTTCGCCACCCGGCCGGCCATGGCCTTCTTGCGCGCGTCGTTGATCTCCACCGTGGTCTCGATCAGCCGCACCGGCGAACCGGCGGCGGTGGCGGTGCGCACCAGCGCCAGGGTGTCCTTGGGGAAGCACGAACCGCCGTAGCCGGGGCCGGCGTGCAGGAATTTCGAGCCGATCCGGTTGTCGAGGCCGATGCCGCGGGCGACCTGCTGCACGTCGGCCCCGACCGCCTCGCACAGGTCGGCCATCTCGTTGATGAAGGTGATCTTCATCGCCAGGAAGGCGTTGGCGGCGTACTTGATCAGCTCCGAGGTGCGCCGGCCGGTGAACAGGATCGGCGTCTCGTTGAGGTTCAGCGGCCGGTAGAGCTCCCGCATCACCTCGCGCGCCCGCTCGTCCTCGGTCCCGACCACCACCCGGTCGGGGCGCTTGAAGTCCTCGATGGCGGCGCCTTCGCGCAGGAACTCGGGGTTGGAGACCACCGCGAACTCCGCGTCGGGCCGCCGCTCGCGGATGATGCGCTCGATCTCGTCGCCCGTGCCCACCGGCACCGTGGACTTGGTCACGACCACCGTGAAGCCGTCGATCAGGCCGGCGATCTCCTCGGCCGCGGCGTGGACGTAGCTGAGGTCGGCGTGCCCGTCGCCGCGCCGCGACGGCGTCCCCACCGCGATGAACACCGCGTCCGCCGAGCGGATCGCCTCGGCCCCGTCCAGCGCGAACGACAGCCGGCCGTCCCGGACGTTGCGGGCCACCAGATCGTCCAGCCCCGGCTCGAAGATCGGAATCTCGCCGCGCTCAAGCCGTTCGATCTTCGACGGATCCTTGTCGACGCAGGTCACGACGTGGCCGAAGTCGGCGAAACAGGCCCCCGACACCAGACCCACATAGCCGGTTCCGATCATCGCGACGCGCATGCGGGTTCATCTCCTGTGACAGACGGGTCGGGATAGCGGGCCGAAAGCGCCATAGCCACCCTCCCAAAGCAAAACCGCCGGCCCCTTTCGGGACCGGCGGCTCTGTTGTGGCCGTATCGACCTTCCGGGGTTAGCGGAAGTTGATGTCGATGG
>Ga0154912_104_pt1 | contig 13376 bp, 13 predicted proteins | sample RifCSPhighO2_01_FD_105881 | JGI IMG/M metagenome (GOLD analysis project Ga0154912, IMG submission 105881) | Caulobacterales bacterium RIFCSPHIGHO2_01_FULL_70_19 | reverse complement strand
CCGCCGACTCGGGGGCCAGCTCCTGCGGGCGCGGCTGGCCCGGCGCCGGCGGGCGCAGCCCGTACTCGGGCGGCACGGTCAGCGGCGCGGTGGAGACGGTCAGGAACTCGTCGGGCGTGACCTTGGTCAGGCCGATGCCCTGCCGGACGCTGGAGCACGCGCCGAGCGCAAGCGTCGAAGCGGCGATAGTCAGAACGGCGGCGGTGCGAAGGCGCATGATCGATCCCGGTGCGGCGCCGATGGAGGCGCGCTAATCCCTAGAGGAAGCGGCTGATTACGACTTTTCCACGGCGAGGCCAACCGCTGCGGCGATCAGCGCGTCCGCGCCTCGCCGGCGGCGTCCGGGGCGTCGCGCCTGGCGGCGCGCTCCGAAAGCACGGCGTCGAGGATCAGGAGGGCGACGCCGATGTTGATGGCGGCGTCCGCGATGTTGAACACCCAGGGAAAGCCAAGGCCCGAAAAGTCGAGGAAGTCGACGACATAGCCGAAGCGGATGCGGTCGATGACGTTGCCCAGCGCGCCGCCCATCACCAGCCCGATGGCGCTGACCAGCAGGCGGCGGTTGGTTCGGGTCGCCCAGACCGCCAGCACGACCGAGACGCCGATCGAGAAGAGGGTGAGCAGCCAGCGCGCCGACCCGTCGCCGAACAGGCCGAAGCTGACGCCGAAGTTGCGCACCCAGGTGAGATTGAAGATCGACTCCCAGACGACGATCTGGCGCGCTTCCGGAAGATCGAGTCCTCCGACCACCCACGCCTTGGTCAGCTGGTCGAGTACGATGACGACGATGGCGAAGCCGTAGGCGGCGTAGGCGATGCGGGGGATTTTCATTCGGTTCGCTGGATGGTGGCGGTTCCGGTTAGCAGCCCGGGCCCCGCTCGCGAAGGGGCAATCGCGCGATGATGGCGCGGTTGGGGCTTGCTCCCGGCGCCTGCAGGCCCGAGTTAGAATGACCTGATCCCCGGAACCTCCCATTCGCCCGAGACGGAGCGCCGATGCCGCATGCGGACAGTTTGATTCTCACCCTCGTCGGCGGCTTCGTCCTGGCGTTCGTGTTCGGGATGCTCGCCCACCGGCTCAAGCTGTCGCCTCTCGTCGGCTATCTTCTGGCGGGCGTGGCGGTCGGCCCGTTCACCGCGGGCTTCGTCGCCGACCCCGTGCTGGCGCCGCAGCTGGCGGAGATCGGCGTGATCCTGCTGATGTTCGGCGTGGGGCTGCACTTCTCTCCGGCGGACCTGATGAAGGTCCGCAAGGTGGCCGTGCCCGGCGCCCTGGTGCAGATCGCGGCGGCGACCGCCCTGGGCTGGCTGCTGGGGCGGTTCGCGCTCGGCCTGCCGGACGTCGAGGCGTTCCTGCTCGGGTTCGCCCTGTCGGTCGCGTCCACGGTGGTGCTGCTGCGCGCCGTCGAGGAGCGCCGGCAGCTCAAGGCGGAGGTCGGACGCATCGCCATCGGCTGGCTGATCGTCGAGGATCTGGTGATCGTCATCGCCCTCGTGGTGATGCCGCTGCTGATCGTGGCTCCGGGCGAGGCGCTGGACGGCGTTCAGCTGGCGCAATCGATGGCGTGGACGCTCGGGAAGGTCGCGCTCTTCGTCGGGGCGATGCTGGTGGTCGGGCCGCGGTTCCTGCCGTGGGTGCTCGTGCGGATCGCCCACACGCGTTCGCGCGAGCTCTTCACCCTCGGCGTGCTGGCCATGGCGCTGGGGATCGCCTGGGTGGCTTACCGAATGTTCCACTCCTTCGCCCTCGGCGCCTTCCTTGCGGGACTGGTGCTGAACAGCTCTCCGCTCGGCCATAACGCTGCCGAACGCTCGCTGCCGCTCCGCGACGCCTTTGCGGTGCTGTTCTTCGTCTCGGTCGGCATGCTGTTCGATCCGACCATCCTCATCCGTGAGCCGCTGGCGGTGCTGGGCGTGCTGGCGATCGTCATCGTCGGCAAGTCGCTGGCTGCGCTCGCCATCACAACGGTGTTCCGGCTCGACCGCGCGACGAGCCTCACGGTCGCCGCCAGCCTGGCCCAGATCGGCGAGTTCAGCTTCATCCTCGCGGCGCTCTCGGTCTCGCTCGGGGCGATGAGTCGGGAGACGCACGACCTGGTGCTGGCGGCGGCCCTGCTGTCGATTTCGCTGAACCCCTTTGTCTTCGCGCTGGTGGACCGCCTCGGGGCGCGTCCGGGTCCGGCTCCCGAGAAGGAGCCGGCCGGAGCACGGACCTGATTCGATCGCCGTCAGAGCACCCCGATCATCGAGGCGACCAGCGGGTGGCGGACGATGTCGCGCTCGGCGAGGCGAACCACGGCGATCTCCGGCACAGCCTCCAACCGGGTGGCGATGTCGGCCAGGCCCGACACGCCGGGCAGAAGGTCCGACTGGTGGGGATCGCCGGTCACCACCATGGTCGAGTGCCAGCCCAGGCGGGTAAGCAGCATCTTGAGCTGCACGTAGGTGCAGTTCTGGGCCTCGTCGACGACGATGAAGGCGTTGTTGAGGGTGCGTCCGCGCATGTAGCCGATCGGGGCGATCTCGATCAGGCCCTCGGCCATCAGCGCCTTGACCCGCTTCATCGACAGCCGGTCCGACAGGGCGTCGTAGAGCGGCCGCAGATAGGGGGCCAGCTTGTCCTCCATGTCGCCCGGCAGGAAACCGATCGACTCCCCGGCCTCGACGGCGGGGCGCGACAGGACGATGCGCCCGACCTTGCCGGCCTCCAGGGCCTCCACCGCCTTTGCGACGGCGAGATAGGTCTTGCCGGTCCCGGCCGGGCCGAGGGCCATGACGAGATTTGCGTTGTCGATCGCCGTCAGCAGTTCGGCCTGGCCGTCGGACTTGGGCTTCAGCGTCTTGAGATAGCCCTGCTCCCGTTCGTCGTTCGACGGGTAGGGAGACCAGCCGGCGTGGGTGGGAAGGCGCCGGACCTTGGCGTCCTCGGTGAACTGGCGCGAATCGAGGATGCCGTGCTCGCGGGACATCTCACGGGTTTGACGCTTCAGGGCCGCACGCTTGGTCATGGACGCCTCCAGGGCATGAAAAAAGGCGACGTCGCAAAGACGTCGCCTCGAACGAAGGTGGTGAGGAGGGCAGGGGATGCGATGCAGCCGCCCGGATCGGTGGAAGGACCATCCTCCAGCGGGGGAACCCGCCGAACCGAGCACGCCACGCGCGTCTCCAGGGTCTGGCCGGACCGGGCTTGATCCGGCTTCCGATCCGGGGCCGAAATGGCGGCCTCGAATCGCAAGAACACTCTGATGCTATCGTGGTTTCCAAACGCTTAAAGCGCTGAATGGGCTAAAGATAAGGTGATGTTTCGATGACGATATATGCGTTGGCGGACAAGAAACCGCAGCTTCCGCCTGAGGGCGAATACTGGATTGCGCCGAATGCAACGGTCGCAGGAGACGTGATTCTCAAGCCCGGCGCCAGCGTCTGGTTCGGCGCCGTGGTGAGGGGCGACAACGACCCGATCACCATCGGGCGAGACACCAACATCCAGGACGGCAGCGTCCTGCACTCGGATCCCGGCGAGCCGCTGACCATCGGCGACGGAGTGACCGTGGGCCACATGGTCATGCTGCACAGTTGCGAGATCGGCGACAACAGCCTGATCGGTATCGGAGCCGTGGTGCTGGGGCGCGCCAGGATCGGACGCAACTGCCTGATCGGCGCCAACACCCTCATCACCGAAGGCAAGGTCATCCCCGACGGATCACTGGTGGTAGGCCAGCCGGGCAGGATCGTCCGGCAGCTCGAAGCCGGACAGATCGAGGCGCTGAAGGCCTCGGCCGCGCACTATGTCCAGAACTGGAAGCGGTACGTCGCCGGGTTGACCCGGCTGTAGCCAACCGGATCAGGCGGAGCGGCGGTCATCGACGACGCAGAGCGCTGGCCGCCCGCGATCGCCGACAGCAACGGTCAGCCGCGCCGCCAGTCGCTGCGCGTGTCCGGTGACGCCGCGGGCTGCGCTCGCCGGGGCGATCAGACCCAGGAACATTCCCGGGCGGCCCTCGGCGCCGCGCAGGGGGGCTACGGTCACCTCGACCGGCGTTGCTTGCGGGCCGTGGGCGACGATCACGATCGGACGCGCCTCGCGTACAGCCTGCGCGAGGGCAGGGACGACGAGCGTCGGCGAAGATGCGCACCAGATGTCGAGGAAGCGGGCGCCGCCGAGCGCGCGATCCTGCAGCGCCTCCAGCCAGCTTCCGGAGAGCCGGAAGGTGGCGTCGGGCCCGGTTCCCTCGAGAAGAAAGGCCCTCGGAAGACGGGAGCCGAGGACCTCCGGTCTCAGCTGCGACCGGGCCGGCAGACCGCCGCGAACCTCCGGCCGCCTGGCGAGATCGACCCAGCGGTCGATCAGGAATTGCGTGTCAGGGTGGAACATCTCATCCGCCTCCGGGGGCGACGGCGCAAGCCGCGGGCCGAATGGCGAAACGGAAACGCAAGGCTTTTGAGGTTCTAATCTCCGCTGGAGCCGTCTGCGACCGGTAGATGCGCGCGTAAAATTTCTGGAGGTCGGCCCATGCGGGTGCGGATCATGACCTGGTTGCCGGCCGCTGCGGGCTTCCTCGCGCTTTCGGCGGCGGCCGACGAAGCCTCGGCGCAGTGCGGCCCTGTCTGCCCGCCCCCGCCGCCGCCTTGCTGCGAGCCGCCGCCGCCGCCTCCGCCGCCTCCACCGCCGTGCTGTGAGCTGCCGCCGCCTCCCCCATGCTGCGGCGGCGGCGGGGGCAATCTGAACGTCAACGTCAATGTCAACGCAAACGCCGAGGCCGGAGCCCGGGCCCGATCCGGGATCAACGCCCGCGCCGGCGGCAGCGTCTGGGTGAGCGGCGGCGGATCGGCCTACGTCACCGTCGACCAGCCCTATCCGACCACGATCAGCGGTCTGAACGTCGAGGGAGCGCGGATGCACCGGACGATTCGCGTGCCGTACGAGGAGCGCCGTCGCTGGGAAAAGCGGGTGGTCATCCAGGCGGTGTGCATCGACGACCGCAGCGTGCCGCATCCGGCCTCCCAGGTCCGACCGGACCGGGAGGTGGACGGCGATTACGAGGGCGAACTGTATCGTTGCCTGGCCGGCACCTGGCTGCAGGCGACGTGGGCCGAATACAACGGCGAGGTCCGGTTCGACGAGGCGGAGACGATCAGCTGCCGCAAGGGCGAGGCCCTCTGGCACGGTCGCGGCGGGCGCGTCGAGTGCCGGGCGCAGCGGGCCGAGCGGGACTGCAACGAGCGTTCGCTGCTGCGCCGCTACGGCGCCGGCGTGAAGATTCTCACCATGGTGCGCGAGGAGATCTACACCGCCTACCGCGAGGAGGTGGTGGAGGAGGTCGGCGTGGCCGTTCAGGGCGGCGCGATCACCCTCGACGGCGGGGTCGGCGGTCGGGTGTTCTGAACCGTTGCGAACGCGGCGTTCAGCCCGAAGTCAGGCGCGGTGTCGCAGGGTGACGCTGTCGGCGCTTCGTCGACGTTCCTGAGAAGCGACTGGCCCCGGCCCGAAAGGGACCGGGGCCTTTTTTCGCCTACTCCGCAGCGGCTTGCGACGACACCACGACGGCGCGCCAGGCCGTGTCCGGCCGCAGGTACTGCCGGGCCAGCGTCTGGATGTCGGCCGGCGTAATGGCTTCCAGGTCGGAGATGTGCGTAAGAGTCTGCTCCACCTCCGAAGGCCGCTCGGCGACATCCGCCAGCTGGGCCAGCCAGTACTCATTGCTGGCCTGACGGCGGCGCAGCGATTCGATGACCGGCAGGCGGGCCCGGTTCAGTTCGTCCTCGCTCGGCGGCGCGTCGCGGAGGGAGGCGGTGATCGCTTCCACGGCCGCGTAGAACGCGTCGAGCTTGTCCGCCGCCGTCTCCGCCTGGATCGAGATCGAGCCGTAGTCCTCATAGACGTCGGAGGCGCTGGCGCCGACGCCGGGCGAATAGGCCAGGGCCTGGCGTTCGCGGATCTCGTCCAGCACCCTTAGCTTGAGCACCTCGGCCAGGATCGAGGCGCGCCGGGCTTCCGTCCGGTCGCCGACCGCGTCTGTGGTCGGCCAGGCGATGTAGGCCAGCGCCTGTTCGGCCGGGCCGTTGTGGGTCAGCCGGACGGGCTCGGCGGTCGGCGCGGGGAAGCGCAGCTCCGTCGCCCCCGGGGCCGGTTGGGCGTCGGGACCGCGCGCGGGCAATGCGCCGAAGGTTGGCGCAACGGCGGCGATCGCGTCCTCGACGGTCAGATCCCCCACCATGACGACATCGATCGGTCCTGACGCCAGACCCCCGGTCACGCCGGCGCGGAGGTCCTCGATGTCCCAGCCGGCGATCTCTTCGGGCGAGGGCAGGCTCTGCCGCTTGTCGCCGCTGGCCAGCAGGCCGGAACCCTGGATCAGGAAGGCGCCGCCAGGGGTGGCCATCAGCTGGTCGACCTGCTGCGGGAAGACCGACTTGATCAGCTGGAGCGGAGCGGGACGCAGGCCGGGATCCGTGAGATAGGCCGCCAGCACCTGGGTCTGCAGCGCCAGATCCTCGGGACGGGTGGCGCCGGAGAGCTGGTAGCTGTCGCCCTCGACCCCGAAGCCCGCCGAGAAGATGCGGCCGTTCAGCACCCGGCTCAGCTCGTCAAAGGTGAGTCGGCCAAGGCCGCCTGGCGGCACGATCTGCGACGCCAGCAGCTGCGGATCGGCGCGGTCCGGGCTGATTCCCCGCTCGCCGATCCCGGTGCGAACGCTGACGAGGATCTGCTCCTCCCGGAAGTCGGTGGGCTTCACCGTCAGGCGCACCCCGTTGGCGAAGGTGACGACCGTCGCGCCCAGTTCGGCGATCTCGCGCCGCTCAGCCACGGCGCCCCGCTCGCCGAAGGCGGTATAGGGCCACTCCAGTTCGGCCTGGGCGGCCGGAGCCGCGACCGGGACCTGACGCGAGGCCTCGAGAGCGGCCGTCACGGCCGCTTCGCCGCCCTCGATCTCGACGGGCGTGACGAGAAGGGCCAGCGGGCCTTCGCCCTGGAACACGCCCTTCACCGCCTCGCTCACCTCGGCGGCGGTCAGGCCGTCCACGGCGGCGTTGAACAGATCGAGATTGGTCTGCGGCGCGCTGAACACCTCCTTCTCGTTGACGGCGTTGATCAGCTGGCCGGCGAGCTGCGGCGTGCGTCGCGTGGCCGCGCCGGCGACCGCGTTCTCCAGCGCAGTGCGGACGGCCGTGATCTCGCGCTGCAGCTCCGCCTCCGACACGCCGTACTCGACCAGGCGGCGCTGCTCCTGCTCGACCGCCTCAAGCGCCCGCTTCCATTCGCCGGGCGCGAACTGGGCGGTGACGGTGGCGATGTCCAGGCTCTCCGCCAGGGTCGCCTCGCCTCCGCCCGCGGAGGAGAAGGGCGGATTGTCGGTGCGGGCGATCTCGCCGAGACGGCGGTTGAGAACCGCAACGCCCAGGCCCCGGATCAGGTCGTCGCGACGCTCGGCCACGGTGTCGGGATCGCGCTCGGGAGTGCGGATCCAGTTGAGCTGGATGGAAGACTGGACGCCGGGCTCCACCAGGATGCGGGTTTCCGGCTCGCGTGGCGCCACAACCCCGAGGTCCGGCTCCGGACCGTCAGCGGCGCGAGGCTCCCAGCTCTCGAAGGCGCGTCGGATCTTGTCTTCCATCACGTCGACGTCGAAGTCGCCCACGGCGACGAAGGTCGCACGCGACGGCCGGTAGTAGGCGTCATAGAATTCGACGAAGCGCTCGCGCGGGGCGGTGCGGATGATGGTCAGGTCGCCGATCGGGAGACGCTGCGAGATCCGCTGACCCGGCGCCAGAAGGCCCAGCTGGGCCTTGATCGAGCGCAGGCCCGGGGTGTTGCGCAGTCGCTCCTCGCCCTCGATCACCCCGCGTTCGGCGTCGACGGCGTCGGCGGCCATCAGGGCCTCCGAGACCTGCTCGCGCATGATGTGCAGGCTTGTGTCGACGGTCTCGTCGTTCGTGCGCGGCAGTTCCAGCATGTAGACCGTCTGGTCGAAGCTGGTGAAGGCGTTGGTGTCGGCGCCGAACGCCAGGCCCAGACGCTCGAGGATGCGCAGAAGATCGTTCTCGGGGACGTTCGTGGTCCCGTTGAAAGCCATATGCTCCATGAAGTGGGCGAGGCCGAGCTGGTCCTCGTTCTCCATCAGCGAGCCGGCGTCGATGCGCAGGCGGAACGAAGCCTGGCCCGGCGGCGTGGCGTTGCGCAGGATCGCGTACTGCATGCCGTTCGGCAGGACGCCGAAACGGACGTTCGAGTCCGCCGGGATGTCGCTGCCCGCCTGGGCCCAGGGATCGGAGGGCTGCGCCTGCGACTGCGCGAGGGCCGGCGTGGCGGCCGTGAGCACGGAGAGGGAGGCGGCGGCGAGAAGCAGAAGGCGTGGCGATCGCATCAGCGGTCACTCCGATGGGCGCACGCCGGGACGCGTTGCGCGGGAAAACAGGAAGGACCGCGAACTACTCAGAAACGCCGACGCCCCGCACAACCCTTGTGCGAGCTGCCGGCTGGCTCAAGTTACAGAAGGTTAATGTGTGGGCCGGGAGACGTAGAAGGTGGCGGAGTTGCCGACCGCGTTCGCCCCCGTGATCACCGCCCGATTGGAGCCGGCCACGGTCGTCGTGGCCTGGGCCGAGACGTTTCCGTCGTTGGTCTGGACGTTCGTCGCTTCCAGATAGCCCGGGCATTCCGAACAGGCGTAGCCGGTCACCGCATTTCCGACCGCTTCGGCGCCGACATAGACGTCATAGCCGTTGGTCCCCGAGAAGGTGGCGCTCACGTCCACGCCGCCCGAGTTGAACTGGCTGTTGTCGATCTCGACGTAGATGTCGTTGTTGCCGACCGAGAGCTCGTTGGCGGCGCCGCGTGCGTAGGCTTCGGCGCGCCCGTAGTCGTAGGCTGTGGTCAGGGCGGCGGCGCGGACGAAGGCGGTGTTGGTCTGATCCGACGCGGTCACCACCGACCCGCCCTGGTTGTACAGAACCGCCTGGTTCGCGGTCGCGCGGGCGCGCGACGCCAGATCCCAGGCGTTGCCGGCGTTGGCGCTGGCGTCGGCTTCGAGGAAGGCGCCGGTAGAGGACTGGACGATCGACAGGTCCTGGCCCGAGGTCTGGACGCTGGTCGCCGCTACGGCGTTGCCGACCGCGTCCGCCGTGACCGCCGCGCCGGCCGGGATGTACTGGCTCTGGATGCGGCTGAAGGAGCGGACGGTGGCGGCGTTCGCCTGGTCCACGTCCCCCTGGAGAAGCGAGCCTTCGCCGTACAGGGCGACGGTGTTGGAGACGGCCGAGGCGGCCACGTTCCCGCCGGCGTGGAGGCGGGCCGACGAGTCGCCGACCTCGCTGACTGCGCTGACGAGGCCGCCGGTGTTCGACTGGACGGCGTCCGTCGTCAGGTCCGCGTCATAGGCGCTGACCCCCAGGTAGTTGCCGCCGGCCTGGGTGACCACGTTGACCTCGCCCCAGGTGTCGCCGCCGAGGGCGACGTCTGTACGGGCCGTGGCGTCGCCACGCATGTCCTGATCGGACTGAACTGTGATCGAGCCGTTCTCGACCGCGCCCGAGGCGGAGTTGCCCTGGGCCGAGGTGTCCGCGGTCACCTGGTCCTGGGCGTCGACGACGTTGATCATCTGGTGCGAGAAGACGTCGCCCAGTTGGAGCTGCTGGTTCAGGACAAGGGAGTCCTGCGGGGGCGTCTGCGACGCGGCCTCAGTAGCGGCCGCGGCGCACAGCGCCGTCGCGGCGATCGTGCCAGCGAGACGGATCCGCACGGGTGTCGCCATTGTTCGTATCCGTGTTGGGGTAGGCGGGGTAGTAGCCGCCGGTCGGGCCGACCGTACCGCCGAGAGGGTCGGGCCCGGCTGAAAGGCAGATCTCCGGACCGGGCGCGCCGTAGAGATTGGCCATGAACTCGACCGTGGCCCGCTCGATCAGGGCCCGCACCGCCAGCTGCACCGGCTCGAGACCGCCTTCGCCGGCGGAGATGTCGAAGACATTGCCGTTCAGGAAGTCGAACACCCCCGCCGAGATCTCCCGGCCGATGATCTGCTTCTGGTAGGAGATGACGTCGACGACCTCGAGGGTGGTGGTCTGGACCAGTCGCAGGTCGATGGCCACGTTCATCACGAAGGCCTTGCCGGAGAAGGCCGTCGACAACGGCGTGTCCGTCTCCGCCTGTCCGGCGGCCATGTCGAAGCCCCCCGAACGGATGTTGTAGTTCACCTCGGTGATGCCGCCGATGATGTAGAAGTCGGTGCCGGGCACCGAGCCGGCGAGGATGCGGCGGTAATGGACGTCGTCCGCCCCGCCCGCGCCCTCGTCGCCGATCAGGCGGTTGTTGGCGTAGCGCAGCTCCATCTCGGAAACCGAGGTGTCGTAACGCTCGACGATCCGCGCCCCCGACTTGGCCAGGGCGGTCATGGCCATCAGGGAGGCGCCGCCGGTGATCTGGCGGCCCCCGTCGGCCGACACCGTGCCCGTGTAGTCGCTGATCCGGCCCACGGCGATGCGCGGCGAGGGCAGGTTGTAGCGCCTGGCGTAGTCCGCCATGCAGTAGAGGGCGGCGGAGTAGGGGGTCGGGTTGGCGATGACCGGCGCATTGCCGATGGGCGTCGCATAGGTGCCCTGGGGGCTCGCCGACGAGGAGATGCAGCCCGTCAGCAGGGCCGCGACGCCGGCCACCGCGACCGCCCCCTTCAGTCGGGGAGGGAACTGGCCGGGATTCATGGATGCCTCGGGCTGCTATTGAGGTCTGTCCCGGCGGTGACGTCGCCGTTGTTGACCTGCCGGGAGTTGACGATGACCGTGTTGTGGTTGCCCTGGACGACCACGTTCAGGTTGTTGCCGATGGCGGTCGAGCCGCCGATCGTCGTTCCGTTTCCGCCTGCGCCGCTGAAGCTGGAGGACACGCCGCCCGAGGTGCTCGAATAGGCGCTGGCCCCGGACTGGATGAGTCCGTTGACGATGAGCCGGTTGCCGTTTTCGTCACGCGTCGACCCGGTTTGCGGGCGGGCGGTGGTATAGCGCGAGCCGCCGTATCCGGCCTGGTATGTGGCCATTCCGGCAGAGCCGGCGGATTGGGCGGCGGCCGCGGCCGGGAGTACGAGTGCGGCGAGCGCCGCTGCAGTAGCGGCCAGTGTCGTGACGGACATGCGCCCTCCCGTTGTCTACGGACTACGAGCCGCTGAGGACCCTGCGTGCCAATCTGGATCATGGTTATTAAGAAGCGCTTGCCAGAGGCGCAGTCGCTCGCCAGATCAATGACCTGCGTCGTTTCCGAGGCCGAACCTGACCGATCCCGCAACCGACAGGGTATTCAACGCGCCGGCGGTCTCGCTGCTGGTCGCCGTATCGATGCCGCTGCTCTACCTGTTGCAGGGGTGGCTTCCGGAAGACGGCCTCGCGTTCGCCTTTCAGCCTGCCTCGCTTGTCGTCGGAGGCTGGTGGCCGGGGCTGCTGACGGCGATGTTCCTGCACGCGGGCTGGGCCCACGTCGGGATGAACGCGGCCGGAGCGATCGCCTTCGGCCCGCCGGTCGCACGCCTCATGCCCGGCGCCCGCGGGGCGGCCGGTTTTCTCCTCTTCTATATGGCGTGCGGTCTGGCGGCTGCGCTCGGATACGGCCTGGCCCACCTTGGCAGCGATGCCCTGATGGTCGGCGCCTCAGGCGCCGTCTTCGGACTGATGGGCGCGGCGATCCGGCTCCTGGGCCGGCGGAGCGGCCGCCTTCGCCCCCTGACCGACCGGCGCGTTCTCACCACATCGGCGGCGCTGATGCTGGTGAACGCCGGCGCCGGGATGATCGGCTTCGCGCCCGGCATGGAAGGGGCGGCCGTCGCGTGGGAGGCGCACGCCTTCGGTTACCTGTTCGGGCTGCTTGCGATCGGCCCATGGGCGCGGCTGTGGGGCCCAACGGCGCAGCCGTTTGATTCGTCCACCGATCTGCGCGACCCTCGCCTCTGAAGAGCGGCCCGGTCCGCGGCCGTTCCGCGAGACGGAAGGAGGAGCCGCCATGCTTGTCGCCGAGATTCTCAAGGGGAAGGGACACGCGGTGTGGTCGGTGGCTCCGGAGCTGCCGCTGGCGGAGGCCTGCGCGGAGCTGGAACGTCGCAGCGTCGGAGCCGTGATCGTTTGCGACGGCGATCGCGTCGTGGGCGTGCTGTCCGAACGGGACGTGGTCCGCGCCATCGCCCGCGGCGGCCAGGCCGTCCTGTCGCGGCCTGTCTCGGACTACATGACGGCGGATGTGGTGTTCGCCGCGCCGGGGGAGACGGTCGGCGTCCTGATGCAGCGCATGACCGATCGCCGGATCCGGCACCTCCCGGTGCTCGTCGAGGGCCGGCTGGACGGGGTGATCTCGATCGGCGACGTGGTGAAGTGCCAGATCGACGAGGCGACGCGCGAAGCGGAATCCCTGCGCACCTATATAGCGGCGGGCTGAGACGCGGACGGACCCGCGTCGGTCGACCGGGAGTCGGCGAGAAAGTTCGAAAATCCGTCAGAATCGGGTTGCGGGCGAAAGGGGCCCTGCGTATATCGCCGCCTCGCTCGGAAACGGGCCGGCCGCCGGGGCCGCGGAGACGAAAGTCTCCCGCTCCCACGGAAAGAAAGAAGCGAAAGCCTCTTGATTTCCGGACGCGGTCTGGTTAGGTTCCGCGCTCCAATCGAATCGTCGGAAACGAAACAGAGGGAAGCCCCTCCGGCTTCACTCGGCGGTTTTCTGCGGTCTGGAAGGTCTCGATCTTCCCCTCCGCAGAATGGCTGAAAAGCCCGGTTGACACGGAGATCGGCCTTCCCTAGAGAGCCGTCTCCGCCGCCCTCCGGGGCGGTTCCGAACAGAGAGGTTCTTCTTCAAAAAGAACCACTTGACGCGGAAAACTGAGGCGGTAAACACCCGCCTCCCTGGCCTCCGGGCCGGGCCTGCAGAGAAAGGTTCTTCTTCAAAAAGAACCGCTTGACGCAGGGAAATGAGGCGGTAAACACCCGCCTCCCTCGCCTCCGGGCGGGGCCGTCGGAAAGAGGTTCTTCTTCGGAATAACCGCTTGACACGGAAAACCGAGGCGACTAAATCGCCGCCTCCGCCGCAACCGGGCGCTAAACGGTGGGGCCGGTCTCCGGTTCCCGGGTCTTTGAAATCGTTGATCTGGAAAGAGAAACGCAGGCGGCGGTGTCCTGGCGATAACCCTTCGAGGTTATCTCGACACTGACATCTGCGGTCTTTTTGAAAAGACACCATGAAGTCGATCTTCGGATCGATGATCGTGGGATCTCGTCAAGAATACGTAGAACTAATGCCAGATGGCGCTTCGGCGCTGTCATGCTTAGGTCAGAAGTCAACTCAACCTGAGAGTTTGATCCTGGCTCAGAGCGAACGCTGGCGGCAGGCCTAACACATGCAAGTCGAACGAA
>Ga0154912_106_pt1 | contig 13513 bp, 18 predicted proteins | sample RifCSPhighO2_01_FD_105881 | JGI IMG/M metagenome (GOLD analysis project Ga0154912, IMG submission 105881) | Caulobacterales bacterium RIFCSPHIGHO2_01_FULL_70_19 | reverse complement strand
CCGGCCTCTTGCCAACCCCAACAACCCCAGCTCAGATCAACTACGGACTCTTGTTATGGCTGGATGAGAAACGGGGGTCACGTCACCTAGCTTCTATGACATCCATCCAGCGGTCCACACGCGCGCTGAAAACCGGATCAAACTTGGAACGGATTTGGCCGATGTAAGCGAGACGCAACAACCAGAGGAGAACCGAAAGCAGGCCGCCTGAGACAAACAGATTGTCGGTGTGGCGGAGGTGAGGGTCTATCCACCCAGCAGCCCGCAGGGACTCCGCCGAGAGCTCTATGGTCCACCCGTCAGGATGGCGTGTCGGGATCTTGATCTGGCCGCTGGAGAGGACCTCCTGGACGTCCGCGATGAAGGCCAGGAGAGCGTAACCCAAGGCTTGAGGGCCCGCCTTGATAAGAATCCAGACCCACAGCACGACGAGTCCGACTCTCAGACAGCGGTCGGCCTTTTGGGTCGCCACGATGAGCGGATAGGTCATTTGACGTCGTGGATCGACGGCAGGTGGCCTTGGCGCCTGAGCCAGTGCGCCGCGAAGGCCTCCTGCAGGCTCCAGAGACGCTCATCTCCGGTGCAGGAGTAGTCGGCGAACGGTGAGGGGGGTTGCTCTCCAAAGAGCCTTGCCGCCTCCTTTGTTATGTCGTCCCTGATCGTTTCCAAATCCGCCACCGGCGCGCGATCGGGTTCGAAGAGCTTGGAGGCTATCAGGAGAGAAAGGCTGCAGCTAACGAATCCAAAATAGGCGGCGCTTTTAGTGAAATAGTTTTCCGCTGTGGCGCGGTACTCGTTGATGATCATCTCGGCCAGCTCGCTGGTCGTAAGGCCGGACTTCTCGGCATATTTCCTAAGGAAGCTTCCGCTCTCTTGGGTCAGCCTCAGGTGAACCCGGTCCTTGTTAAGTTTGCGAGATCGCTTGGGAGCACCCGCCATCAAATCGCCTCCATGGAATAAACTGCAATCAGCATTGCAATATCGCAGCCTGGCCGTTATGCCTAGGGTATGACGCTCTCCCGATCTCACATCGAATTCGCATCTTTCACCCCGGCGGAAGCCGCCGCCATCACGGGGGTCCAGCAGGGTGCGCAGCGAGACTGGAGGCGACGCGGTGCCCTCCCGAAGTCGGAGGGGTGGGCCAAATTCACCTCTTTGGGCCTGATCGAAATCGCGCTTCGGAAAACGATGGGCGAGATGGGGATGCCCCACGTCGAGCCATCTTTGGATCTGCACGAAGCGGTCCTGCAGGCTCAGACTTGGGCCGCCACGGCGTCGGGCGCGGTGGCGTTCGAAGACGGACTGGATGCGGTGGGTGAGTTCCCAATGGGCCCGCCGACAGCGCGATATGCATGGGCAAGTTTCCCGTGGCAGAGCAAACTTGAACTGAAATTGCTCGCCAGCCTGGCTGACCTTCAGTCGGCCATCGACCGGGAGCCGCGGGACGGTGTCGTTCTGATCGACCTCAAAGCGTTGGGTCTCCAGATTGCGACGCGAGCGGGTGAGCCTCTCTGGAAGGTCAAGCGCGGTCCTGACCCGGCCGAGTTGATAGCCGCGCTGAATCGCGCGAGCGCGGGAGATCTCGAAGCCCAGAGCGAACTGGCACGCGTCGGCATATTCGACTGGAAGGTGGTGCAGAATTGACCTCCACTGACCGCCATCCCGAAGCGATGCGAGTGGAGTTGGAAAGACTCATCGCGCGCCTGAAAGCCGACTTGCCGTTGAGCCTCCCGCCTCGCGGCCTCAGCCGCGAGCAGGCGTGCAAGTACATTGGCGGAATCAGCCCAACCAAGTTCGATGAGCTGGTTCGGCAGGGGAAGATGCCGCAACCGAAGCGGATCGGCAGCAGGAAGCTGTGGGATCGAGACGCGCTCGACCTCGCGTTCAACGCGTTGCCCGAAGACGGACCTTCTCACGACGACAATCCGTGGGACGTCGCAGCTTGAAGCCCAAGCCGCCGTACGTTTCCTACTACCTGGATCGCCACAAGAAGCTTCGCTGGCGATTTCGCCGTACAGGATTGCCCGAGAGCCAAACCCGCGAGCCCTTTGGCAGTGAGGCTTGGTGGTCCTGGTACAACGCGGCCCTGAACGGGACGCCGGCACCGGTCGGCGCGGCGAGAACCGTTCCCGGATCGATGACCGCCCTCATCGTCGCCTACTACGCTTCCGCGGACTTCAAAGGCCTCCGGCCGGCCACGCAACGCACATATCGAGGAATCCTGGAGCGCTATCGCGAGAAGCATGGCTCCAAGCCGGCCGCGCTCCTAGAGGCGATCCATATCCGAAGGCAGATGGACCAGATGTCGGAGACCCCGGCGGCGGCCAACAACATGCTCAAGGTTCTTCGAGCTCTCGTGCGGTTCAGCATCGATCGAGGCCTCCTCCGGAACGATCCTACGGTCGGGGTGAGGATGTTGAAGTACCGATCAGAGGGCTTTCACACCTGGACGGAAGAAGAGGTCACGGCGTTCGAAAGCAGCTGGCCCGTTGGCACGAGGCAGCGGCTGGCCTTCGACCTCCTCCTCTATACGGCGCAACGGTCTGCCGATGTGCGCCAGATGACATTCGCGCAGATTCAGGCAGGCCGTGTTCAGGTCCGCCAGGAGAAGAGCGGCCAGCTCGTCGATATTCCGATGCACCCCCGCCTGCAGCGCTCACTGGAGGGCATAGGCCGTTCTAACGGGATCATCGTTCTGACCGTCCACGGCGCGCCCTATGGCGAGAAGAGCTTCGGCAACTGGATCAAGAAGGCCGCCAAGGCCGCAGGGCTGCCTCACTGCTCCGCCCACGGCTTGCGCAAATCCGCGTCTCGTCGACTGGCCGAAGCTGGCTGCACCACCCACGAAATCGCTGCGGTCACAGGCCACCAGAGCCTGAAAGAGGTCGAGCGCTACACGCGCGCGGCGGGGCGAAGAGATCTGGCTGACGCAGCGCTGAGCCGGATCAGATGATCGGAAGGCCCAATCGCGCTGTCTAACCGCAGACGCGAAGTTAGACGGAACAACAAATAAGAGGTTGAAAATGTACCATAAAATCAGAGTGGTGGCGGACAGAGAGGGATTCGAACCCTCGATAGGCTTTCACCTATACACGCGTTCCAGGCGTGCGCCTTCAACCACTCGGCCACCTGTCCGTATCCACCTGCGGCGGAAGGCCCGCCGGGAGTGGACCGGCGGGAGGGGCGCTGATTAGAACAGTCGGCCCCCCTCGGCAAGCGCCGCCTGAGGCCCCATATCGGCGGCGAGCCGCCGCCCGGAGTGACCCCCATGCTGTTCCAGAAGACCCACGACATGCCGACCGCCGACGCCGCCCTGCCGGGCCGCGACCAGCCCGTGCGAACCGACGAGGTGCACTACGTCACCGGCCGCCCGCTGAAGGGGCCGCATCCGGAGGGGTTCGAGACCGCAGTCTTCGGCATGGGCTGCTTCTGGGGCGTCGAGCGGGTGTTCTGGCAGCTGCCGGGCGTGTGGGTGACCTCGGCCGGCTACGCCGGCGGCTTCACCCCCAATCCGACCTACGAGGAGGTCTGTTCGGGCCGCACCGGCCACGCCGAGGTGGTGCAGGTGGTCTTCAATCCGCACGAGATCAGCTACGGCGAGCTGCTGAAGACCTTCTGGGAGAACCACGATCCGACCCAGGGCATGCGTCAGGGCGGCGACGTCGGCACCCAGTACCGCTCGGCCATCTACTATCTGAACGACGCGCAGCGGACGGAGGCCGAGGCCAGCCGCGACGCCTACCAGGCGGCGCTGACGGCGGCGGGGCAGGGGACGATCACCACCGAGATCGTCCCGGCCGGGCCGTACTACTTCGCCGAGGATTATCACCAGGGCTACCTGGCCAAGAACCCGGGCGGCTACTGCGGCATCGGCGGCACCGGCGTGACCTGCCCGATCGGCGTCGGCGTCATGGCGGATTCGGGGGCCTGAGCATGGACCGGGCGGGGGTCGGCAAGCTCTGCCTGGCGCTGCCTGGCGCGACGCTGGACCATCCGTTCGGCGACGACCACGACGCCTACAAGGTCGGCGGCAGGATGTTCGCCATCGTCGGCGGCCTGGGCGGGCTGTCGTTCAAGGTCTCGGACATCGCCTTTGAAGTCCTGACCGAGGAGGGGCGGGCCCGGCCCGCGCCTTACCTGGCGCGGGCGAAGTGGGTGCATCTGGAGGACCCGGCCGACTGGCCCGACGACGAGCTGGCCGGGCATCTGACCATCGCCCACGGACTCATCGCGGCGAAGCTGCCGAAGAAGCAGCGGGCGGCGCTGGGCCTCGCCTGAGGGTCAGTCCGCCGGCCTCGCCTTCTCCTCGGCGATCCAGCGGTCCATCCGCGCGTCGAGCAGCCCCAGCGGCAGGGGGCCGTCGACCAGCAGGGCGTCGTGGAAGCGGCGCACGTCGAAACGGTCGCCCAGCTCGCGTTCGGCCCGGGCGCGGATTTCGCGCAGGCGGATCTCGCCGATCTTGTAGGCTGTGGCCTGGCCGGGCCAGCCGATGTAGCGCTGCAGCTCGGTCTCGATGTTCAGCGGGGCCAGCGCCGAGTTGTCGCGGAAGCAGGCGCGGGCCTGTTCGATATCCCAGCCCAGCCAGTGGATGCCGGTGTCGGCGACCAGCCGGCAGGCGCGCCACATCTCGTAGCTGAGCCGGCCGAAGCGCTCGTAAGGCGTGCGGTAGAAGTCCATCTCCTCGCCGAGGAACTCGGCGTACAGCCCCCAGCCCTCGGTGAAGGCGGTGACGTCGACGCTGCGCCGGAAATAGGGCCCGGCCTCGGCCTCCTGCTGCAGCGCGATCTGCAGGTGATGGCCGGGCACGGCCTCGTGCAGGGTCAGGGCGGGCAGTTCGTAGAGCGGCCGCTGGTCGAGCGCGGAGGTGTTGACGAGGTAGCCGCCCGCCACCCCGTTCTCCATCGAGCCGGGGAAGTAGCGGCCCGTGGTGTAGTTGGCCTCGATCTCCCGCGGCACCGGGCGCACGCCGTAGGGGGTGCGCGGCAGGGTTCCGAACAGGGCGGGGAGGCCGTCGTCGGCCCGCTTGGCCATCTCCGAGGCCTTCTCCAGCAGGTCCTCGCGGGTCGGGGCGTAGAACTGCGGGTCGCTGCGCAGGAAGGCGAGGAAGCCGGCGAAGTCGCCGGTCCAGCCGGCGGCGCGCATCTCGGTCTCCATGCGGGCGCGGATGCGGGCGACTTCCCGCAGGCCCAGCTGGTGAACCTCGTCCGGGGTCATGTCGGTGGTGGTGTAGCCGCGCACGAGGAAGGCGTAGAGCTCGCGCCCTCCCGGCCGGTGCACCAGGCCCAGCGTTTCAGGCGCGCGCGGCAGATAGTCCTCGCGCAGGAAGCGCGCCCACTCGCGTCGGACCGGCATGATTCCCTCCGCCACGGCGCGGACGGCGCGGGCGCGCAGCGCGGCCTGCTCGGCCGGGGGAATGGAGGCGGGAAGCGTCTCGAACGGCCGCAGCAGCGGGTCCGTCTCGGCCGTCACGGCCGCCTCCGGTTCGATCAGGGTCAGGGCGTTCTCGACGGTGGGCCGGGGCTGGATCAGGCCGGTCTCGAGCCCGCGGCGGGCGCTGGCCAGCTGATCCTCGTAGAAGCGCGGCAGGGCCTCCAGCCGCGCAATCCAGGCCTCGGCGTCCGCCCGGTTGGCGATGCGCGTCACGCTCGCCAGATAGCCCGCGGTCTGGCCCGGTCCGCCTTCGGAGCTGAAGGCGTCGATCCGGCCGGTGTCCAGCGGGATGCGGTCCAGGGCGCGGCGCAGCACATAGCCGAGGAAGGCGTGGTTCAGGCGGTCGTCGTCGGACAGCCCGGCCGGGTCGATCCGGGCGAGGCGCGCGGCGAACCCGTTCAGCACCGGCGCCTGGGCCGTCTCGAAGGCGCGGGAGACGTCCGGCAGGCGGCGCTTGGCGGCCGCGTCCCCTTCCATCCCGGCGGTGACGGGATCCACGCTGCGCAGCCAGGCCTCGTAGTCGGCGAGAATCGAGGCGAGCGCCGGATCCTCGGCCTGCCGCGCCGCTTCCGGCGGGCGCGGATCGGTCCGGGCGAGAGCCGGATCGGCGGCGAGAAGCAGGGCGGCGGCGCCCGCGGCGAGAATGGTTTTCATCGAGTCCCCTCCGGATCGGCCGCGACTGCACCGGAGCCGAGGCGACGCGTCAACCGCAGAAGGCGAAGAACTGCTCGATGCGCCCGGCCGACCCGGCGTGGGGGACGTAGGCCTCGCGCTGTCCGCCCTGCCACCGCGCCAGCCAGGCGACGCGGCGGAACCGCTGGAAAACGGGCTCGTCCGCCTCGGCGGCGGCGCTGAGGATCAGGCCGTCATGTATCAGGTCCGTCTCCGGAGCGGCCGCGTACCGGCCGGTTTCTCCGCCGGACTCCAGCAGGATGACCGGTTCCGCGTCGGGCGGGGCGAGGGCGGCCATCGCGAGGCGGCCCTCGCCCCGGCGACAGTCGAATGCGATGCGGACGTCGTCGCTTTCGGCCACGCCGTAGGCCAGACGGGCGTCGGCTCCGTCCTCGTGCAGGATCCAGTCGTAGCCCTCGACCGGTGCCGGCTCTGGCTGCGGCGGGATCGGCTCAGCGGGCGGGGGCGTGCTCGCGCAGGCGGCGAGCGCCGCCGTCAGGACCAGCACCGGCAGCAGGTCGCGAATGCGCATGGGGATCTCCGGTTCAGCCGGAGCAGAGTTCGGCGAACCGCCGCAGCTTGGCAAGATGGGGACTCGCCACCTCGACGGTCCGGCGATGCTGCCCCACCGTCACCGCCAGCCGCCCCCGCACGCCGAAGGCCGCGAACACCGGGTGATCGGTGCGCAGGGCGAGCTTCACGCCGCCGGCGCGGGCTGCGCTCGCTTCGGCCACGGCCGTGACTTCGCCCGCGCTGACGCGCGCCATGCCGCCGTCGCCCTCGCCGCCGTACAGGGTCAGGTGGGCGACGCTCTGGCCGGGCTCGCACTCGAGCGTAGCGCGGAGGTGCGCCGTGTCGGGCACTTCGTTGGCCAGCACGACCGGCGAGTCATCGGCGTAGAGGGTCCAGGTCCAGCCCGCGTCGGGCGGCGCGGCCGCCGGTGTCTGGGCGGCCGCCGAGATAAGGGCCCAGGCGGCGAGCAGGTCGATCATGTTCCAGCCCCTGTCGCCTGCCCGCGGAGGGGGTCAGGCCCGGTTTCCGCCGCACCAGGTGAAGAAGGCGCCGATCAGCCGGCGCTCCCTTGCGGTGGCGGTCAGTTCAAATCTACCCGCGTCGCCGTCGACCGCCAACGTCCCGGTTCGCGCCAGCCGCCGAAGGACAGGATCGGTGGTCGGAATGCGGGCCTCGTCGGGCAGGCCGCCGCCCAGCGGGTCGATCTCCGCCGGCCCCGTCGAGGCGTGCACGAGGCGGGGGCTGGCGGGCTGGACGTCGCCGTACACCGTGGCGGTCGGCCGCCCGGGCTCGCAGGTCATCATCAGCGCCAGCTGGTCCGAGTTGGCGAGGCCGTAGGCCAGCTTCGCCATCGGGCCCTCATGGCTGAGGTGCCAGCCCATTCCGTCGGGGGCGGGCGGGGCGTCGGAGTTGGTCGCGCTCGACTGGGCGGCGGCGGCGATCAGCCCAAGGGCGGCGACGGCGGGAATGGCGAACCGGAACATACAGATTACTCGCGTCTGACCCGGCAAACGCTGCTCTTCCGCAAGGGTTCACGGCCCCGCTTCGGCGATCTTGAACTGCGCCTTAATCTGTTGCCGATTTATCGCGAGGCTGGAGGCGGCCCCTAGAAGGGGCTGAAACGCTCCAGCAGCGACTGGGCCGCGGGGGTCGCCTGCACCCGGCTGATGTCGCCCCGGCCGCCGTAGCTGATGCGGGCCTCGGCGATCTGGGTGTGGCGGATGGTGTTGGCCGAGGAGATGTCCTCGGGCCGGACGATGCCGGCCACCGTCAGCTCCCGCACCTCGCGGTTGGTGCGCACTTCCTGCCGACCCTGGATCACCAGGTTGCCGTTGGCCAGCACGTCGGTGACCACGGCGGCGATGGTCAGGCTGACCCGTTCCGAGCGGTTCACCGAGCCGGAGCCGGTCGCGTTGGACTCGCCCTCCATACCGATCATGTTGCCGGCGTCGAACCCGCCCGGGAAGGCGCGGCCGAGGCTGTTCTCGAGGCCGAACAGGTTGGTGACCCCGCCGGAGATGTCGTTGGAGCGGGTGCGCTGCGTCGAGTTCTGGGTCTGGGCGCGGTCGTCGATGTTGATGTCGACGGTCAGGATGTCGCCGACGTGCCGGGCGCGCTGGTCGCCGAAGAAGGTGCGGGCGCCGACGCGCCACAGGCTGTTGGCGCTGGCGGCGCGGTCGGCGCGCTGCTGCTCGGGGGAGGGCAGGTAGGTCTGGCTGGTCGGCACAAGGGCGGCGGGATAGCCGATGGGCGCGAGCTCGGGCCCCCGCACCGCCTCGACGGCGGTGGAGCAGGCGGTGAGGGACAGGGCGGCGGCGGCGACGGTCAGGGCGGTGCGCATGGGTACTCTTTCCCTCTAGCGGGCGGCGAACTGGTGGGTGCGGGCGGCGGGGCCGGCGAGGGCCTGTCCCGGGGCGACGGCGACGGCGTCGAAGACGCGGCCGGACTGGAGATTGCGGATGGCGAGGCGCTGGCCCTCGGCGGCGTTGCCCTCGGCCCGTCCCGAGATGGTCAGGCGCAGGCCGTCGGCCTCGTAGAGCACCTCGACGATGTCGTTGCGGCTGATGATGCGGTCGGCGTAGGCGCTGCGGCGGACCGGGGCCGGGGCGAGCGACGCCGCGACCGGCGCGGCCGCCGCCGACGGCGAGGCGGCGTCGGCCGGAGCCGCGGCGGCGTGGCGAACGACCACGCGGCGCAGGCCGTTCGGATTTGCCCAGTCCAGTCCCGCCTGCCGGGCCAGGGTCTGCAGCTGGCCGGCCTCGAACACCACCGACGGGCCCGACCGGCGGCCGACCACCACCCCGGCGGCGGAGCCGGCGCCGTCGAAGACGTCGCCCAGCGTCACCGCTCCGTCGACGTCGACGGGATTGGCCTTCAGGCTCACCGGACCCGCCAGGGCCGGGGCCGCGACCAGCAGGGCGGCGGCCGCGCCGAGGATCAGGGCCCTCACGACTTCACCTGCGCGCTGACCGACAGCATCTGGTCGGCGGTGGTGATGACCTTGGAGTTCATCTCGTAGGCGCGCTGGGCGATGATCAGGGCGCTGATCTCGGCCACCGCGTCGACGTTCGACGCCTCGGTGTAGCCGTGCAGGATCTCGCCGAAGCCGACCTCGCCCGGCGTGCCGACGTTGGCCGGCCCCGAGGCCGCCGTCTCCAGCAGCAGGTTGTCGCCGACGGCTTCCAGCCCCGCCTCGTTGAAGAAGCTGGCCAGCTCCAGCTGGCCGACGATCTGCGGCTCCGGCTCGCCCTGGGTGATCACCTGCACCTGGCCGGACTTGGAGATCGAGATGTCGACGGCGTCCTGCGGAATGGCGATGTTGGGCTGCACCGCATAGCCGTCGTCGGTGACCAGCTGGCCCTCGCCGTTGACGGCGAAGTTGCCGGCGCGGGTGTAGGCGGTCTCGCCCGAGGGCAGCAGCACCTGGAAATAGCCGCGGCCGTCGATGGCCATGTCGTAGCGGCCGCCGGTCTGGGTCGGGGTGCCCTGTTCGGTGACGCGGTAGACGGCGCCCGCCTTCACGCCGGCGCCGATCTGGATGCCGGTCGGCACCACCGTGCCCTGGCTGGACGACTGCGCGCCCATCCGCTCGACGTTCTGGTACAGCAGGTCCTGGAACTCAGCCCTCTGCCGCTTGAACCCGACGGTGTTCATGTTGGCGATGTTGTTCGAGATGACCTCGACGTTCAGCTGCTGGGCGGCCATGCCCGAGGCGGCGGTTCTGAGCGCGCGCATGTCTCAGTGCTCCCTTACGAAACCCGGCCCAGCCGCTCGACCGAGCGGCGCGACAGGTCGTTGGTGTTCTCGATCATCCGCGTCACGCTCTCGTAGGCGCGCTGGATCTCGATCAGGTTGGTGATCTCGAGGATCGGATTGACGTTCGAGCCCTCCAGCATGCCCTGCCGGATACGGGCGTCGTTGGCCTCGACAGGGGCGGCGTTGGAGGCGTTGCGGTACAGGCCGTCGCCGCCCTTCTCGAGCACGCCGAGGGTGGCGAAGCGCACCACCGACAGGCGGCCGACCGGCTGCCCGTTCTGGCTGATCGTGCCGTCGGCGCCGACCTGCGGCTCCCCCAGGGTCCGGTCGAGGATGATCTCGCCGGCGTCGCCCAGGACGGCGTGCCCGCCCTGGGTGGTCAGCCGCCCCTCGGGATCGAGGGTGAAGGCGCCGTCCCGCGTGTAGGCCTCGCCCGCGCCGTCCTGGACCTTGAAGAAGGCGCCTTCGCCCTCGATGGCGAAGTCGAGGGTCCGGCCGGTCTGCTCCAGGGCGCCCTGGCCGTAGTCGCGGCCGACGCCGTTATCGAGCACGAAGCTGACGCCCGGCCGCACAAAGGCGTTGCGGGCCCGCTCGCCGACCTCGGTCCCGACCAGCAGCTGTTCGACCTTGAAGCCGGTGGTGTCCGCATTGGCGATGTTGTTGGCCACGACGTCGAGTTCGCGGCGCAGGGTCATCTGGCGGGACAGTCCGGCGTAGGCGGCGTTTTCCACGGGCGGCTCCTTTCCCGCTTCCCGTCGCAACGCCCGTGCCAAGGGGCGGAATCCAGTCATAGCGGGCATTCCAGCGGCGAAGCTGGCCCCGGCGCCCGGCAGGAATTGCCGGTTCTAAACGGCTCGTTAACCAAACCCGGCTGGAATGACCCCTGAGATTCTCGGGGCGTCGCGGCATGCTGAAGTTCGGCAAGAAGAAGGGCGGCAAGGGCGGCGACGACGCCAACCTGCCCGCCGTCGCGGACGGAGAGGGCGGCGAGGGCGAGGCCGCGCCCGCCAAGAAGAAGCTGCCGTTGCTGTTCATCGTCATCCCCGCGGCCCTGCTGGTGCTCGGCGGCGGCGGGGGCGCGGCCTTCTTCCTCATGCAGCCGAAGTCCGCCGAGGCGGGCGATCACGCCGCGCCGAAGAAGGGCGGGCACGCCAAGAAGGCCGAGAAGAAGGGCGGCCACGGCGGCGGTGGCGGCGGAGAGGCCGACGCGTCGCTGGGGGTGATCAGCGAAGGGCCGGACGGGGTGGTCTTCTACACCCTGCCGGACATGGTGGTGAACATCCAGTCGGCCGACGGCCGGCCGACCTTCCTGAAGCTCAAGCTGACGCTCGAGATGCACGACCATGCGCTCGCCGAGCACCTGCAGGCCGAGATGCCGCGGCTGCAGGACATGTTCCAGGGCTTCCTGCGCGAGCTGCGGCCCGAGGATCTGGCCGGTTCGGCCGGCAGCTTCCAGTTGCGCGCCGAGATCCTGCGTCGCGTCAATCTGATCGCCGCCCCGGGCGAGGTCGACGCGGTGCTCATCGAAGAAATGCTGGTGCAGTAGCGATGAGCGACGCCGCCTTCGCCGACGCCGGCGACCCGTTCGCAGAACCGCTCGAGCCCGCGGCGGGCGAGCGTCCGGCGATGGGCGAGCGGGTGCTGAACCAGGACGAGATCGACAGCCTGCTGGGCTTCGATCTCGGCGAGGACGACAGCGCCGAACGTTCCGGCATCCGCGCCATCATCAACTCCGCGCTCGTCAGCTACGAGCGTCTGCCGATGCTCGAGATCGTCTTCGACCGCCTGGTGCGGCTGATGACGACCTCCTTGCGGAACTTCACCTCCGACAACGTCGAGGTCAGCCTCGACAACATCTCCTCGATCCGCTTCGGCGACTATCTGAACTCCATCCCCCTGCCGGCCATCCTGGCCGTGTTCCGGGCCGAGGAGCTGGACAACTACGGCCTGCTGACGGTCGACTCCAACCTGATCTACTCCATCGTCGACGTGCTGCTGGGCGGCCGCCGCGGCACCGCCGCCCTGCGCATCGAGGGCCGGCCCTACACGACCATCGAGCGGGTGCTGGTGCAGCGGATGATCGAGGTCGTGCTTAACGACGCCCGGGCGGCCTTCGAGCCCCTGACCCCGGTGCACTTCAATCTCGACCGTCTGGAGACCAACCCGCGCTTCGCGGCCATCGCCCGGCCGGCCAATGCGGCGATCCTGGTCAAGCTGCGCATCGACATGGAGGACCGCGGCGGGCGCATCGAACTGCTGCTGCCCTACGCCACGCTCGAGCCCATCCGGAAGATGCTGCTGCAGCAGTTCATGGGCGAGAAGTTCGGCCGCGACAACATCTGGGAAGGCCACCTGGCCACCGAGCTCTGGACCACCGGCACGGAGGTCCGCGCCGTCCTCGACGAGCAGCAGTTGCCGTTGTCCAGGGTGCTCGACCTCAAGGTCGGCGACACCCTGATGCTCAACGCCACGCCGGACTCGGAGGTCTCGGTGCGGGCGGGCTCGATCCCGCTGACCGTCGGCCGCATGGGCCGCAAGGGCCAGCACATCGCGGTTCGGGTCGAGGCGCCGGTGAACGTCGAGGCCGCCTCCAGTCTGATGAAGGGAAGACGCTGATGACCGGAATGATCCTCGACGGCGTGCTGATGCTGCTGCTGGTCGCCGCGCTCGGTTACGGCGTGCGCCTGGAAAAGAAGCTGGCCGCCCTGCGCGCCGGTCAGCAGGCGTTCGCCTCGGCGGTGACCGATCTCAACGCCGCCGCCGGCCGGGCCGAAGCCGCCCTGGCGTCGCTTCGCGCGTCCGGTCAGGAGACGGACCTGCTGCACGACCGCATCATCAAGGCCCGCGAGGTCAAGGCCCAGCTGGAATCGCTGATCGCCCGCGCCCCGGCGCCGGCCGCCGCCGCGCCGGCCCCGGCGACCGAGCCCGCGCGAAGCGTCCCGGCCGCCGACGTGCGTGCAGCTCCTGCGCCGCTTCCCTCCGCGGAGGACGAACGCGCCCGCCGCATGGCCGCCCTCGCCGACCGGATCCAGGGCCTGGCCGCGCCGGCCCGGCCGGCCGGGCGGAACAACGTCGCGGCAATCGTCGGCGCCCTCACTGCTAACCAATCGGCGAAGCAAAGCCTCAACCGCGCGCGTCGCAGTCTCGACGAAGACCTGTTCGCCGCCTGACCCCGAGTAGCCGATCATGAAGACCCCCCGCCTCCTGCCGCTCGTCGCCGTCGCCATCGGAGGCGTGGTCGTGGTGCGGGCCGTCGGCGTCGCGCCGGGCCTGTTCGAGGGCGCGCGCGCGTGGGCCGAAGAGGCGGTCCCCGCCGCGGAGGCCGGCGCGGCCGCGGCTGCGCCGCCGGCGGTCTGCGCCCTGACGCCCGAGCAGCTCGCCCAGCAGGCCGGCATCTCGCCTGCCGAGCTGCGCGTCATCCAGTCCCTGTCCCAGCGTCGCAGCGAACTGGACGCCCGCGACGCCGACCTGGCCTCGATGCTGCCGTTGCTGGCGGCGGCGGAGCAGAAGCTCGACGCCCGGGTCCAGGCGCTGCAGGCCGTCAAGGGCGAGGTCCAGCAACTGCTCGGTCAGGTCGACGAGCGGGAGAAGGCCGAACTCGACCGGCTGGTCGCCGTCTATTCCGCCATGCGGCCGCGCGACG
>Ga0154912_102_pt5 | contig 13771 bp, 11 predicted proteins | sample RifCSPhighO2_01_FD_105881 | JGI IMG/M metagenome (GOLD analysis project Ga0154912, IMG submission 105881) | Caulobacterales bacterium RIFCSPHIGHO2_01_FULL_70_19 | reverse complement strand
CTCTCGTCGCGCACCGACCAGGACACGATCTGGCCCATGCCCTTCATCTTGTTCTGGCGCGGGAAGTTCATCAGCATCGCGAACGAGGCGAACAGCTGCAGGCCCTCGGAGAAGCCGCCGAACATGGCCAGCGTCCGGGCGATGTCGGCGTCGGTGTCGACCCCGAAACGGCCCATGAAGTCATGCTTGTCGCGCATGGCCTCGTATTCCATGAAGGCGCCGAACTCGCTCTCGGGCATGCCGATGGTCTCGAGCAGCAGGGCGTAGGCCGCGATGTGGACGGTCTCCATGTTGGCGAAGCTCGCCAGCATCATCTTGACCTCGGTCGGTTTGAACACCCGACCGTAGCGCTCCATGTAGTTGTCCTGGACCTCGATGTCGGCCTGGGTGAAGAAGCGGAAGATCTGGGTCAGCAGGTTGCGCTCGGCGTCGGTGAGATTGGCCGCCCAGTCCTTGCAGTCCTCGCCCAGCGGCACCTCCTCGGGCAGCCAGTGGACCTGCTGCTGCTTCTTCCACATGTCGAAGGCCCACGGGTAGCGGAACGGCTTGTAGGCGGCCGACGGGGTCAGGAGTCCGGGCTTGGAGGGCGTGATCTGGACGTGCGCGTTCATCGGTCGACTCGGGACAGGGATCCGGAAGGAGTGAGGCCCACCATGCGGCCGGACCGGCCCGGCGCCAAGCCGAAATACGGCTATATTGCGATCACATTTTCCGCGACCGCTAGATGTGGTGGTGGGCGCCGAGATTGCCGGGGACGGGCGTGGGGATAACAGGGCGACCGACAAGCCGGCCTTTTCGCTGGTCGAGGAGAATCGGGGACGCGCTCGCCGCCCGCGCGGGTCATGGTCCGGCCTCTGAACCCCGGAGACACCCATGACCTACACCGTCTACGGCGCCGCCGGCTCGGGCTCTGTTCCTGTGGAGGCGGCGCTGACCCTGATCGGCGCGCCCTTCGAGGTGGTCGAGGCCGTCACCTGGCAGGGCGAGGACGAGCGCGACAAGGTCGCCCCCGTCAATCCGATGCGGCAGATCCCCGTGCTGGTCACGCCGGACGGGGAGACGATCACCGAGAGCGCCGCCATTCTGATCTGGCTGGCCGAGCAACATCCGGAGGCGGCGCTGGCGCCGGAGCCGGGCGATCCGCGGCGGGCGCAGTTCCTGCGCTGGATGAGCTTCGTGCCGGCGTCGATCTACTCGATGTTCTGGGTGAGGGACGAGCCCGCGCGGCTGGCCGGCGACGATCCGGCGGCGCAGGCGCGGATCAAGGCGCGTACGGCGGACCGCATCGCGCACTGCTGGAGCGTGATGGAGAGCCAGATCGCGCCGGACCGCTTCCTGCTGGGGGAGGAACTGACGGTGCTGGACCTGTACGTCGCCGTCGCCAGCCGATGGACGCCGCGACGCCAGCGGTTCGCCGAGATCGCGCCGCGGATGCACGCCGCGGTCGAGCGGGTCGACGCCCTGCCGGAGCTGAGGGCGTTCTGGGCCGAGCGGTTCCCGGGGTAGGAGCCCCTGGGCCCCCGGGCCGCAAGCCCGGGCCCTAGGCCGCCGCGGGCAGGCGGGCGGGCGGGAGATCGCCGGCGAGGGCGCGGGTGACCACGGCGAACAGGCCGGCCTGGTTGATCGGCTTGGCGAGGTGGGCGTTCATGCCGGAGGCAAGGCAGCGCTCGACATCCTCGGGCATGGCGTCGGCGGTCATGGCGACAATGGCCAGGCCGCCCGAGCCGTCGGGCAGCAGGCGGATGCGACGGGTGGCCTCGAGGCCGTCCATGCGGGGCATGCGCACGTCCATCAGCACGAGGTCGAACGGCAGCGCCTGCACGGCATCGACGGCTTCGACCCCGTCGGCGACCTCGGAGACCTCGCAGCCCAGGGCTTCGAGCATGATCCGGGCGACCTCGCGATTGACCGGGTGGTCGTCGACCACGAGGACGCGAGGCGCGCGGGCTTCGCCCTGCTCCGGATCCGCCGGGCGTGTCGCCGGCACGGGGTCGGTCGAGGCGGAGGCGCGCTCCGCCTCCTGAAGAGGCGCGGGCTGCGGAGCCGGCGGGGGCGTCTCCGACGCGGGCGCGTCGGGCGCGCGGAGCAGCGGCAGGTGGAGGGTGAAGGTGGAGCCTTCGCCCGGACGGCTCTCCACCTCGATACGGCCGCCGAGGCGGCGGACGTGGCGGGCCGCGAGAGCGAGGCCGAGGCCGACGCCGGAGTGGACGCGGCTGATCGAGGCGTCGCCCTGGGCGAAGGCCTCGAACAGCCGCGGCTGGAGGTCGGCGGGGATGCCGCAGCCGGTGTCCGACACCCGGATGGTCGCGCCCTCGGCGGCCCGCTCGAGGCGCACCCGGACCTCGCCCTCGCAGGTGAACTTGATGGCGTTGGCCACCAGCGGGTGGAGGGCCTGACGCAGGGCGCGGGGATCGGCCAGGTACCGGGCGCGCGGCGGCAGGCGGTCGTCCACCACCAGCGACAGCCCGCGCGCGTCGGCGGCGGCCTGGCCCTGGGCGGCGGCCTCGCGGGCGACCGCGGCGAGGTCCACCGGCTCGGGCGAGACGGCGTCGTCGCCGCGGGCGAAGTCGAGGATGTCCTCCACCAGCTTCAGCAGGGCGTCCGACGACTGGCGGATCTGGCGGGCGTGGCGCACCGCCTCCGGGTCAAGCCCGGGGCGGCCGGCGAGAAGGTCGGCGAAGCCCGCCACCCCGTTCAGGGGGGTGCGCATCTCGTGGCTCATCATGGCCAGGAAGCGCGAGCGGGCCGCGGCGGCGTCTTCGGCGCGGCGCCGGGCCTCGTGGGCCGCCTCGGTGCGGGCGCGCAGCCGCGCCTCGAGCCGCCGGCGCTCGGTCATCACCGTGCTGAGCGGCAGGACCGTCGCCACCATCGTCAGCATGTAGAGGTGATACACGCCGAGATGGCGGAAGATGTGCGGCACCGTCGCAAGCCCGGGCGCCTCGATCAGCCGGGCCAGGTGCACCGGACCGTGGCCGGTGAGGGTGGCGACGCCGCTGATCGCCGCCATGACGACGAGGGCCGAGGCGGTCCAGGTCGGAGACAGCCGCAGGCCGATGAGCAGCATCGGCAGCATGGGCAGGAACAGCAACGGCGATTCGGACTGCCAGAAGACCCCGGCGGTGACCACGACCATCAGGGTCATCAGGGCGGCCGCCTCCGGCCAGCGGGCGCGGGCCACGCCGAGGAAGCGGTGGCGGCGGGCGAGCAGGAGAAGCACCGGCGTGACCAGCAGCAGCCCCATCAGCTCCATGGTGAAGAAGTTCCGCCACTGCAGCAACCACAGGGCGGCGGAGGGCGTGCGCAGCATCCACAGCACGCCCATGCCGACGGCGCTGACGACGGCGACCGCCGAGGCCGCGCAGGCGGCGAAGCGGATGAGGCGCTGAGGCCGGCGCATGTCGAGGGCCGCGCCACAGTAGCGCCGGGCCAGCACGGCGGCCAACGAGGCCTCGGCGAGGTTGAGCAGCGGGTTTATCCAGAGGAAGGCCCCCGGATCGCCGCGGAAGACATTGCTGAGGAGGTTGATGCCGAAGCAGGCGGCCAGCACCGCAACCGCCGGGCGTCGATGCAGTTGCAGCAGGGCCGCGGCCAGGACGCCGTTGGACAGCCAGACCACCACGGCGCCGTAGGTGGCCACGCTCCAGTGGCCGACCAGTTGGGAGGCGGCGAACAGCACGACGTAGGCCCACGGCGGCGGTCCTGCGACGCGGCCCGCCTCATGCCTGAACAAACGCCAACGACCCCTCAACCGGATCTCCTCCCGGTCCTTACCCGACCCGACAGCCGTAGCGCGAAATCCGTAAACAAAATGGCGACCTTGCGGGCCGGAGCGAGCGGGCGAGGAACCCGTGCGAGACCGGAGCCGTTTTCCGGGCCGCGCCGCCTCCCGCGTCGCGGAGAGCGCCAATTCCGATGTCAGACACCGTTCCCCATCCCGGCTACAGCCCGCCTCCGGAGGCCGTGGCCTTCTACGAGGAGGCGCTCGGCCTGCTCAAGGAGAGCGGCATCCCCTTCCTGTTGTCGGGCACCTATGCGGTGACGGCCTACACCGGCATCCGCCGGCCCACGAAGGACCTGGACGTGTTCTGCAAGCCGGGCGACTACCCGCGCATCCTCGCCTACTTCCAGGCCCGCGGCTTCCGCACCGACGTCGAGGACGAGCGCTGGATCGCCAAGGTGTGGAAGGACGACAGGTTCTTCTTCGACGTGATCTTCGCCATGTCGAACGGCACCATCGCGGTGAACGACAGCTGGTTCGGCCAGGACACCATCGAGGTGTACGGCCACCGCGTGGGGATCACGCCGCCGACGGCGCTGATCCTGTCCAAGGTCTTCATACAGGATCGCTACCGCTACGACGGGGCGGACGTGAACCACGTCATCCTGAAGCAGGCCGACGCCATCGACTGGAAGAGCCTGCTGGACCAGATGGACCTGTACTGGGAGGTGCTGCTGGCGCACCTGCTGAACTTCCGCTTCGCCTACCCCACCGAGCGGGACAAGACGCCGCGCTGGCTGATCGCCGAGCTGACCGAGCGGCTGCAGGCGCAGGTCAACCTGCCGGCGCCGCGGATCAAGGTGTGCCGCGGACGGTTGTTCAGTCCACGGGACTATATCGCCGACATCACCGAATGGGGTTTCGGCGACGTGGTCGGCAAGGGACTCGAGGAACGCCATGAACCGATTGACTAGGCGCCATGCTCGCGACCTGGCCGGCGGAAGGACTGCGGATGACTGAACCCCACCCCGATCCGCAGACGCCGCAGCCGGGGCTGGAGCCGGGGCCGTCGAAGAAGCTGCGCGTGGCGGCGGTCGGCGACCTGCACGTCGGCGAGCGCCACGACGCGCCGCACCGGGATCTGTTCGACCGGGTGCACGAGGACGCCGACGTGCTGTGCCTGTGCGGCGACCTGACCAATTTCGGCAAGACCCGCGAGGTCGAGATCCTGCTCGAGGACCTGCGCCACTGCCGCATCCCCATGGTCGGGGTGCTGGGCAACCACGAGCACGAGTGCGGCCAGCCCGAGAAGGTCAAGGACATGCTGTGCGACGCCGGCGTGAAGATCCTCGACGGACAATCCTACGAGATCGACGGCGTCGGTTTCGCCGGGGGCAAGGGATTCGTGGGCGGCTTCGGCCGCTACATGCTCAGCTCGTTCGGCGAGGACTCGATCAAGCGCTTCGTGCAGGAGGCGGTGGACGACGCCAACGCGATCGAGAACTCGATCCGCATGCTGCGCACGGAGCGCTCGGTGGTGGTGCTGCACTATTCACCGGTGGTCGACACGGTGATGGGCGAGCCGCCGGAGATCCACGCCTTCCTCGGCTCGTCGCGGCTGGGCGAGACGGTGGACCGCTACGACAACATCAGCCTGGTGGTGCATGGCCACGCCCATCGCGGGGCGGCCGAGGGCCGGACCAACAAGGGCACGCCGGTCTACAACGTCGCCCTGCCGGTGCTGCGGATCCTGGGCGGGACGCCCTACCGGGTGTTCGAGGTCTGATAGGCCGATCGGGGCCGGAAGCCGCGCCACGCCGCCCAGAGCAGCAGGGCGACGGCGATGCCGAGGGCGTCGGCGAGCAGGTCGCCCCAGCTGGCGTCCCGGCCGACGAGGCCCTGCACCACCTCCACCGCGCCGCCGAGGGCGAGCGCCAGAAGGGCCGCCACGGTCCGCGGCAGGCTCCGGAACAGCACCCCCAGGCTCCACAGGATCAGCCCGAACACCACGAAGTGGGCGCCCTTGTCCCAGACGCCGCTGGCCGCCTCGACGTTGCCGAAGGGGCCGATCATCAGGGTCAGGGAGACGACAAGAATGGCGACCGCGGCGAGGCGGAGCAGATGGGTCATGTAGGGCTCGAACGGTCGGGGGAGGCGCGGGTCTATATCAGCCCGCCGCCAGAACCCACACCCCCGTGGCGGCGAAACCGAGCGCGGCGGCGAGGCGAATCCAGCGCAGCGGCAGGCGACGGGCGGCCGTCTCCCCGAGCAGGACAGCCGGGCCGTTGACCAGCATCATGCCCAGGGTGGAGCCGGCCACGACGGCGACGACGGACTGGAACTGGGCGGCGAGCATGGCGGTGGCGACCTGGGTCTTGTCGCCCATCTCGATCACGAAGAAGGCGGCGGTGGTGGTCCAGAACACGCCGGAGAAGGTCTTCTCGGTGGTGTCGGGGCGCTCGTCGAAACGATCCGGGATGACGGCCCAGACCGCGAAGCCGAGAAAGGCCAGGCCGACGACCCAGCGCACCCATGCCCCGTGCATCCAGTGCGACAGCACGGCGCCGGCGGCGGCGGCGAACAGGTGATTGCCAAGCGTCGCGGCGAGAATGCCCAGCAGGATCGGCAGCGGTCGGCGCCAGGCGGCGGCGAGCACGATGGCCAGCAACATGGTCTTGTCCCCGATCTCCGCGATGGAGACGAGGCCGGTCGAGATCAGGAAGGCGTCCAAGACTTCTTCGTGCGCGGGGCCCCGGCGGACGGACCTGTGGCGTTCGCAGCCGGGCCCCGCGTGGAAATCCCCTGCGAATGCCAGCGGTCTTGCCGGAGCCCGAAGGCCCTGCGCGCCATCCTCTCCGGGGAGAGGAAGTGTGTTGACGCGGCAACCCGCTGTGAGGCGCGGGCGGCTACTCCCCGATGACGGCGGGGTCTGTAGCGGCGGGCGCGGAGTCGTGCAAGCCGCCTGCGTGCCGGGCCTGTCGCCGCTGCACCGCCCAGGCGACCAGCCACAGGGCCATGGCCCAGGCCGCGCCGGCGCACCAGCCGGCGACGACGTCCGAGGTCCAGTGGGCGCCGAGGTAGATGCGGGTGAGGCCGACCAGGGCCGCGATCAGCATGGCCGCGCCGAGGGCGAAGGCCTTGAGCCGCCGGCGCGGCAGGGCGCGGGTCAGCATGACGCCGAGGCTGAGGTAGAAGACCGTCGCCAGCAGCGCGTGGCCCGAGGGGAAGCTGGCGTTCAGGGTGTCCACCGCCTGATAGGCGGCCGGCGGCCGCTCGCGTTCGAACAGGGCCTTCAGCCCCTCGCTGAGACCGACGCCGCCGGCCAGGCCGAGGGCGAGCAGGACCGCGGACAGGCGCTTGCCCTGGATCAGCAGGAAGCCGAAGGCGACGAGGGCGAACAGGGCCAGCACGGAGATGCCGCCGAGGGAGGTCAGGTCGGCGGCGGCCTCGTGCAGCCACCACGGGCCGCGCGGCTGGCCGGCGACGGGCTGGAGCCACAGCAGCACCGCCTCGTCGATAGCGCGGCCGTCGGCCTCGGTCATGTCGTCGGCGACCTCGATGAAGGTCATGACGCCCAGCGCGACGACCATGAGGGCGGCGAGGGCGGCGATTTCGGCGCGCGCCAGACGCAAGGTGCGGCGCAGGAGATCAAGGGCGGCGACACGGTTCATCGCGAGGCAAACGGTCCCGCTTGTGGGACGTTCCGCTCACGCGTTCGTGATGAAAAATCCGGCGGCCCCGTCATCCCCTCGTCGTGGGCCGTCCACAGGCTCATCCCCCGCCATGATCGCGATTCGCCCAGAAAGTGATCGTCAAGCCCGTTGACGGTTGGTTAGCCATCTGCGCCCCATATGTGGGCTTGGGGAGCGCTACGGCCACTAGATGCTGTGGTCGGCGGCGCAGGCAGTCAGTTTCTCGATTTTGTTCAGGGCGATATCCGATGGCCGGCGGCGAAGCGTTGAAGACGGTGGAATTCCAGGCGGTCGAGGCGGCGGAAGCCGGCCAGCGACCCCATCTCTCGCTGGTGCCCTCGATACAGATCGACCGCTCGCGCGACGCCCTTCTGACCGACTTCGGCAAGAAGACGCTGGAGGACCGCTACCTGCTGAAGGGCGAGTCCTACCAGGACATGTTCGCCCGGGTGGCGACGGCCTTCTCGGACGACGCCGAGCACGCCCAGCGCGTCTACGACTATATGTCGAAGCTGTGGTTCATGCCGGCCACCCCGGTGCTGTCCAACGGCGGCGCCGATCGCGGCCTGCCCATCTCCTGCTTCCTCAACGCCGTCGGCGACAGCCTCGACGGCATTCAGAGCGTCTGGAACGAGAACGTCGCCCTCGCCTCGAACGGCGGCGGCATCGGCACCTACTGGGGCGGCGTCCGCTCCATCGGCGAGAAGGTCAAGGGCGCCGGCCAGACCTCGGGCATCATCCCCTTCATCCGGGTGATGGACTCGCTGACCCTCGCCATCAGCCAGGGCTCGCTGCGCCGCGGCTCGGCGGCGGTCTATCTGGACATCCACCACCCGGAGATCGAGGAGTTCCTCGAGATCCGCAAACCCTCGGGCGACTTCAACCGCAAGTCCCTGAACCTGCACCACGGCATCTCCATCACCGACGCCTTCATGGAGGCGGTGCGCGACGGCCGGCCGTTCGAGCTGAAGTCGCCGAAGACCGGCGAGACCATGAAGACGGTCGACGCCCGCACCCTTTGGCAGAAGATCCTCGAGATCCGCCTGCAGACCGGCGAGCCCTACCTGATCTTCTCGGACACGGTGAACCGCCAGATGGCCCCGCACCAGCGCGAGCTGGGCCTGTCGGTGAAGCAGTCGAACCTGTGCGCCGAGATCATGCTGCACACCGGCCGCGACCACCTGGGCGTCGACCGCACCGCGGTCTGCTGCCTGTCGTCGGTGAACGCCGAGAAGTTCCTCGAGTGGCGCGAGGAGCCGCGCTTCGTCGAGGACCTGATGCGCTTCCTCGACAATGTGCTGGAGGACTTCATCCGGCGCGCCCCGCCGGCGATGGCCGCGGCGGTCTACTCGGCCAAGCGCGAGCGTTCGGTGGGTCTGGGCCTGATGGGCTTCCACTCCTTCCTGCAGCAGCAGGGCGTGGCCTTCGAGAGCGCCATGGCCAAGTCGTGGAACATGCGGCTGTTCAAGCACCTGCGCCGCGAGGCCGACAAGGCCAGCCGGCTGCTGGCCGAGGAGAAGGGCCCCTGCGAGGACGCCGCCGAGCGCGGCGTGATGGAGCGGTTCTCGCACAAGCTGGCCATCGCCCCGACCGCCTCGATCTCGATCATCTGCGGCGGCACCAGCGCCGGCATCGAGCCGATCCCGGCCAACATCTACACCCACAAGACCCTGTCGGGCTCGTTCGCGGTCAAGAACCCCTACCTGCAGAAGCTGCTGGGCGAGAAGGGCATCGACACCGAGGCGGTGTGGAGCTCGATCCTTGAGCACGAGGGTTCGGTGCAGCACCTCGAGCAGCTGACGGACGACGAGAAGGCGGTGTTCAAGACCGCCTTCGAGCTGGATCAGCGCTGGGTGGTGGAGCTGTCGGCCGACCGCGCGCCGGAGATCTGCCAGGCCCAGTCGATCAACCTGTTCATCCCCGGCGACGTCGACAAGTGGGACCTGCACATGCTGCACTGGTCGGCGTGGGAGCGCGGCGTGAAGTCGCTCTACTACCTGCGCTCCAAATCGGTGCAGCGGGCCGCCTTCGCCGGGGCCGAGGACAAGTCGGGCGAGCCCGAGGTCGACCCGAACCAGCCCGATCTGTTCGCCGTCGCCCGGACCGACTACGACGAGTGCCTGGCCTGCCAGTGACCGGCTGACGAACCCGGCGGCCAGCGCCGCCGTATGGAACCCGCGCCCAGCGCTGCCGTTCGTCAAGGCAGTTCTGTGGCGTGAAAATGTCAGTTGGCGGGACGGCCCCGATGGTGCAGGGTCGAATTCGTTAACGGACTGAGGGGACCGTTGATGCGTGCAGTGGCGTTCGTCGCCGGAGTCCTGGTCAGCGCGGTCGCGGCGACCCCCGGGGTCGCTGGCGGAGTCGCGTCCGGCCAGGTGGCCCTGCCGGACCCGTGGACGACGCCCGAGCGCCCGACGACGGTCTCGAGCCTTCTCACCCGCCTCAGCCACGACGACGCCTTCGCCGACATCGACGGCCGCGAGACCCGCATCGCCTGGGACCGCGGCTACGGCCGCGCCGTCAGGGCGGGATCGCCTTGGGCGGTGTCCAGCCGGGCGGTGCGCTTCGAGAGCGACGGCTTCAGCGATCGCCTCAGCCTGCGGACGGAAGGCCGGCTGCGCCGCGCCGACGGCTCGCCCCTGCCTCCGGGGCCGCTGGACCGCGCCGCCCTCGAGACCGAACACTACGACCTGACCTACACCCGCGGCTGGACCGAGACGCTGGCGCGCACCGAGTCGGGACTGGACGTCACGCTGACGCCCCACGTCGGCGTCGGGGTGGGCAGCCGCGGCGGCGCCACCGAAGCCGGAGCCACCCTGCGCATCGGCCCGGACCTCGACCGGCTGGTGCCCGACGGAGCCGACGCCTTCGGCGACCGCCCGCGCTGGTACCTGTACGCGGCGGGCTCTGGGCGGGCGGTGGGCTACAACTTCGCCCGCACCCGCGACGGCGATTTCGCCCGCTCGGGCGTCAGCCACGATTCCGGCGCCTTCCTCGGCGACGCCTCGCTGGGCGTGGCCATGCGCCGGGGCCCGATCCACAGCTCCTTCGGCCTCGTCTATCGGGAGATCGAGACCGAGGGCCTGCGCGCCGGGCATGGCGTCGACACCGACGTGTCCGAGGGGCTGGTGGCGTTCCAGCTGTCGATCAAGCCGGAGTAGGGATCAGGCAGTAGGCAGTAGCGAAAGCGCGGGGTGCGACGGATACTCCTCTCCTACTGCCTACTGCCTGTCGCCTACTGCCTCACGACCCCTTCCCGCCGGTCGTCCGCGCCGGCGTCCCAGGTCCAGCGGCCGTCGGAGCCCTGGCGCCACAGGCCGCCGTGGAGGCCGGAGGTCTCGCTGTCGTTGGGGCGGAGCGTCACCCCGTTCGCCGCCAGGGCCTCGCGAAGGGCGGGGCTGAAGCGCTCGGTGTCGGCGCCGAAGCCGTCGCCGCGGGCGACCAGGTTGGGCAGGTCGAAGGCGGCCTGCATCGGCAGGCCCCAGTCGAGCACGGCGATCAGCGCCCGGGTGTTGTAGGCGAGGATGGAGGTCCCGCCCGGCGAGCCCAGCGCCCCCACGAAGCGGCCGTCGCGGTCGAGGATCAGCACCGGCGACATCGAGGAGCGCGGCCGCTTGCCCGGCGCCACGGCGTTGGCGGCCGGACCGCCGTCGGGACGGGTCGGGCTGAACGAGAAGTCGGTCAGCTGGTTGTTGAGGAAGAAGCCGGCGGCCATGCGCCCCGAGCCGAACACGCTCTCCACCGTCGTGGTCATGCTGACGGCGTTTCCCTCGGCGTCAACGATCACGAAATGCGAGGTGCCGGCCGGCTCGCGCGTGGCGTCCGGCCCGGCGAAGACGCCGCCCGGCGGCGTGCCCGGCTCGGCGGCGCCGGTCAGGGTCGGGGCGAGCGCCGCGCGGTCGGCGACATAGCCCGGATCCAGCAGGCCCTGCACCGGCACGCGGACGAAGGCGGGGTCGCCGACGTAGCGATCGCGGTCGGCGTACATCAGCCGCTGCAGCTGGGCGAAGGCGGTCCAGGCCGCGGCGCTGTCCGGCCCTTCGAGGATGGCCGGCGTCCGCTCGGCCATCAGCAGGAGCTGCAACACGGCGACGCCGGACGAGGGCGGCGGCGGCACGCAGATCACCCAGATCCGGTACGGCCGGCACAGGGCGCCGCGTTCGATCGGGCGGTAGGCGGCGAGATCGGACCGGGTCAGGGCGCCGGGCCGCGGCTCCGCGCCGACGGCGGCGACGATCTCGTCGGCGATCCGACCGCGGTAGAAGGCCTCCGGTCCGCCGGTGGCGATCTCGGCCACCGTGTCGGCGTAGGCCGGATTGCGCAGCACGTCGCCGGCGGCGTAGCGGCTCCCGTCGGCCCTGGTGAAGTAGGCGTCCGCCCAGCGGGTGCGGGCCTGACCGCGCGTCGCGGCGATGAAGCCGGCCAGCCGCGGGCTGACCACGAAGCCGTCGCGGGCGAGGCGTTCGGCGTCGGCGAACAGGCCCGACCAGGGCAGGCGGCCATGCTCCGCCTGGGCCATGGCCAGCATGGCGACCGCGCCCGGAGCGCCGGTCGAGCGGCCGCTGAGCACGGCGTCAGGGAAGGGCAACGGGCGGCCGTTCTCGTGGAACAGCTCCGGCGTGGCCGCAGCGGGGGCGGTCTCGCGTCCGTCGTAGCTGGTCACCTCGCCGGTCGAGGCGTCGTAGAGCATCATGAAGGCGCCGCCGCCGAGGCCCGAGGACTGCGGCTCGACCAGGCCGAGCACGGCCTGCACCGCCACGGCGGCGTCGACCGCCGAACCGCCCGCGCGCAGCACCCGCATCCCCGCCTCGACGGCCAGCGGATTGGCCGCGGCGACGAAGGGGCCGCGGGCGGCGGGCGCCGCCGGCGCCTGGGGTCCGCGGACGGCCGTTGTCCCGGTCGCGCAGCCGGCCAGCGCGAGTCCGGCGGCGAGGGCGGCGGCCGTGAGGGTGCGAATGCGGCGAATGGCGGCGGGCGTCATGGAGGTCTCGCAGGTTCCGGGGAGCGGGGCGCACCTTGGCGCGTGGAGCCGGGAAGCGAAACCCCCGGGCGAGCCGCGCGCGCCGCGAACCGGTCGCGCAAAACCCGCCGTTCGGGACTTGCCCCCTCTCCCCCCGTGCGCTAGAGACCCGCCCTCGCCGTTCGCGGCCGTGCGCACCCGTAGCTCAGCTGGATAGAGCACCAGACTACGAATCTGGGGGTCAGGAGTTCGAATCTCTTCGGGTGCGCCACTTCGGTATAAAACTGCGAACGCCACCAGCCGCCGATTCTACGCCTGCGGCGGCGACAAGTGTCCGTAGCAGTTCGGTTTTCGTGCCAAGGATACGGATTTCGCTCGGATCGACGACCTCGACACGTTGCGCGAGCGCCCGCAAATGGTCCCGCCGATACGTTCCATCTTCGTTCCGCAGCTTGCGTCGGGCGGCTAGCGCGAACCGCCGCAAACTGTCCGACGTGATAGCAGGCCCGAGTCGCTCCACAGAGGATGTTGCGCGCTCCGCGTCGGCCTGCGCCTGGTCGCGCACGGCGGTTAGTTCTGCGATGCGATCCTTCAGCGATGGGTCGGCCACGTCGACCACGCCGTTCTCGATCGCTTCGTAAAGGCGCTTCAACTTCGCTTCCGCTTCCGCGGCGCGCTTGCGCAGCTCCGCGATGTGCCCACGACGGCGTTCATTCCATTCCTCACGTCGCTCAAGCAACTGATCCATCATCGTCGTCAAACGCGCCGGATCGAGCAGCCGCCACTCCAGGTGATCGACGACGGCGCGATCGAGCTTGTCCATAGGCACTGTCAGACCGCGACAACCACGCTCGCCCTGCCGCGCCTTCGTCGAGCAGGTGTAGTAGCGATACATGCCGCCCGCGCTGCCCTTCCCGGTCCGCAGCGTCATCGCACCGCCACAGGATGCGCAGAAGCAAATTCCGGTCAGCAAAGTCGGACCGCTCACCGCACGTGGCGGCATCCATTTCGGACTGCGCGCCTTTAGTGCCGCCTTGACTGCCTCGAACTCCACTTCGGTGATGATCGGCGGAACGTCCATCACCGCATGTTCGGCCTTGGGTTTTGCCGTGCGCGTCTTGTGGTCGCGCGTATTGAACCGATGCTGCCCGATATAGGTGGTGCGCGTGAGGATCTGATGCACCGAGGCGATGCCCCACCGTCCGCCGTCGCGGGTACGGATGTTGCGCTCGTTGAGATAGGTGGTGATCGACTTGATCCCCATCGGGCCGCCGTCGCCGTCACCATTGAGCGCCAGCCTGTAGATCAGGCGCACAGTGTCGGCGTGGATCGGATCGATCTCCAGCTTCTTCTTTATCTTCGCGCCGCGCTGCTCAGCGGCGACGATGCGATAACCGATCG
>Ga0154912_116_pt3 | contig 13777 bp, 14 predicted proteins | sample RifCSPhighO2_01_FD_105881 | JGI IMG/M metagenome (GOLD analysis project Ga0154912, IMG submission 105881) | Caulobacterales bacterium RIFCSPHIGHO2_01_FULL_70_19 | reverse complement strand
GGGGGGGGGGGGGGGGGGGGTGGAGGCAAGGAGCGTCCGGAGATGGCGCGAGAGGCGTCGTCGAACGACCGCCGCAGCCCATCCGCACTCCCCGAAAAACATCGTGCCTCCACCCCCTCCCGACCCTCCCCCGTCGAGGGGGAGGGCTCCGATGCCGTCATCGACGTGCGCGGGCTGAACAAGTCGTTCGGGGCCCTGCACGCGGTGAAGGACTTCGGCATCGTGGTGGAGCGGGGGCGCATCTGCGGCTTCCTGGGCCCCAACGGCGCGGGCAAGACGACGACGCTGCGCATGCTGTGCGGCCTGCTGCGTCCTGACAGCGGCGAGGGGACCGTGCTGGGCTTCGACGTGCTGCGGCAGTCGCGGGAGATCAAGCGGCGGGTCGGCTATATGACCCAGAAGTTCTCGCTCTACGAGGACCTTTCGATCGAGCAGAACCTGACTTTCACCGCCCGGGTGCACGAGCTGGACCGGCGCCGCGAGCGGGTGCAGGCGGCGCTGGACGGTCTGGGGCTGACGGCGCGGCGGGCGCAACTGGCCGGGACGCTGTCGGGTGGCTGGAAACAGCGGCTGGCGCTGGCCGCGGCCACCCTGCACGGGCCCGAGCTGCTGTTGCTGGACGAGCCGACCGCCGGGGTCGATCCGGAGGCGCGGCGCACCTTCTGGGACGAGATCCACGGCCTGGCGGCCGGGGGCATGACCGTGCTGGTCTCGACCCACTACATGGACGAGGCCGAGCGCTGTCACGAGATCGCCTACATCGCCGGCGGGCGGACGCTGGCGCGCGGCACGGCGGATCAGGTGATCGACGGCTCCGGCCTGGTCACCTTCCACGCCGAGGGTCCGGGGGCGGACCGGCTGGCGCGCGAGCTGCGCGCTGCGCCGGGCGTCGAGATGGCGGCGCCGTTCGGGACCGTGCTCCACGTGTCGGGCCGCGACCGCGCGGCGCTGGAGGCGGCGATCGCACCGTGGCGCAGGCCGCCGCTGGTCTGGACCGAGACGCGGCCGACGCTGGAGGACGTCTTCATCCAGCTGATCCACGACAGGCAGGCGGGAAGGGCGGAGGCGGCCTGATGATCTCCCTGACCCGCACCTGGGCTGTGATGGCCAAGGAGTTCGTGCAGCTGACGCGCGACCGGCTGACCTACGCCATGATCCTGGCCATGCCGATCGTGCAGCTGCTGCTGTTCGGCTACGCCATCAACGACGACCCGCGGAACCTGCCCACCGCGGTGCTGGTGCAGGACACCGGCGCCTTCTCGCGCTCGATCCTGACCGCCCTGGACAACAGCGGCTATTTCGAGATCACGCAGGCGGCGCGCAGCACCGCCGAGCTGGACCAGGCGCTGGAGCGGGGCGAGGCGCAGTTCGCGGTGATCATCCCGGCGGACTTCACCCGACGGGTGGTGCGCGGCGAGGGGGCGCAGATCCTCGTCGAGGCCGACGCCTCGGATCCCTCGGCGACCTCGGGCGCGGTGGCGGCCCTGTTGCAGCTGCCGCAGCAGGCGCTGGCGCGCGAGCTGGCGGGACCCCTGGCCGCACGGGCGTCGGGCCCGCCGCCGTTCGAGGTCGTGGTGCACCGGCGCTACAATCCCGAGGCGATCACCGCCTACAACATCGTGCCGGGCCTGCTGGGCGTGATCCTGTCGATGACGCTGGTGATGATGACTTCGCTGGGCATGGCCCGGGAGCGCGAGCGGGGCACCATGGAGAGCCTGCTGGCGACGCCGGTGCGGCCGATCGAGGTCATGATCGGCAAGCTGGCGCCCTATGTGCTGGTCGGCCTGGTGCAGGCCGTGCTGATCCTGGTGCTGGCGCGGGTGCTGTTCGCGGTGCCGATGAGCGGCGGCTGGCTGGCGCTCGGAGCGGGGCTGCTGCTGTTCATCGTCGGCTCGCTGGCGCTGGGCTTCCTGATCTCGACCGTGGCCAGGACCCAGCTGCAGGCCATGCAGATGAGCGTCTTCTACATGCTGCCGTCGATCCTGCTGTCCGGCTTCATGTTCCCCTTCCGCGGCATGCCGGACTGGGCCCAGGCGCTGGGCATGGCGATCCCGGTCACCCATTTCCTGCGGGTGGTGCGGGGATCGGTGCTCAAGGGCGTCGGCCTCGACAACGCGGGACCCAGCCTGCTGGCGCTGCTGCTGTTCATGCTGGTCGTCGGGGCGCTGGCGATGCTCCGGTACCGGACGACGCTGGACTAGGCGGCGCTCAACCGCACGTCCACGTTGTTGCGCGTGGCGTTGGAGTAGGGGCAGACGGCGTGGGCCTTCAGGATCAGGTCGTCGATGACCGCCTGGTCGAGGCCGTGGTCGACGACCTCCAGCTCGATGTCGAGGTTGAAGCCCTCGCCGCGGGTGTTCCTGCCGAAGCCGACGGTGGACCGGACCTTCGTGTCCGGGCCGACGGGCGTGCCCGCCTTGCCGGCGACGAGGCGCAGCGCGCCAAGGTAGCAGGCGGCGTAGCCCGCGGCGAACAGCTGCTCGGGATTGGTGCCGTCGCCGCCCTTGCCGCCCATCTCGGTCGGCGTGGACAGCCGGACGTCGACCTTGCCGTCGTCGGTGCTCGAGCGACCGTCTTCGCGGCCGCCGCCGCTGGCGACGGCGTGGGCGCGGTACAGGACTTCCATGGCGGGTCTCCTCGGATGGGGCTCCTGAAGTAGGCGCCGGCCGCAGAGACGCTAGGCCAGTCCGGCCTTCTTCAGCGTCTTGTAGGCCTTGATCACCCGCTGAAGCTTGGCCTCGGCCCCCCGGTCCCCCTTGTTCAGGTCGGGGTGGAAGCGTTTCAGAAGCTCGTGATAGCGGGCCTTGATCGCCTTCTTCTCGGTGCGTACGTCGAGGTCGAGGTCGGCGAGGGCGGCGCGCTCGAGGCGTCCGATGCGCAGTTCGTCCTGGCCCTCCGGCGCCGCCTGTTCGCGGGTGCGGCGTCCGAACAGGCCGAAGCTGTCGCGCCAGTTGCCGGCGCCCTGGGTATTGGCCGTGCCCATCTTGGCGGCGAAGGCGGCGGCCTCGCGGCTGAACTTGCCGGCCTTCATCTCCCAGGTCGGGCGGCCGCCGGTCATCGCCTCGTTCTCCTGGGCGGCGCGGATCTCGCCCTCGCTCATCCCGGCGTAGAAGTTCCAGCCCTTGTTGTATTCGGCGGCGTGGCCCTGGCAGAAGTCGTAGAAGTCGTGCAGCCGCTCCCGCGACTTCGGCGCCCTGGCCGTGGCGGGGCGGCTGCAATCCGGCCATTGGCAGGCCTTCTCGCCCGGCTTGAGGCCGAGCACGTCGGCGGCCGCGGCCTCCTCTTCAGGGCGCGGCGGCTTGACGCGCATATCCTTGAAGCGCGGCTTGTATTGAAAGGCGGACGACATCGCCCGAAGTGTAGGGGCGAATTGGTCCGCAACAAGGAGGCGCCCGTGGCCGAAGGCCCGATCGCACGGAAAATCCGTGAAAAACTCGTCGCCGCACTCGATCCGGAGCGGCTTGACATCGAGGACGACAGCGCCCGCCACGCCGGCCATCACCACGAGGGCGGAGTCGACGGCCACGCCGGCGGCGAGAGCCACCTTAACCTCACGGTCGTCGCTGCCGCCTTCGAGGGGCAGGGGCGCGTGCAACGTCAGCGTGCGGTGACGGACCTGCTGCGCGAAGAGCTGGCGGGGCCGGTCCACGCGCTTTCCATTCGTGCGCTGACTCCGGCCGAGGCCAATTCGGCATGACGGCGTTCGCCGAACAAGCCGCCGTTCACTTCGTCTTAGAACCTTCGCCCTAGCGTTCCGGCGGGCTGAACGGGGGAACGCGCGCGATGGTGGAATCGGACGGCATCGGCAAGGCTGCGGGCGACCCCGACGCGGGGGAAGCCGCCCAGGCGCTGCGCGCGATCCTCCAGACCCAGTACCTGCGCTATGTGATCATCGCCAGCTGGGCGGTCGGCCTGCTCGCCACCGTCGGCTGGCAGTCGGCGACGCTCTGGTTCATCGGCACGCTCGCGGCCGGCGCCGTTCGCGGCTCGTTCGAGAAGCGCATCAGCCAGCGCGTCGGCGCCGGCTGGGGCCTGATCTTCCCCGCTGTCGCCACCGCCACCACGGCCGCATGGGCCGCGGCGCCGTTGCTGGCTTGGTTCTCGGGCGCCGAGTTCGGGCCGGCGCTCGCCCTGGCCCTGCTGGTGTCCGGCTATGTGCTGGTGTTCGCCCAGCTGCGCAGCTCGCCGCGTCAGGCGGTGGTGATCTCGTCGCCCTACGGCGTCGCCGCCGTGATCATCGCCGCGAGCCTCTGGGGCACGCCGCAGTTCTGGCAATTCCTGGCCATCGTGCCGTTCACCGCCGCCGGCCTGTTCGTGCTGGTGATGATGACCATGCTGCGCGAGGAGCGCATCCGCGCCTTCCAGGAGCATCAGGCCCACCTGATCGAGGAGCTGGAGGCGGCGCGCGACCGCGCCAACGCGGCTTCGGACGCAAAGTCGAACTTCCTCGGGGTGATTTCGCACGAGCTGCGCACCCCCATGAACGGGGTGCTGGGCGCGGCACAGTTGCTCAACGCCACCCGGCTCGAGCCGGCCCAGCGCGAGTACCTGTCGATCATCCGCAATTCGGGCGACAACCTGCTGTCGTTGCTCAACGACATCCTCGACATGACCAAGATCGAGGCGGGCAAGATGACCTTCGAGGTGGTCGACGTGAATGTCGCCGACCTGCACAAGCGGGTCACCGGGCCCTTCCAGGCCCAGGCCGAAGCCAAGGGGCTGACCTTCACCACGCGTTTCGAAGGCGAGATTCCGGCGGTGGTCCGCGGCGACCCGCTGCGCGTCTGTCAGGTCATCCATAATCTGCTGTCGAATGCGGTGAAGTTCACCGACACCGGCGAGATTCTCTACACGGTCCGGAGCGAGCGGCTGGACGAACGGCGCGTGCGCTTCGAATTCGCCGTCAAGGATTCCGGAGCGGGGATCGCCCCGGAGGATCTCGAGCGCCTGTTCCAGCCCTTCACCCAGGTCGATGCGTCCTCTACCCGTCGCTTCGGCGGCACCGGCCTCGGGCTGACCATCTCCCGCCGGATGGCCAACATCATGAATGGCGACATCACCGTCGAGTCCACCCTCGGCGAAGGCTCGACCTTCGTCTTCTCGGTCGAGGCGGCGGTGGTGGAGTGGGCGCGGCAGGAAGAGGCCCAGCCGATCGTCGCCGAGGTCGAGGGCGGCCAGTCGCTGAGCGTGCTGGTGGTCGAGGACCACCCGGTCAACCGCATGATCCTGGAGGCCTGGATGGGCTCGGCCGGCCACACGTCGGCCACGGCGGAGAACGGCCAGATCGCCATCGAGGCGGCGGGGGAGCAACGCTTCGACCTGATCGTCATGGACGTCAACATGCCCGTGATGGACGGGCTGACCGCGACCCGGGCGATCCGCGCCGGGGGCGGTCCCAACGCCGACACGCCCATCGTGGTGCTGTCCGCCTCGGCGCGCACCGAGGATCACGAGGCGGGGCTCGAGGCGGGCGCGGACGCCTACCTGAACAAGCCCATCGATTTCGCCGCGCTCGCCCAGGTGATGAACCGGGTCGGCGCGGGGCGGGCCGCCGTCCGGGCCCTTGTCGACAGCGGCGTGACGACCTCGGCGGCCGCCTGAGCAATAAGGTCGGGAAAGCGGCGACGCCGTGAACGGGACCTGACCCGGGCCGTTCAGATGAGGCTCAAGCGCCGGGCTCCATCATGCGGACAAGTCGAAATACTTCGGCCGCATCGGGAGTAACACCATGAAGAAGTTCGTCACCGCGGCCGTGGCCGCAACCCTCGCCCTCGGCTCGGTCGGCATGGCCTCCGCGGCCGAGGCGCAGTCGCGCGGCGACCGCTACGAGCAGCGCGAAGATCGCCGCGAGTGGCGTCAGGACCGCCGGGAAGACCGTCGCGAATGGCGTCAGGACCGTCGCGAGGATCGCCGCGAGGCCCGGCAGCAGCAGCGCGCCTACGCCCGCTGGCAGCAGGCCCAGCGTCGTTACCACGCGCCCCGCTACGTCGCTCCGCGCGGCCACCAGTACCGCAGCTGGTCGTACGGCCAGTCGATGCCCTACGCCTACCGGACCCAGCGTTACGTCATCAATGACTACGGCCGGTACGGCCTGGCTCGTCCGCCGCACGGCTACGAGTACGTCCGCAGCGGCAACGACGTGGTCCTCGCCGCCGTCGCCGGCGGCCTGATCTCCGCGGTCATCGCCGGCCTGTTCAACTAACAGGGCGATTGCGCAGCCGAGACGCCCCGGAAGGAGACTTCCGGGGCGTTTTCGCGTTTGCTTGAAGCTGTGCCCTGAAGAGGTCGGATGCGCGCTTTCGCCGAACTGCTGGACCGCCTGGCGCTGACGGCCTCGCGCAACGCCAAACTGGTGCTGTTGCGGGACTATCTCCGGGCCACGCCGGATCCGGATCGCGGCTGGGCTTTGGCGGCGCTGACCGGCGACCTGAGCTTCGACGCGGCCAAGCCGGCGATGATCCGCGCCGCGGTCGAGGCGCGGGTCGATCCGGTCCTGTTCGGCTGGTCCCGGGACTACGTCGGCGACATGGCCGAGACGGTCAGCCTGATCTGGCCCGCCAGCCCCGACCTGCGCCCCAACCGCGAGCCCGAGCTCGCGGAAGTGGTGGAGGCGCTGCGCACCGCCGGCCGGGGCGAGGTGCCGCGCCTGCTGGAGGGCTGGCTGGACGCGCTCGAGCCCAAGGGGCGCTGGGCGCTGCTCAAGCTGATGACCGGGGCGCTGCGCGTCGGCATGTCGGCGCGTCTGGCCAGGACGGCGGCGGCGATGATGCGCCCGGCGACCGTCAGCGAACCTCCCGATCCCGAAGGACACGAAACCGCGACCCCGCTGGAGCCGGTCGACGCATCGGACATCGAGGAGGTGTGGCATGCCCTGACGCCGCCCTACGCCGATCTGTTCGCCTGGCTGGAGGGGCGGGCCGGGCGGCCGAGCGCCGACGCCCCCGGCCGGTTCCGGCCGGTGATGCTGGCCACGGCCCTGGACGAGACGGTCGACTTCGAGCGGCTGGATCCCGCCGACTACGCCGCCGAATGGAAGTGGGACGGCATCCGGGTGCAGGCGGTGCGCGAGGGCGGGGTGGAGAAGCTCTACACCCGCACCGGCGACGAGATCTCCCGGGCGTTCCCCGACGTCATGGCGGGCCTGACCTTCGAGGGCGCCGTGGACGGGGAGCTGGTGGTGTGGCGCGACGGCGTGGTTGCGCCATTCGCCGACCTGCAGCAGCGGCTGAACCGCAAGACCGTCGACGCTAGGCTGATGGCGGCCCGGCCGGCGGCGATCGTCGCCTACGACCTGCTGGCGGAAGCCGGCGAGGACCTGCGGGGCCTGCCGCTGACGGAGCGGCGGACGCGGCTGGAGGCGCTGGTCCCCCGCGGCGGGTCGCGGCTGCACCTGTCCCCCATCGTGCCCTACGAAAGTTGGGACGCCCTGGCCCGGCTGCGCGCCGACCCGCCCGTCGGGGCCGCCGCCGAGGGGCTGATGCTCAAGCGCCGGGACAGCCCCTATGTGGCGGGGCGGCCGAAAGGCCCGTGGTTCAAATGGAAGCGCGATCCCCACGTCATCGACGCCGTGCTGATGTACGCCCAGCGCGGCAGCGGCAAGCGTTCCAGCTTCTACTCAGACTACACCTTCGGGGTTTGGACGGAGGAGGGGACCCTGGCCCCGGTGGGCAAGGCCTATTTCGGCTTCACCGACGAGGAGCTGAAACAGCTCGACAGGTTCGTGCGCGACCACACCGTCGAGCGCTTCGGGCCGGTGCGGTCGGTGCGCGCCGGGCGTGATTTCGGTCTGGTGCTGGAGGTCGCGTTCGAGGGCCTTCAGCGGTCCGGGCGGCACAGGTCGGGCGTGGCCATGCGCTTTCCCCGCATCAGCCGCATCCGCTGGGACAAGCCGGCGCGGGAGGCCAACACCCTCGACGACGTCATGGACCTGCTGGACGCCATCGAGGGCGGCGGCGGCCGGGTGGCGCGGCCGATCGGATAGGCGGCGGGAATCCGCCGCTCGGGGTTCCAAATCCTGCGTCAGACGCTAGACCCGGCGCATGCCCGACCTGATCACGCCCCTGAACCAGGCCGTCGCCGCCGGCCGCGAGGCGGCGGCCGTGGACGCCGCCATGATCGCCAAACTGACCGAGATGGCCGGCGACTTCGCCGTCAATCTGATCGTCGCCCTGATCATCCTGGCGGGGACCGTCTTCGCCTCGCGGTGGGCCGCGCGGGTGGCCCGCCGGGTGCTGGGGCGGGTGCGCGGCTTCCGCCAGGATCCGACGGTGCTCAGCTTCGCCGTCCAGGTGGTGCGGGTGCTGGTGCTGATCGTCGGCCTGATCGCCGTGCTGCAGCGGCTCGGGGTGCAGACGACCTCGATCATCGCGGTGCTGGGCGCCGCCTCCCTCGCCGTCGGCCTCGCCCTGCAGGGCACGCTGTCGAACGTGGCGGCAGGGGTGATGCTGCTGGTGCTCCGCCCCTACCGGGTCGGCGAGGTGATCGACCTCAACGGCGTCGCAGGCACGGTGCAGCGCCTCGACCTGTTCACCACCCAGCTGTCGAACGCCAACAACCACAAGATCGTGGTCCCGAACTCCAAGGTGCTGAGCGACGTGGTCATCAACCTCACTGGCCAGAAGACGCGGCGCATCGAGATCAACTTCACGGTCGGCTACGGCGAGGATCTGGGCGCCGCGCGCGCGGTGCTGGCCGGGGTGGCGTCGGCGCACGAGAAGGTGCTGGACGACCCCGCGCCCTGGACCGGCGTCACGGGCCTGCTGGACAGCGCCGTGCAGATCACCCTGCACGCCTGGGTCAATTCGGACGACTGGTGGCAGACCCAGGCCGACCTGATGCAGGCCGGCAAGGAGGCGCTGGACGCGGCCGACATCGAGATTCCGTTCCCGCACCAGGTCGCCGTGCCTTATGGCGACGAGCAGGACGTCCTGCCGGTGGTGCGGGTGCGCAAGGAGCCCGCGTCGGACCGCCGGGCGGAGAAAGGCTGAGGCATGCGCTACGATTTCGGCTCCGACAACACGGCTGGCATGGCGCCGGCGGCCCTGCAGGCGCTGGTCGAGGCGAACGCCGGCTACGCCCGGGCCTATGGCGCGGACGACGTCACCGCGCGCGCGGCCGAGCTGATCCGCCAGCGACTGGACGCCGACGCCGAGGTGCGGTTCGTCTTCTCGGGCACGGCGGCCAACGCCGTCGCCCTGTCGATGCTGGCGTGGCCGCACGAGGCGGTGCTGGCCCACCACGCCGCCCACGTCTGCACCGACGAGACCGGCGCCCCGGGCTTCTTCGGCCACGGGGTGGGCCTGATCGGCCTGCCGGGGTTCTCCGGCAAGATCGACAGGGTTGCGCTGGAGGCGGCGCTGGAGGAGCCGGAAGTCGGCCATCGCCAGCCGCCCGCCGCGCTGAGCCTCACGCAGTCGACCGAGTACGGCGCGGTCTACACCGAGGAGGAGCTGCGCCATCTGATCGAGCCGGTGAAGCTGCGCGGCTACGGCGTGCACATGGACGGGGCGCGGCTGGCCAACGCCGCGGCTGCGGGCTTCGACCTGAAGGACATCGCGCGTCTCGGCGTGGATGTGCTGGTGTTCGGCGGGGCCAAGGCGGGCGCGCTGTGCGCCGAGGCCATCGTCATGTTCGACCGCTCCCTCGCGCGCCGGATCGACAACCGGCTGAAGCAGGCCGGGCAGACCGCCTCGAAGGCGCGCTTCCTCGCCGCCCCCTTCGTCGGCCTGCTCGAGAGCGGCGCCTGGGAGACCGGAGCGGCGCACGCCAACCTGATGGCCCAGCGTCTGGCCGAGGGGGTGGCGGTCGGCACGCCGTTCATCCTCGCCCACCCGGTCGAGGCCAACGCCGTGTTCGTCCGCATGCCGGCCGAGGCGCACCAGCGGCTGAACCAGATGGGCTGGGCCTGCTACCGGTTTGACGACGGCTCGGTGCGGTTCGTCTGCTCCTGGGCGACGACGGAGGCGGCCGTCGACGACCTGCTCCGGGATATGGCGAAGCTTTCTGCGTGACACCGGTCCGGCCGCGCGGCATCCTCGAAGGATGGCGCAAGCGCGGTCCGGCGGGGGGAAGAGGGCGACGGCGGAGCAACAGCTCCGCGAGGCGTTCCGCGCCGTGGAAGGGCAGCCGGTCCCGGACCGGCTGAAGGCGCATCTCGACGCGCTGACCAGCGCCGTCCGCAAGGACCGCCGCGCCTGAGTCAGCCGTTCTCGCCGCGCGGCATGTCCATCACCTCGGCGAGGCGGTTGCGGGCGCGATTGACGCGGCTCTTGATGGTGCCGAGAGCGCAGCCGGCGATCTCGGCCGCCTCCTCGTAGGACAGCCCCGCCGCGCCGACCAGAACGATGGCCTCCCGGTGCGTCGGCGGCAGCTCGTCCATGGCCATGCGCAGGCGACCGAGCTCGACGGTCCACTCCTGGGCCCCTTCGGAGACCAGGGTGGCGGCGTAGCGCCCCTCCTCGTCCGCCACCTCGCGCTGACGGCGGGCCACCGTCGAATACCAGGAGTTGCGAAGGATGGTGAACAGCCAGGCCCGGAGGTTCGTCCCGGCTTCATAGCGGCCGCGGTAGGTCCACGCCTTGGTCAGGGTCTCCTGCACCAGGTCGTCCGCGTCGGCGGCGTTGCGGCACAGCGACCAGGCGAACGCCCGCAGGGACGGCAGCTGGGCGGTGACGGCCTGACGCCAGACCGAAGGGTCGGCGATGTCGTCGCGGGGACGGGTCTGGCCAGTCGGAAGCGAGGCGCCGTCGAGCGGCGCGAGGGCGTGCGGCATTCGACGTTCCCTGTCGGTCGGAGCGACGGCTCCCACGCGAGCCGGCGACCCTTTCGGAACGCCGCCGCGGGGCCGCCGTTCCTTTGTCGGGCCGTCGACTTTGCGGGCCACCGGTGGCGTCCACGGCGTCGACGCCCCATCTGCGGACGGGCCCACAAGGGGGGAGAGACGGCATGAACACCCACGCGCGGATGTCCGCCAGCGCCTGTGACGAGATCGCCGTCTTCCGCCAGATCCGCGCCGTCCTGCCCGCCCTGGCGAGCGGCTTCTCGGCCGAGGACATGACCGCCCAGTCGATGCCGGACTGCAGCCCGGGCAAGTGGCACCTCGCGCACACCAGCTGGTTCTGGGAGGCGATGATCCTCTCTACCGAGCCAGGCTATGAACCCGTCGACCCCGACTGGGGCCGGCTGTTCAACAGCTATTATGAAGCCTTGGGCGCGCGCGTTCCCCGGCCGGAGCGCGGTCTGATCACCCGCCCGGGCGTCGAAGAGGTGCTGGCCCACCGCCGCGAAGTCGACCGGCGGATGGTCGCGTGGCTGGGAGAAGGTCGCGGCGACGCCCGGGCGCGTTATCTGGTCCAGCTCGGCCTTCACCACGAACAGCAGCATCAGGAGTTGTTCCTGATGGACATGCTTCACCTGATGTCGCGGTCGCCGCTGGAGCCCGCAGGGTTTCCGGTCGAGCCGCGGACGGGCCGGACGGAGCCGCCGCGCGGCGGCTGGGCCCGGTTCGACGGCGGTCTGGTCACCATCGGCCATACCGGCGGGGGCTTCGCCTTCGACAACGAGGGTCCTGGGCACCGGGCCTGGCTGGAGCCCTTCGAGATTGCGGCCGATCTGGCCACCAACGCCGAGTGGATCGCCTTCATCGAGGACGGCGGCTACGCCCGACCCGAGCTCTGGGCCTCCGACGGCTGGGCGGCGGTCAGGGCCGGGGAATGGAAGGCGCCCCTGTACTGGCGGCGGGACCCGGAGGGCTGGAGCGCGATGAGCCTCGCCGGCCGACGGCCGGTCGATCCGGCGGCGCCGGTGCGGCACGTCAGCTGGTACGAGGCCGACGCTTTCGTCCGCTGGGCCGGAGCCCGCCTGCCCACCGAGGCCGAGTGGGAGCACGCCGCCCGCGCGCGGCAAGGGGCGATGGGCGCCGTCTTCGGCGAAGTCTGGCAGTGGACGGCCTCGCCCTACGCCCCCTATCCGGGCTTCCGTCCCGCCGAGGGCGCTGCGGCGGAGTACAATGGGAAGTTCATGGCCAACCAGATGGTCCTGAGGGGCGCGAGCTTCGCCACGCCCGAGGGGCACGCGCGGGTCAGCTATCGCAACTTCTTCTATCCGGAGCAGCGCTGGGCCTTCGCCGGATTGCGCCTGGCGCGGGACGTGCGGCGGGAGCCGGTTCGCGAGGACGGCAAGGACGCGGACGGCTTCCGTGAGGCCCTGCTGGCGGGGCTGCAGAGCTCGCCCAAGCGGGTCTCCCCCAAGTGGTTTTACGATGCCGAGGGGTCGCACCTGTTCGAGGCGATCACCGGGTTGCCGGAATACTATCCGACGCGTCAGGAGGCGGCGCTGCTGCGCACCGTCGGACCGGAATGGTCGGCGCGGTTCGGCCCGGACGCGGTGCTGGTCGAGTTCGGTTCCGGAGCCAGCGAGAAGACCCGCATTGTGCTGGACGCCGCGTCGGATCTGGCCAGCTATGTGCCGATCGACATCAGCGCTGCGGCGCTGGATGCGGCCGCGGACCGGATCGCCGCCGCATATCCCGGGCTGCGGGTCAGGCCGATGGTCGGCGACTTTCTGGCCCTCGACCGGCTGCCCGACGGCATAGGGGAGGGGCGCCATGTCGGCTTCTTCCCGGGCTCGACCATCGGCAATCTCGACCCCGACGAAGCGATCGCCTTCCTGCGGGCCGCGCGCGACCTGCTCGGCGCGGGGGCGCTGTTCATCCTCGGCGTGGACCTGGTGAAGGATCCGGCGACCCTCATCGCCGCCTATGACGACGCGGCCGGCGTCACGGCAGCCTTCAACCGGAACCTGCTCGCCCGCGCCAACCGGGAACTGGACGCGGACTTCGACCTCGACGCCTTCCGGCATCGCGCCCTCTGGAATGGTCCGGACTCGAGGATGGAGATGCACCTTGAGGCGCGGCGAGACCTGGTCGTCCACGTCGCCGGCCGGCGCATCCCCTTCGCCGCAGGCGAGACCATCCACACGGAGAATTCGCGGAAGTTCACCGCGGCTTCGGCAGCCGCGCTCGCCGAGGCGGCCGGATGGCGGATCGCGGACTTCCGGGTCGGCCCCGACCCGGCGGTGGCCCTCGCCTTGCTCGAGACCTGACGAGGGCCGGAATCGAAAGGGGCGGCCCGTTCGGCGCCGCCCCTTCCCGATCGATGGCTTACTCGCTGGCGCCGGCCCGCTCGCGGTTCCGGGACCCGTGGGAGGCCTCGCCCCCCTTGCGACCGGCCTGGGCCGCAAGGCTGCGATCCTGCGAGAAGCTCCGCTTCTCGCTGGGAACGCTGGCGCCGCCCTTGCGGGCGATCTCGCGTTGGCGCTCCGGGTCCATCGAGGCGAAGCCCCGTTTGGAGACGCCGGAGGCTCGCGTGGGCTGACTCTGAGCCATCGTGGGTTCCTTTCGTGGCGCTTGTGACGGTCGCGGATTGAACCCTCTCGCCTGCTTACGGTTCCGGCCCGCCGGTCACACAAATGCGAACGAATCACAGGGTTTGCGGAGACGCTCCGCCGGCTGGCCCGGTGAACTCCGGCGGCGTTCCGCCAGGATCGATGTCGGGACCGGGCGTCCCCGGCGCCGGAATGTCGGGGCCGGGCGTGTCCGGCGGCTGGACGTCCGGGGGGTAGCCCGGCCGGATGTCGGGCGGCGGCACGGGGTCGATGTTGGGGCCGGGCGTGTCGGGCGGCACGATCTCGGGCTCGCCCAGGCGCACGGGGTCGGTCAGGGTCATGGGAGCCTCCTCATCCCGAACCAACCCGTTCCACCGGCGTCCGTTGCATGCGC
>Ga0154912_116_pt6 | contig 14102 bp, 14 predicted proteins | sample RifCSPhighO2_01_FD_105881 | JGI IMG/M metagenome (GOLD analysis project Ga0154912, IMG submission 105881) | Caulobacterales bacterium RIFCSPHIGHO2_01_FULL_70_19 | reverse complement strand
GTCGGCGCGGGTCATCCAGCCGCCGATGCGGCGGAAGTAGCGCTCGATCGCATCGGCGACGGGGCCGTCGTAGAAGGCGTCGCGCCCGCCCTCGGCGATCATCCGGTAGGTGCGGCCGAGGAAGGGGTTGGCGAACATCTCGCCGACGCCGGGCACGCGCCCGCCCGGGGCATAGACCAGCTTCCGGTTGTCGTTCTCCTCGATCAGCCGGGACGACCGGTCGAAGATCGCCATGTTGCGCTCGAGGTAATAGGCGATCACCTGCGGCACGGGCACGCCCTGCTCGCACAGCTCGGCCACCGGCAGCAGCACGTCGCGCCACGGCAGCTTGCCGTAGCGCTGGTGGGCGCTCCACCAGGCGTCGACGGTGCCGGGCACGTTGACGGTCACCGCGCCGTAGGAGGGCAGGTAGCCGCCGTCGTTGGCGCGCGACCGCGCCGTCTCCAGCGACAGCCCGCGCGGACTGTTCCCCGAGCCGTTGAGGCCGACGACCTTCCGCTGCGCCGGGTCCCACAGCATGCAGAAGGCGTCGCCGCCGATGCCGTTGGCGACCGGCTCCAGAAAGCCCAGCGCGGCGTTGATGGCGATGGCGGCGTCGACGGCCGAGCCGCCGCGCCGCAGGGTGTCGACGCCGATCAGGGTGGCGGCCGGATGCGCCGTGGCCGCCGCTCCGTGGGCGCCCCACACCGTCGAGCGTCCGGCGAAGGGGGCGCCGGTGATGCGGTCGCCGGGGCCGACGCCGGCGAAGGGCTCCGCCGCCCGTCCCGGCGCGGCCGTGGCCCCGGTCGGGCGCGGCGGGGCCGGCGGCGCAGCCTGGGCCGAGGCCGAGGCCGAGGACGCCCCCGCGATCAGCGCCCCGGCGGGCAGGGTCGACAGGAAGGTGCGGCGGCGCATGGCGATCTCCGGGGCTGGGCGATCCCCGACCCTAGCGGCTGGACCGGCGGTGTGAAGCGCCTTCTAGCCCGCCAGCGGCGCAAGCAAGCCCAGCGGATGGTGCGCCCGGGCCACGGTGACGATGAAGCCGAACACCGCCAGGGCGGCGATCCAGAAGCCGATCCGCACCGGCCGCGGCCGCGACGCCCGGAACGCCACCGTGCCGAGGCCGATGTAGACCACCAGCAGGAGGACCTTCACCGTCAGCCAGGCGTCCACGAACGGATACTGCCGGACGACGGTCATCAGCATCAGCGCCGCGGTCAGCAGGGTGGTGTCGATGGTCCACGACAGCACCCGCGCCGGCAGGGCCTTCGGCCAGGTCGCGCCCAGCAGGTTGAAGGCGCCGCCGCGGAGGGCGAACAGCGTGCCGCTGGCGATCACCGCCCAGACGTGGACGGTGCGGATCTGCGGATAGAACTCCTCCATTCGGGCTTCGTCTCGGCTGGCGACGACCGGCGCGGGTCGCGGGTGCGGAAAGGGGAGGGCCCGTCGGAACCTCGGCTGGCGCGGGCGGGCGGGGGCGCATGTTGGGCGGCCGGCGCCGCTGGTGTCAAACGTCGGCGAAGCCTTCTGCCCTCCGCCGTTCCGCGCTACGCCTGCGCCATGAGCGTCGTCGCCGCCTATCTCTACCAGCACGGCCGCCGGGTCCGGCCCGTCGCCATCGACGAGCGGGTCGACTGTCCCGAGGACAAGTCCCAGTTCGTCTGGATAGGTCTGGTCGATCCGACCCTCGAGGAGCTGCAGACGCTGCAGCGCACCTATCGCCTGCACCCGCTGGCGGTGGAGGACGCGGCCAAGGGCGAGCAGCTGCCCAAGCTCGACGTCTACGGCGACCAGCTGTTCGTGGCGGCGCGCACCGCCTGGCTGGAGAGCGGCCTGATCCGCTACGGCGAGACCTCCCTCTTCGTCGGGCACAGCCACATCATCAGCGTTCGCCGCACCTCCAGCCGCGGCCACGCCGCCCTGCGCGCGCAGCTGGAGGCCTCCCCGACGCTGCTGGCCCAGGGCGTCGACTATGTGCTGCACGCCATCCTCGATTTCATCGTCGACGGCTATCTGCCGCTCGGCGAGGCGCTGGAGGAGGAGGTGCTGTCCATGGAGCAGCGGGCCATCGACAGCTTCCTGGCCCGCAGCGAGATCAACCGCATCTTCGAAATCCGCCGGCAGCTGATCCGCTTCCAGCGAGTCCTCGCGCCCACCGGCGAGGTGGTCGCCAAATTCATCCGGCTCGACCTGCCGGGCGTCGACCCCGAGGCGCGGCCGTACTTCAACGACGTGCTCGACCACGTGCGCCGCGTCCAGACCATGGTCGACGGCTTGCGCGAGGTGCTGACCTCGGTGTTCGAGTTCTCCAACCTGCTGGAGCAGCAGCGCACCGGCGCCATCACCCGCCAGCTGGCCGCCTGGGCCGCCATCCTCGCCGTCCCGACCGCCATCGCCGGCATCTACGGGATGAATTTCGAGCACATGCCCGAGCTGAGCAGCCCGTGGGGTTATCCGGCGGTGCTGCTGGCCATCGCCCTCATCTGCGGCTGGCTGTTCGTGCGCTTCCGACGGACGCGGTGGCTGTAAAGGGACGTCCGGACCGGTCGGCTATGGGTGGTTAGCGGGCCTTAGCGTTGCGGTGGCGGAAATAGTCCCAAATCGACTTCACGACGTTCACACCAATGAGGGTCCCCACCACCGGCCAGAGCCAGCGGTCTGGAATGTTGGCTCCGACGTCAAAATGAAGAAGCGCCCAGAGCACTCCGACGAAGGCCAGTGTTCCGGCCCACAGGATGATTGAGTTCTTGGCGTCGCGGCTCATGGCGGCATCCCTCTTCCCAGTACAGCTTACTGCCAAGCCGTATGTCCACAATGGGTCGGGAGACGACCTTCGCGTCTCGCCAGAGAGTGGCTCTCAGGCACTCCGGATTTCGCAAGCCTCGCTATCGAAGATGAAGGCGCGCCCGCTCGCGATCAGCCTGGGCGTGTTTTCACGCCACCACTGGGCGGCGGCGGGATGCTTCTCAGCGAGAAGGCTAACGGCGAGTTCCGGATCGACGGCGTATCCGGACACAGGGATGGTTCGCCCCCGCAGCAACGCCCAGCACAGCAGGAACCGATTGGTGGGGCCGCTCAGGACACCCACCCCCTGCCAATGCCGTTCTTCTGCGTGTGCTGTAGGCAGTGTCAGCCCTATCCATGCATCTCGGACCCACTCAGGAGCCTCACCGATGGGCCGGCGCGTGATGGTGATCTGCATGCCGGGATGCTGGCGCCCGGATCAAATGTCCGCAACGGGTGGAAAGCGGACTCAGGGCACGTGCACTGACCAGACTTCGATTTGACCTTCCTCAACATCTGGTAGGCGGGCGTGAAGGACCAGATCGCTGACGGGCTCTTCGGTGGTGGTCAGATCGATCAGGAACTGCCAGTTCGGCCCGTTCCAGGTGTAGATTGACCGTTGCCAAACCTCGTCGCTCAGCGGGGCGAGCTTGGCCCCGTAGGCATCTATCTGTTCAGCGATGAAATCGGCCAAGCTCGTATCGACAGGCGCGACCCCGTCGGGCCTGTTTGTTGAAAGCTGATAATCTCCGGCTACCAGTGAAGCCACCAGTTCCCGGAATCGCGGCCGAAGCCCCTCCGGTATCGGGTGTTCTTTGTCGTCTCGTGCAAGCATGAGCGCGACGATGGAGGGGGAAGTCGATGTCCGCAATGGGTCGCAGGCCGACCTTCGGAAGGTCCGCTTCCGGGCTCTCTCAGCCCCCGAGGTCCAGCGAGTAGCCGGCCGAGCGCACCGTGCGGATCGGGTTGACCGTGCCCTCGACGTTCAGCGCCTTGCGCAGGCGGCCGACGTGCACGTCGACGGTGCGGGCCTCGACGTAGACGTCCGAACCCCAGACGGCGTCCAGCAGCTGCTCGCGGCTGAACACCCGGCCGGGATGCTGCATGAAGTGGTCGAGCAGGCGGAATTCGGTCGGGCCGAGGTGGATCTCGCTCCCGGCGCGGCGCACCCGGTGGGCGACGCGGTCGATGACGATGTCGCCGTGGCTGATGCGGTCGTCCGCGAGGCCGGGGCGGATGCGGCGCAGCACGGCGCGGATGCGCGCGGTCAGCTCGGTCATCGAGAACGGCTTGGTCAGGTAGTCGTCGGCGCCGGTGTCGAGGCCCCGCACGCGGTCGGATTCCTCGCCGCGGGCGGTCAGCATGATGATCGGCAGGTTGCGGGTCTCGGCCTTGCCGCGGATGCGGCGGCAGACCTCGATGCCCGAGAGCTTGGGCAGCATCCAGTCGAGCAGCACCAGGTCGGGCAGCCGCTCGTCGATCTGCAGCATGCCCTCCTCGCCGTCGGAGGCGACGACCACGTGGTAGCCCTCCTTCTCGAGATTGTAGGACAGCAGCGTCGCCAGCGCGTCCTCGTCTTCCATCACCAGAACATAGGGCTGCACGTCGAACTCTCCGGGCTTCAGGCGGACGTGGTTTCAGGCGAGGCGGGTTCGGCCGGATCGGGCGTCCAGCGCGGCCGTTCGCCAGTGAACTCCAGTCCGGTGATCTCGTAGTGGATGGTCTCGGCGATGTTGGTGGCGTGGTCGCCGATCCGCTCGAGGTTCTTGGCCATGAACAGCAGGTGGGTGCAGGCCCCGATCGTGCGGGGATCGCCCATCATGTAGGTCAGCAGTTCGCGGAACAGGGCGTTGTAGTGCTCGTCGACCTCGTCGTCGGTGTTCCACACCGAGATGGCGCGCTCGACCTCGGCGGCGGCGTAGGCGTCGAGCACGTCGCGCAGGCGGGTCGAGACCAGCTTGCCCATGCGTTCGATCGAGCGGGTCAGCGGCTGCATCGGCTCGCCCTCGGCGAGGATCAGCGCCCGCTTGGCGATGTTCTTGGCCAGGTCGCCGGTGCGCTCGAGGTCCGTCGCCAGCTTCATCGAGGCCAGGGTCCTGCGCAGGTCCGAGGCGACGGGCGCGCGCAGGGCGATCAGACGAATGGCCTTCTTCTCGATCTCGCGATGCAGGCCGTCCAGACGGGCGTCGCGCTCGACCACGGCGCGGGCGAGGGCGACGTCGCGGCGAGCCACCGACTCCACGGCGTCGGCGACCTGGGCCTCCGCGAGGCCGCCCATGCGCGCCACTTCGGCGGTGAGCTGGTTCAGCTCGTCCCCGTAGGCCTTGACGGTGTGCTGGGTCATGGCGGCGGTCCTAGCCGAAGCGGCCGGTGATGTAGTCGAGCGTGCGGCGCTCGCGCGGATTGGTGAAGATCTCTTCCGTGTCGCCGGTCTCGACCAGACGGCCCAGGTGGAAGAACGCGGTGCGCTGGCTGACGCGGGCCGCCTGGGCCATGGAGTGGGTGACGATGACGATGCAGTAGCGCTCGCGCAGCTCGTCGATCAGCTCCTCGATCCGGGCGGTGGCGATGGGGTCCAGGGCCGAGCAGGGCTCGTCCATCAGGATCACCTCGGGCTCGACGGCGATGGCGCGCGCGATGACGAGACGCTGCTGCTGGCCGCCCGACAGGCCGGTGCCGGGGGAGTGCAGCCGGTCGGCGACCTCCTCCCACAGACCCGCCCGCTTCAGCGAGGCCTGCACGATGTCGTCCAGCTCGCCCTTCGAGGTCGCCAGGCCGTGGATGCGGGGGCCGTAGGCGACGTTCTCGTAGATCGACTTCGGGAACGGGTTCGGCTTCTGGAAGACCATGCCGACGCGGGCGCGCAGCAGCACCGGGTCGACGGACTTCGCGTTGATGTCCTCGCCGTCGATCTCGATGCGGCCGGTCACCCGGGCGCCGGGGATGGTGTCGTTCATGCGGTTCATCGTCCGCAGGAAGGTCGACTTGCCGCAGCCGGACGGCCCGATCAGGGCGGTCACCGTCTTGTCCGGGATGTCCAGCGAGACGTCGAAGAGCGCCTGCTTGTCGCCGTAGAAGACCGACACGTCCCGCGCGCAGATTTTGGTCGCGCCCACCGGCCCGCCGGCGCCGGCGCTCGGCCTGGGGGCGGGGGTCAGGGACGTTTCGGCGGCGTTGCGCTCGGGCTGCGGGGCCGCGTCGGCGGCGGGCAGGACCTGTCCGCCCATGCGCGGGACGTCGGTCGGATCGGCGGGGCCGCCGTTGCGGCCTTCCGGGGCGCGGAAAAGCTTGAACTTCATTGTCTTACCACCGGCGTTCGAAGCGCCGGCGCAGCACGATGGCGGCGGCGTTCATGACGATCATGAAGGCGAGAAGGACCAGGATGGCGGCCGCGGTGCGCTCGTGGAAGGCGCGCTCCGAGGCGTTCTCCCAGATGTAGACGAGCGAGGGCAGGGCTCCGGTCGGCTCGACCAGGCTGTGCGGCAGGCCGGGGACGAAGCTGACCATGCCGATCAGCAGCAGCGGGGCGGTCTCGCCCAGCGCGTGGGCCATGGAGATGATCGCTCCGGTCATCACCCCGGGCATGGCCAGCGGCAGGGTGTGCTGGAACACCGTCTGGGTCTTCGAGGCGCCCATGGCCAGGGCCGCCTCGCGGATCGACGGCGGCACCGCCTTGAGGGACGAGCGGGTGGCGATGATGATGGTCGGCAGGGCCATCAGCGCCAGCACCAGGCCCCCGACCAGCGGGCTGGCGCGGGGCAGGTGCATCCAGTTGATGAACAGGGCGAGGCCGAGCAGGCCGTAGATGATCGACGGCACGGCGGCGAGGTTGTTGATGTTGACCTCGATCAGGTCGGTCAGCCGGTTCCGCGGCGCGAACTCCTCGAGATAGACGGCCGCGCCGACGCCGAGCGGGATGGCGATCAGCGCCGTCACCAGCAGCATCAGCGCCGAGCCGATCACGGCGCCCAGAACGCCCGCCAGCTCCGGCTCGGTGGAATCGCCCTTGGTGAACAGGCCGGTGTTGAAGTGGGCGGCGATCTGGCCCCCGGCGTCCATGCGGTCGAGCCAGGCGATCTGCTCGTCCGACAGGCGGCGCTGCTCGGCCGGCGTGTCCTTCGAGATCTCGCCCTTCAGGTACAGGTCGGCGTCGTCCGACAGCGGCGCCGACAGGGTCACGGTCTGGCCGACCAGACCTGGCTGGCGGGTGATCAGCTCCGCGGCGACGAACTTGAGCTCGGACGAGAACAGACCGCGCATGGCGCTGGCCTTCGTGCCCTGGGCGTCGTCGACGACGCCCAGCCGGCGCAGCTGCTGCTCGGCCACCAGCTGCTCGAAGTTGGTCCCCTGCGGATAGGCCCGGTCGACCCGCGCCGGGTCCATGTAGACGGGCGCCGTCATGGTGTGGGTGTAGAAGGCCGTATGGCCCTGCTCGACGATGCGGCCGAGCAACAGCAGCAGGAAGCCCACCGCCACGGCGATGGCCAGCAGGCCGTAGGCGCGGAAACGCCGCTCGCGCGCGTAGCGTCGCTTCAGCCCGGCCCTCAGCCGGTTCACCCGCGCGCCGTCGATCTGCGTCGCCTCAGTCATATTGCTGCCGGTAGGTGATGACGATGCGCTGCGCGACGATGTTGAGCAGCAGGGTGACCACGAACAGGGTCAGGCCGAGGCCGAAGGCCGCGAGCGTCTTGGGGCTGTCGAACTCCTGGTCGCCGGTCAGCAGGGTGACGATCTGGACGGTCACCGTGGTGACCGTGTCCAGCGGGTTGAGGGTCAGCCGGGCCGCGAGGCCCGCGGCCATGGTCACGATCATCGTCTCGCCGATGGCGCGCGAGACGGCCAGCAGCATCGCCCCCGCCACGCCGGGCAGGGCCGCCGGCAGCAGCACCCGGCTGACCGTCTCCGACTTCGTCGCGCCCATCGCATAGGAGCCGTCGCGCAGCGACTGCGGCACGGCGTTGATGATGTCGTCCGACAGCGAACTGACGAAGGGGATCAGCATGATGCCCATCACTCCGCCGGCGACCAGGGCCATCTGGTTCTGCACCAGCATCAGGTACTGGCCGACCGGGTCCAGCGGACCGCCGGCGAGCAGGGCGCCCAGACCGTTGAAGAAGCCGCGCAGGGCCGGCCCGACCGTCAGGGCGGCGAAGAAGCCGTAGACCACGGTCGGCACTCCGGCGAGGATCTCCAGCACCGGCTTGACCGTCGCGCGGAACGCCGGCCCGGCGTACTCCGACAGATAGATGGCCGAGAACAGCCCGACCGGGGCCGCCACCGCCATGGCGATCAGCATGATCAGGAAGGTGCCCGCGAACAGCGGCAGGGCCCCGAAAGCGCCGGTCGAGCCGACCTGGTCGGCGCGAATCGCCGTCTGCGGGCTCCACTGGCTGCCGAAAAGGAACTCCGCGATCGGCACCGAGGCGAAGAAGCGCGTCGAATCCAGCACCAGCGAGGCGACGATGCCGAGCGTGGTCAGCACCGCCACCGCCGAGCAGGCGAACAGGGCCCCGACAATCCAGCCCTCGACCCGGTTGCGGGCGCGCAGGTCCGGGCGGATGCGGCCGAACACGTACAGGGCGCCGAGCGCCGCCGCCAGCAGGGCCGCGACCCAGCCGCCGAGCGACAGCATCAGGTGGATGCGGGCGGCGCGGCGGCCCTCCGCCGGGAGCAGTTCGGCGTAAGGGGCGGGCCAGATCTGGGCGGCGGGGCGTCCGGCTCCGACCGCGGCGGCGTCGGCGTAGAAGGCCTGGCGGCGGAACGGCTCAAGTTCCTGCACCGCCTCCGGGGCGCCCGCGGCCATCAGCTGCTGTTCGACGCCCGGAGCGAACACGGCGGCGGCGAGCAGCACGCTGAGGGCGGGGACCGCGGTCCAGATCAGGGCCCAGGCGCCGTGCTGGGCCGGTCGCGAGTGAGCCCTGACGCCGACCGAACGGCGACGCGCCAGCGCCCGCCCTCCGAGGAAGGCGGCGACGGCGGCGGCGATCAGGATCAGCAGAAAGAGCCAGGTCATCGGCGTCCGGGGTGAGAATCGCAGCGGCCCGGTCGCCCGGGCCGGTCCGGGCCGGAACCTGCCCCCGAATGGTCAGCGGAATAAGACGCCGTCGTGACAGTTCTGTTACGCCAGCGCCTGGTCCGTCGTCGCCGCGTCACGCTGCGGCCGCGGGGCGGCGACGGGGAAGTAGGCGGTGAAGGTCGCGCCTTGGCCCGGCGCGCTCTCCACGGTCAGGCCGCCGCGGTGCCGGTTCACGATGTGCTTGACGATGGCGAGCCCCAGGCCCGTGCCCGGGCGGTCCCCGCTCTTCTGCCCCTCGACCCGGTAGAAGCGCTCGGTCAGACGGGGCAGGGTCTCGCGCGCCATGCCCGGACCATGGTCGCGAACCATCACCGCCGCATAGCGCTGGCCGGGCTCCCGGTCCGGGGTGAGCAGCGGCAGGCGGGTCACGCCGCCCTCGCGCGCGCCGCCCGACCAGGCCGCGGCCGTCTGCTCCAGCGGCACGTCGGCCTTGACGACGATCTCCACCGTCTGGCCGGACCCGGAGTACTTGATGGCGTTGTCGACCAGGTTCTGGATGACCTGGACCACCTCGTCCCGGTCCCCGGCGATCGGCGCCCGGCCGCCGCGCGCCTCCAGCTTCAGGGTCACGCCGCGCTCCGCCGCCAGCAGACTGACGGCGTCGACCACGTCGCGCGCGGCCGGCACCAGATCGACGCGCCCGGCCGGCGGGATGTGCTCGTTCAGCTCGATCCGGCTCAGCGACAGCAGGTCGGCGACCAGCCGGCTCATCCGTTCGGCCTGCACCGCCATGATGTCGAGGAACTTGTCGCGGGCCCGGGCGTCGTCCCGGGCGTGTCCCTTCAGCGTCTCGATGAAGCCCGCGAGGGAGGCGAGCGGCGTCTTGAGCTCGTGGCTGGCGTTGGCGAGGAAGTCGACGCGCATCAGCTCCATCCGCCGGACGTCGGTCTCGTCGCGCAGCACCACGAGCGCCAGCGCGCCGGCGTCCTCGCCGCCCGGCAAGGGGCGGGTCATCGCCCGCCAGTGGCGCGGCCGCGGCCCCGGCGCGGTGAAGTCGGTGGTCCGTTCGACCCCGCCGTAGAGCGCCTCGTCGACGGCCTCCAGCACCGCCGGCTCGCGCAGCGCCGGAACCAGCAGCGCGCCTTCGCGGGGAATGCGCAGCAGGTCGCGCGCGGCGGCGTTGGCCAGCACCACCCGGCGTCCCGCCAGGTCGTCGGCCTCGCCGCCGGCCACCACCAGCACCGGGTCCACGAGGGCCTCGAACGCGCCCTCCAGCAGCAGCCCGTCGGCGGCGGCCGCCGCCTCGGGCGTCGGCTCGGCCGGCCGCGGGCCGTCGCCGGAGGGGCGACGATGCGCCGCCCAGGCGGCCAAGGCGACAAGCGCCGCACCTCCGACCAGCCAGCCCGCGATGTCGTGGTGGATCGCGGCCAGCCCGAGCAGCACGGCGACGGGAACGCCGACGCTGGCGACCGCCGTCCACAGCCGCGAGGCGGCGGGCGGGGCGACGGGCGAGGGGGCGGTGTCGAGGGGCATCAGGCGTCCGGCAGGGCGAGTCGCCGCCAACATGACACGGAATTCATGACAACGGCGCGGCGTTTGCGGCGTCGCCGGGTTGTCAAACGTCCTTTACACTCCTACCAAGGGAGGGCTGATCGACGGAGGGCGTATGACGGCGGCTTTGACACTCGAGGGCGTGAACAAGCGCTACGGCGGCTTCCACGCCGTGCGCGACCTGAGCTTCCAGGTCGGCAAGGGCTCGATCTGCGGTTTTCTCGGCCCCAACGGCGCCGGCAAGACCTCGACCATCCGCATGATCCTGGGCCTGCAGCCCGCCACCTCGGGGCGGATCGAGATTCTCGGCGCCGACGACGGCCGCCGCGTGCGCGACCGCATCGGTTTCCTCCCCGAGGAGCGCGGCCTCTACAAGAAGATGACCCCGGTGGACGCCATCGCCTTCTTCGGCGCCCTCAAGGGCGTGCCGCTGGGGGAAGGCCGCCGCCGCGCCCGCGAGATGCTGGAGCAGCAGGGTCTCGGCGGGGCCAGCCGCAAGAAGATGAAGGAGCTGTCCAAGGGCATGGCCCAGAAGGTGCAGCTCATCGCCGCCGTGGTGCACCGGCCCGAATTCGTCATCCTCGACGAGCCGTTCTCCGGACTGGACCCGGTCAACCAGCAGGGTCTGGAGCAGATGATCCGCGGCCTCGCCGCCGACGGCGCCACGGTGCTGTTCTCCACCCACGTGATGCAGCATGCCGAGCGGCTGTGCGACAAGGTCGTGCTTCTGGCCCGCGGCCGGAAGGCCTTCGAGGGCACGGTCGACGAGGCCAAGGCGACCTCGCGGCGCTTCCTCGAGCTGGAGGGCGCGATCGACCCGGCGCAGGCCGCCGGCCTGCCTGGCGTCTCGGGCGTGGAGGTGATCTCCGAGCACGACGGCGTGCGCGTGCTCAAGGCCGCCCTCGGCCCGGGCGGACGTGGGCAGGAGGCGCTCAAGGCCGCCTTCCTCGGCGGGCTCGACGTGCGTCGCTTCGATCTGCGCGAGCCCAGCCTCCACGACGCCTTCATCGACCTGACCGGCGACAATCCCGATCAGGACCAGTCCGTGAAACCCGCCGGTCAGGAGGCCGCCCGATGAACCGCACCCTCCTGATCGCCCGCCGCGAATACGCCGCCTACGCCAAGACGGTCGGCTTCTGGCTGTCGCTGCTGGCCTTTCCGCTGTTCGCCGTGCTGGGCGGCGCCGTGCCGATCCTGATCAAGTCGTCCGAGCCCGTGCGCGCCGTCGCCGTGGTCGAGGAGGGGCCGCAGGCGAGCGGCCTCGCGGCCGCCATCCGCGACGCCCTCGGCCGCGACGCCGAGCGTCAGCAGGAGATCCAGCGTCGCGCCTCCGAAGCCGCCGAGAAGGCTACCGGCATGCCGGCCGGCGGACCGGGCGCGGCCCAGGGCGCCTTCGCCCGGCTGTCGGGGCCCCGCCTGCGCATCGTCGAGACGCCGGCGGCGATCGCGGCGGCTGCGCCGGGCGAGGCGCGCGACGACGCCGTGCGTCGCTACCTCACCGACGAGACGCCCAAGGCGGACCGGCTGGACGCCGTCGTCTTCCTCACTCGCGACGCGGAGGGGCCTGCCGCCCGGGTGTGGACGGCCCGCGCCACCGACGACACGGTCGAGGACTTCGTCCGCGACGCCCTGCGCTCGGCCAACCGAAAGGCGGTGTTCGAGGGCGCCGGAATCGATCCGGCCGTGGTCGAGAACGCCGAGAAATTCCGTCCGACGATCTCCGTCTTCTCGCCGCAGTCCGCCAGCGGCGGGGAGGTGGGTCTGCGCGACAAGCTGCCGACCCTGATCGGCATGGCCGGCGGCTTCCTGCTCTGGTCGCTGATCATCACGGGCGCCTCGATCCTGCTGAACAGCGTGATGGAGGAGAAGTCGAACAAGATCCTCGAGGTCCTGCTGTCCTCGGCCTCGCCGATGGAGATCCTCACCGGCAAGGTGCTGGGCGTGGCGCTGCTGACCATCACCGTGCTGATCGGCTGGGGCGGCATAGGCGCTGCGGGTCTCGTCTCCTTCGCGCCGGAGACCGCCGGCATGATCGGCGACATCCTGCTCACGGGCGGCATGCTCGGCTGGTTCGCCGCCTTCATGATCGGCGGCTACCTGATGTACGCGGTTCTGTTCGCCGCCATCGGCGCCTTCTGCGAAACGCCGCGCGACGCCCAGACCCTGATGGGACCGATCATGATGATCCTGGTCATCCCGATCATGACCATGTCCATGGCCATGACCACGCCGGACGCATCGGCGGTGAAGATCCTGTCGTGGGTGCCGTTCTTCACGCCGTTCCTGATGATGGCGCGCCTGCCGTCCGACCCGCCCATGCTGGAGCTGGTCGGCGCCATGGCCGGCATGTTCGCCTTCGCCCTGTTCATGGTCTGGCTCTCCGGCCGCGCCTTCCGGGCCGGCGCCCTGTCGGATGTGAAGCTGAGCTGGAAGAGTTTCGCCGGCGCGATCCGAGGCGGCGGGAACTAGGGCGAGGGCCGCCCACCGCTCCATCGGCCTCCGCCGACGGAGCGGTGGGGGCTCAGGCGCGTCGCCGCAGAAGCGCCGCCACGAAGGCCAGCGCGAATCCGAGGTGGACCACGAGGAACACGCGGGCCAGCTCCCGCGCCTCGCCCGACAGCACGCCCTGGACATCGTTCAGGGCCACGGCCCCGAAGCCGACGGCGTTGGCGATCAGCACCGTCCGGAGCCAGCCGTCGGCTGCGCCCCGCGACAGCCAGTTCAGCACGGCGACGCCCAGGAACGGACCGCCGAGCAGCCGGAGCAGGGCGAGGAGTTCGGACGAGGCGTCCTCCGGCACCGCCCCCACCCCGAACTTGCGGGTCGCGAACATCAGCGCCAGCCCGACCGCGGCCAGGTAGATCGAGGACAGGGTCAGGGTCCATCGCGCCATGGCGTCTCTCCGCGGGCCTGCATCGGCCGGCAGCATAGAGGAACCTCGCGCTCTGGCCATTCCGGCCAACGAAAAGGGCCGCCCCGTTTCCGGAGCGGCCCTCGATCGTTCAGCCTTGTCGGTCCGGCGTTAGCGGCCGGGGCGCGGCTTCGGAGCCGGCAGCAGGCCTTCGCGCTGAGCGCGCTTGCGGGCCAGCTTGCGGGCGCGACGCACGGCTTCCGCCTTCTGGCGGGCGCGCTTCTCCGACGGCTTCTCGTAGTGCACGTGGCGCTTCATCTCACGGAAGCTGCCTTCGCGCTGCATCTTCTTCTTCAGCGCCTTCAGCGCCTGATCGACGTTGTTGTCGCGGACGAAAATCTGAACCAGGTGAAACTCTCCTTTGGCTGCCCGCCGCGTCCTGTGAGGGAGACGGGCAGACAAATAAAATCTCGCGCTCCCGGACCGGGGCCCGTGAGTGAAGGCGGGCTGATACACGAGCCGTTCCGCACTGTCCAGATCGTCGCGGCCGTTTGTGATGGGTCGAAACGCCCGCCGGACGGGCTTATGCTGGCGCCATGACCGACGCGCCACACCTGTCGAATGCGGAGCCCGAAGGCGAGGCCGTCAAGGCCGATTGGGCGGACCAGATGGAGCAGGCGGTTCTCGACGCCGCGGTCCGCCATGCGCCCCGCACCGGCTGGAACAGCCGCATGGTCCGCGCCGCCTGTGAGGAGCTGGGCCTGTCCGTCGGCGACGAGGAGCTGCTGTTCCCCAACGGCGCCCGCGACCTCGCCGCCCTGCTGTCGCGGCGGCACGACGACCGGGCCATGGCGGCGCTCGCAGACGTGGATCCGGCGACGCTGAAGATCCGCGAGCGAATCGCCCGCGCGGTCTCCGCCC
>Ga0154912_139_pt1 | contig 14161 bp, 19 predicted proteins | sample RifCSPhighO2_01_FD_105881 | JGI IMG/M metagenome (GOLD analysis project Ga0154912, IMG submission 105881) | Caulobacterales bacterium RIFCSPHIGHO2_01_FULL_70_19 | reverse complement strand
CGCCCCGAACGGCGCATGGTCGGCGATCAGCAGCAGCCGCCCGCCATTCCGCACCCAGGCCTCGACCGCCGCGATCTCCGCCCCGGTGAAGATCGGCCCCGTCGGCTCGTGGACGGCGCCGGCGTTGGCGATCACCAGCACGTCGACCTCGTCCAGTCCCCCGGCGTCGAACGCCGCCGTCCCGGCCCGCACCTCGTAGCCGTCGGCCCGGAGCAGCGCTGCGAACGGGGCGTACTGCCCGTCGGCCGTGTGGAAGTTGTGGTGGGCCCCATCGATCACCACGCTCGGCCCGTCGGATGCATAGGCCGGGCGCGCGACGGCCGGCCGGAAGTCGGGGTCGACCATCTGCTGCTGCGCGGCGGCCGACGTGGCCGTCAGGACGGCGGCGAGCGCCGGGATCAGGGCGGACGGTCTCATCGGAAGCCTCCTGCGAGGCTTCCTCATACCACGAAGCCCCGTCAGCGTTTGCCCACGTGCGCCTTGAGGCAGTCGCGGATCGCCCGCTTCAGGTCCCCGGAGGCGGAGGGCTCGTCTATCCCCTCGGCCTCCAGCGCCGCCCGCACGGCCGCGTCGAGGCCCCGCGGCAGGGCGGCGATCACGCGCGCCTCGCCCTTGGGATGCAGGCAGATGCCGACCTGCCGGCACAGATCGCCGAACATGGCCGAGTGGTCGGGAGCGGCGGGATCGTCAGCCATGGTCAGCCCTTCAGCCGTTCGGCGTGGAACGCCACGTGGTCGTCGATGAAGCTGGCCATGAAGAAGTACGAGTGGTCGTACCCGGGCTGCATCCGCAGGGTGAGCTTCTGGCCCGCCGTCTCGGCCGCCGCGACCAGCAGCTCCGGCTTCAGCTGCTCCGTCAGGAAGGCGTCGGCGTCGCCCTGGTCCACGAGGATGTCGTCATACCGCCCGGCCGCCGCGCCCGCCTCGATCAGCCGCGCCGCGTCGTGCTTCGCCCATTCGGCGCGGTCGTCGCCCAGGTAGGCGGCGAAGGCCTTCTCCCCCCACGGGCACCGGGTCGGCGACGCGATCGGCGCGAAGGCCGAGACGCTGCGGAACAGCTCCGGATGCTTCAGCGCCAGGGTCAGCGCCCCGTGCCCGCCCATCGAATGACCGGAGATCGAGCGGGCGCCCGTGGTCGGGAACGCGTGGTCGATCAGGGCGACAAGCTCCCCGACGACGTAGCTCTCCATGCGGAAGTGCGCGGCCCACGGCTCCCGGGTCGCATCGACGTAGAAGCCGGCCCCCTGCCCGAGGTCGTACGCCGGATCGTCGGCCACCCCCTCGCCGCGCGGCGAGGTGTCCGGCGCGACGATGATCACCCCGTGCGCCGCCGCCGCCCGGTAGGCGCCGGCCTTGGTGGTGAAGTTGTCCTCGGTGCAGGTCAGGCCGCTCAGCCAGATCAGCACCGGAAACGGCCCGTCTCCCGGCGGCGTGAACACCGACAGCGTCATCGGCGTGCCGGTCACGGCGCTGTCGTGCTTCAGGTAGCGAAGGGTTCCGCCGTGGACGATGTGGGTCTTGGTCGTTTCCATGCCCCGACCTCTACCCCCCTCCTTGTCATCCCGGAAGGCGCGCAGCGACTACCCGGGACGATGCAGGGCGCAGACCTTGTTGCCGTCGGGATCGCGCAGATAGGCGAGGTACAGCCTGCCGAAGGGGCCGCTGCGCTCGCCCGGCGGGTCCTCGATCGAACGGCCGCCGGCGGCGACGCCGGCGTCGTGGAAGGCGTGGACCATCTCGGGCGTCTTCGCCGCGAAGCCGATGGTGCCGCCGTTGGCGTGGCAGGCCGGCTCGCCGTCGATCGGCCTGCCGACAGCGAAGGCGCCCCGCGCCGTCCGCCACCAGTAGCGCCCCTTCGGATCCGGCCCCTGCGCCGGCTCGTGGCCCAGCGCCGTCAGCACGGCGTCGTAGAACCGCCGCGACGCCTCGACGTCGTTCGCGCCGACGGTGATATGGGTGAACATGGCTGGCCTCCTCCTGCTCGTTGCAGGAGCTTAGCCGTGGTCCGTTTCCAAACGCAACTGTCTAGTAGACGATCACCGACCGGATGCTCTCCCCCGCATGCATCAGGTCGAAGGCCTCGTTGATGCGCTCCAGCGGCAGGGTGTGGGTGATCATCGGGTCGATCTCGATCTTCCCGTCCATGTACCAGTCGACGATCCGCGGCGTATCGGTCCGCCCCCGCGCGCCGCCGAAGGCCGAGCCGCGCCAGACACGGCCGGTGACCAGCTGGAACGGCCGGGTGCTGATCTCGCGCCCCGCCTCGGCCACGCCGATGATGACGCTCTCGCCCCAGCCGCGGTGGCAGGCTTCCAGCGCCTGGCGCATCACCGTGGTGTTGCCGGTGCAGTCGAAGGTGTAGTCGGCCCCGCCGCCGGTCAGGTCGACGAGATGCGCCACCACGTCGTCGACGGTCTTCGGATTGACGAAATGGGTCATGCCGAAGCGCCGGCCCCACTCTTCCTTGGCCGGATTGATGTCGACGCCGACGATCATGTCGGCCCCGACCATCTTCAGCCCCTGGATGACGTTCAGCCCGATGCCGCCGAGGCCGAACACCACGCAGTTAGCCCCCGGTTCGACCTTGGCCGTATTGACCACCGCGCCCACGCCCGTGGTCACGCCGCAACCGACGTAGCAGGCCTTGTCGAACGGCGCGTCCCTGCGGATCTTCGCCACCGCGATCTCGGGCAGGACCGTGTAGTTCGAGAAGGTCGAGCAGCCCATGTAGTGGGCGATCGGCTGCCCCTTGTAGCTGAACCGCGACGTGCCGTCCGGCATCAGCCCCTTGCCCTGCGTCCCCCGGATCGCCGTGCACAGGTTGGTCTTGCGGCTCAGGCACGACTTACACTGGCGGCATTCCGGCGTGTACAGCGGGATCACGTGGTCCCCGACCTCGACCGAGGTCACGCCCGGCCCGACCTCGACCACCACGCCGGCTCCCTCGTGACCGAGGATCGAGGGGAAGATGCCCTCGCTGTCCAGCCCGTCCAGCGTGTAGGCGTCCGTGTGGCAGACGCCGGTCGCCTTGATCTCGACCAGCACCTCGCCGGCGCGCGGCCCTTCCAGGTCGACCTCGACGATCTCGAGCGGGCGTTTGGCCTCGAAGGCGACGGCGGCGCGGGTTTTCATGGTGAGGCCTCCAACATCTTCCCCTCTCCCCCTGCGGGAGAGGGTGGCGGACCGGCGCAGCCGGGACGACGGTGAGGGGTCGCACCGGCGGCGACGCCTTTCAACCCCTCATCCGACGTGGCTGCGCTCGGCCACCTTCTCCCGCAGGGGGAGAAGGGCGATAAGCGCGAATGGCCCACCGCAACCTCGTCATCCTCACCGGCTCCGGGGTCTCGGCCGAGTCCGGGGTGCCCACCTTCCGCGCCGCCGACGGCCTGTGGGAGGGCCATCGCGTCGAGGACGTCGCGACGCCGGCGGCGTACGCCCGCGACCCGGCCCTGGTGCAGGACTTCTACAACCAGCGCCGCCGCCACCTGGCGACCGTCCGGCCCAACGCCGCCCACCGCGCCCTGGCCGACCTCGCCGCCCGCTGGGAGGGCGACTTCCTGCTGGTCACCCAGAACGTCGACGACCTGCACGACCGCGCCCACGCGGAGACGCCGCCGGGGCCCGGCTTCCGCCTGATCCACATGCACGGCGAACTGCTCAAGGCCGCGTGCACCGTCACCGGCCAGGTTTGCGACTGGCCCGGCGACCTCGCCGCCGACGAGCCCTCGCCCTTCCATCCGCAAGGCCGCCTCCGCCCGCACATCGTCTGGTTCGGCGAGATGCCGCTGGAGATGGACCGCATCGAGCGGGCGCTCGCCGCCTGCGGCCTGTTCGTCTCCATCGGCACCTCCGGCGCCGTCTACCCCGCCGCCGGCTTCGTCCAGCAGGCGCGCTGGGCCGGCGCCCGCACGGTGGAGCTCAACCTCGAGCCGTCGCTCGGCAGCCGCTTCTTCGACGAGACGCGCCACGGCCCGGCGACGGAGATCGTGCCGGCGTTCGTCGGGGAGCTGGCCGGGTAGCTCCCCCCCCCGCATGAGACCATGCGAAGCGTGGTGGACGGTGGTCAGCCCTCCGCGCCCCCGCCGCCGCTCCGCGGTCTCCCTTCCCCTGCGGGGGAGGATTTCTTCGCCGCCAGCTTCTCCAGCAGCCGCCCCCGCCCCTTCGCCAGCGCGTGGATCACACCGCGGAAGGTCGCCACCTCCTGCTCGCTGAAGGCGGCGCGGCCCAGCATCACCCGCAGGTTCTGGCTCATCGACGGCTTCTTCTCCGGCGGATGGAAGAAGCCGCCGGCGTCCAGCTCCGCCTCCAGATGCTCGTACATGCCCAGCAGCAGGGCGTTCGAGGCCGGCGGCGCGCCCTCGCGGAACTTCGGCGGCGGGGCGTCGAGGATCAGGGTTCGCCACTCGTAGGCGTTGATCGCCACCGCCTGGGCGAGATTGAGGGAATGGTGCCGCGGGTCGATCGGGATGGTCGTGATGCCGGCGGTCAGGGCGATGTCGGCGGTCTCCAGCCCCGCCCGCTCGCCGCCGAACAGCAGGCCGACCTTCAGGCCCGAGGCCGCGTCGTCGTACAGCAGCCGCGCGCTCTCCCGCGGGGTGCGGACCGGCATCCGCGTCTCGCGCGGCCGGGCGGTGGTGGCGAAGACGGTGGTCAGGTCGGCGATGGCCTCGGCGACGCTGCCGAACACCCGGATCCCCTCCAGCACCCAGTCGGCGCCCGAGGCCGCGGCCCACGCCCGATCCTGCGGCCAGCCATCGCGCGGGCTGACCAGTCGCAGCTCGGACAGGCCGAAATTGGCCATCACCCGCGCCACCGCGCCGATGTTGTCGGCCAGCTGCGGCCTGTCGAGGATGACGACGGGGGGAAGAGGTTCGGACATCGGGCCTGACTAGCCCTCCGCCTCCCCCGGCGGAAGCCCGAGCATCGCCCGCACCGGACCGAGATGCCGCGCGTAGTTCCGCCAGCGTCCCGACGAGCGGCGGTACAACGGCTCGCGCACCTGCCAGACGCTGGCCGTCCGCACCCCCGTCCAGGCCGCCCGGAAGTCCAGCACCGCCTCCTCCCAACCCAGCCCGAGGCGTAGCAGGAGGCCTCCCAGCACCGGTCGCGGCTCGACCACCAGCCGGTCGTAGTCGACCTCCACGATGTCCGGATACAGCGCCTTCCAGTGGGCCATCAGCCGGTCATGCTGGAGCAGCCAGTGAGCCATGTCCTCCAGGTCCAGCGCCTGCGGCATGGACCGGTCAAGGTGCAGGAACCAGTTGGACAGGACCACGTCCAGCGGCTGCCGAACCGTGTGCACGATGCGGGCGTCCGGGAACATCGCCTTGATCAGGCCGATGTGCAGGAAGTTGTCCGGCCGCTTGTCGGTGACCACGTCCGCCCCGGGCCGCGCCGCCCGCAGCCCTTCCAGATAGAGCGCCCGCGCCTGCCGGGCGAGCTCGCTCCCCTGCGCCCCGGCCAGGGCTTCCGGATAGGCGCGGATGCGCCCGGCCAGCGCCGGGACGAGGCCCAGCTCGCCGCCCGGCGTGACCCGGCTGTGCCGCGCCAGCATCTGCTCGACCAGGGTCGAGCCGGACCGGAACAGGCCGCACACGAACACCGGGCCCGCCTCCCCGTCCGGCTCCGCCCTCGCCGGCTGCGGAAAGGCGGCGATCAGCCGGTCGACGAAGGTCTCGTGCGCCGCCCGGTCGTAGCGGACTCCGGGCCCGGCCGCGCGGCTCTCCGCATTGGCCGCCCCATACGCCTCGAACGCCGCGTCGTAGGCGCCCGCCGCGTCCAGCGCCCGCCCGAGGGCGAAGCCCAGCTCCGCCCGCTCGTCGGCGCTCCGCCCCGGCGCGTCCAGCGCCGCCCGCAGCCGCCTGATCACCGGATTGTCCACACCTTCCGGCCGGTTCAGCCCCGCCAGCCGCGCCAGCGCCACAGCGTTGCCTGGATCGACCTCAAGCGCCCGCTCGTACGCCGCCCTCGCCGCGTCGCGCCGCCCGAGATCCTCGTGCAGATTGCCGAGATTCAGCAGCGCCGGCAGGTAGTCGGGCGCCAGCGCCAGCGCCGCGGCCAGCTCCGCCTCGGCCAGCTCGTGCCGCCCCAGGTCGTCGGTGAGGATCACGGCCCGGTTCAGCCGGATCTCCTCGGGCCCCGTCGCTCCCCGCCGCAGCGCCTCGTCATAGGCGGCCAGCGCCGCCTCGAACCGCCCGCAGGCCCGCTCCATCAGGGCCAGGTTGTACCAGCTGTCCGGCAGGTCCGGCAGGATCGCCAGCAGTCGCCGGTAAGCCGCCGCCGCCTCGGCCGCCCGCCCCTCGGCGCGCAGCTGCGAGGCCAGCGCCATCAGCTGCTCCGGGGACGGGTTCAACCCGTCAGTCCTCGCCGTACATGGCCAGCCACGGGTCGGCGGTTCCCGCCTCGACCTCGGCCACCTTCACCTTCGGCCAGCCGATCTCGTCATCCGCGGAGTCTCGCCACGCCAGCACGATCAAGTCGCGCAGCTCCGAGGCTCCGGCGGCCAGACGCGTGAGGGCGAAGTCGCGCCCGCGCGGGTCGCCCTCGGCGAAGCCGCCGGCCTTCTCGAGCCGGTAGAAGGGCAGCACCTCGGCCAGGGTCGTCTTCAGATAGGCGGGCACGCGGGCGCGCAGGTCGAACCCCTCCAGCTGCGGCGCCCGCATCGCGGCCTCCACCGCGTCCAGCCGCGCCACCCGCGCCGTGAACGCCCCCTCGAAGGCGCCGTGCGTCTGGCGCGAGGTGGTGAAGCCCTCCGGGTTCGGCGTGTCGCGGTTCCAGCCGTTGTAGTGGATCGTCGTGTGGTGCGGCTGGGCCCCGTCGCCGACGTAGTGCCCCAGATAGCCGGCGTCGCGCAGGATCAGGGCCTCGCGCCGCAGCCGGTCCTCGCGGTACCAGGCCCGCTTGCCCGGATCGGTCTCGCGCGCCTCGGCGGCGTGCAGCACCCGCCAGGTGGCGAAGTCCCGCACCAACTGCTGGTAGCCGTCCATGATCGCGTACGGCAGGTAGCCGGCGTCGTCGACGTCCAGCCCCGCCGCCGTCAGAGCCGCGTCGTACTCGGACTTCAGCCGCGGCAGGGCGTCGATCGACATGCCGCGCTGGTCCATCACCCGGCCCTGGTCGTCCATGTCGATGAAGTGGGCGGTGTCCCGCTCGCGGTCGTGCGGCTGGCCCCCGCCCTTGGTGCGGTCGGGCTCGCGCGACAGTTCGCCGATCTCGGCCGCCGCCCCGGGCGTGCGCAGGAAGGCGGGCAGTTCGTCCGGCAGGGCCCGCACCGCCGCGACGCCGATCAGCCGGTGTCCGGTGTTTCCCCAGGCCGAGACGGCGGCGGGGACGGCGGCGACCGCCACGGCGCAGACGGCGGCGGCGGCGAGGGCGAGGCGTTTCATGGAGGGACTCCGACGGAAGACGCTCCGCCTTAGACGATCCCGAAGGCGTCCTCCACCCGTCCGATCCACGCCCGAACCGCCGGGTACGACCCCAGGTCGAAGCCGCCTTCCGGCGCGACCCTCGTGTAGGCGACCAGCGCCAGATCGGCGAGGGTCGGTCCGCCCCCCGCCAGCCAGTCCGCCTCCGCCAGCGCCGCCTCCATCCGCGCCAGGGCGGCGTGGCCGCGCTCCATCAGCCGCGGCTCGATCTCGTCCGCCGTCCGGCCCGCCAGGGTCCGCTGGAAGCGCGCCACGGCGATGTACGGCTCGTGGCTGTACTGCTCCCAGAACAGCCATTCGAACATCTTCGCCCGGGCCCAGGGGTCGGCCGGGATCCAGTCCGACCCTTCGGCCATGTGGACAAGTATGGCGTTCGACTGGGCCAGCGGCCGTCCGTCGGCCAGCACCGCCACAGGCAGCTGTCCGGCGGGATTCATCTTGAGGAATTCTGGGGTCCGGGTCGCCCCTGACATGACGTCCGTCTCGATCCACTGATAATCCAGCCCGAGACAATCCAGCAGCCAGCGAACCTTCAAACAGTTCCCCGAGCGAATGTCTCCATAGACAGTAAGCATCGTGCGCCAGCATAGAGTTTCTGATCTGCGAATACAGCTATCAGACATCGTAGCCGTTGCCGACGGCGATTCCGCTCATCCATCGCCAAGGCCGGCTTATCCACCGCTGCACCGGACAGGTGGTCGCACCTGGTCCCTGACGACTGGATTTCGACATATTCCGGCGGCACAACCCGCCTCGCCGGACGCGTCAGGGGCCGGTGATTCCGTGAGTCATCGCATGTTCGGCACTGCCGCTGCGCTCGCCCTCGTCTGGGCGTTGGCCTTCCCCGCCCAAGCGGCGGTTACCGGAGAACCGGTGTCCTACGAAGCCGCTGTCGCCAGCGGCCTGGGCTCCGAACCAACGACCCCGTCCGACGATGGTTCCGCCAGCGACGCCGAACTTCCGGCCGACGCCCGCGCCCTTCTGGAGGCCGACCCGCGCTGGAGCGCCCGGGTCAACCTTTACCATGCCGGCGGCGGCGGAGCGACGGGCAACGACAGCCTCGGCTGCCGTCCGATCCCGATGCGCACGGTCGCGGTCGACCCGCGCTACATCCCGCGCCGCACCCGCCTGTTCATCCCGGAAACGGTCGGCATGCGGATGCCCGACGGCACGATCCACGACGGCTACTGGTACGCCTCCGACACCGGGGGCGCCATCAAGGGCCAGAAGATCGACCTGTACACCGGCCACGGCCGCGGCTCGATGCAGCCCGCCATGCGCTTCAACCAGGATCGCGTCTCGATCATCGACGCCGGCCGCTTCGACGGCTGCCCGCCGTCGTGGGACCGCGTGCCCAGCCAGGCCACGCTGATGGCCTCGACCGACACGACCTCGGCCGGCTCGAACTGAGGCCGCTCCTCGCCGATTGATGTTCGGCGAAAGCGCGCTAGGCTCCGCCTCCTCGGGAGGAGGGGCCCATGAAACTCGCCAGCATCGTCGCCGCCGTCGCGCTCGCCGCGGGCGTTCCCGCCGCCGCGCAGGACGCCGCGCCCATGACCGAACGCACCGAGCGGATCGGACTTGAAGGCCGACGCGGCCCCGGCCTCTTCCGGCCCGGCTTCGCGATCGGCGAATACACGGGATCGGTCAGCTCGCGCGGCTCCAGCACCCGCCTGCCGTGGCAGTCCCGCGACATGGCGCGGGCCGAGTTCGACATCTCCGGCCCCTCGCTGGGCGAGGTCCGGGGCGACTGCGGCGGCGGGCAGAGCCACCGCCAGATCCTGTGGATCACCTTCGACCGGGAGACCCTCAGCTACGACTGCGAGTACAGCGGCGGCGCCCCGGCCGGCGCCCGTCTGACCCTCGCCCTCGCCCGCGGCAGCCTGTTCGCGCGCCTGCAGCAGCCGCAGCGCGCCGGCGAGATGACCTGGGGCGACGCCGTCTACCGGGTCGAGACCCGGCGCGTGGGCGGCCTGCCGTGGGGCGGCGGCCGGGTCATGGGCTATGTGTTCAGTCGCGACGGCGTCGACATCGGCGGCGTCGACCTGAACGGCCTGCGTCCCACCTTCTACCTGCCGCCGGCCGGCTCGCCGGATCGCGACGCGGCCGCCGTGCTGGCGGTCAGCCTGTTCGCCTTCCAGGACCCGGCCAACCGCTGACGGTCAGAACCGGCGCCTGCCGCTGATCGTCTCGAAGAACATCCGCCAGTCGCCCATCAGGCTCCACAGCGGATAGCGGAAGGTCGCCGGACGGTTTTTCTCGAAGAAGAAATGCCCCACCCAGGCGAAGCCGTAGCCGATCACCGGCATGGCCAGCAGCCACCACGGGTTCAGGGTGACGACCGCCAGCGCCAGCGCCACCAGCACCAGCCCCGAGCCAACGACATGGATGCGCCGGCACGTCCGGTTGGAGTGCTCGTGGATGTAGTACGGATAGAAGGCCTCGAACGAGGCGAAGCGTCCGCCCGCCGGCTCTTGCGTGCTCATCCCGGAACGATGACTCCGCCGTCGCCGCGGGGCAAGCGGCCGCGCGGACGAACCATCCCGCCGCTTCGGGTTCTCGCTGGGACGATTCCGCCGTCGCCCGGCTCCTCGTCAGCCCCCTGAAGGACTGCCCCCCCCGGGGGAGCCGGTTGGCCGGCCGGGCGGATCAGGCTCCCTCGTCGGCGGGCTCCGGCCCCAGCAGACGGCGCAGCATCGGCCACACCCTGGCCATCGCCGACAGGAAGCCGACGAACGTCGAGATCCACTGGAAGGCCTGCCACACCCAGCCGAACAGGGCTCCGTCCCCGACCGCCTGGCTGACCGGGAACAGCACCCGCGCCACGCCGATCTGGAAGCCCGCGTAGGCCTGCGAATACTCGATCGAGCGGTCGGCGAAGAAGGCGATGGCCACCGCCGCCGAAACCGGCGCCCAGAGCGCGGGCAAGGTCAGCAAGAGGGCGAGAAGCAGCACGAGCAGCTTCGTCCCGAGGGTCTCCCGCGAGACGAAGCTGGCTACGACGCCGCCGCCCAGCGCAAGGGCGACGATGGCGAGCAGCGGGGGCAGCACGGCGTCGGTGGCCGCCATCAGATCCGTCAGGGTCAGACCGGCGAGGACCGCCGCTCCCGACAGCAGGAAGGCCGCGACCCAGAGGGCGGCGTACTGGCCGAGGCGGCGCTTCAGGTGGGCGAGGCTGATCATGGCGACCGTCCAGTTCCGCGGGGCGCGGACCCAGCCAATCATGTCCCCCGGCGACTGTCCATTCGACGAACGTCGCTATCGGTTCCCGTTCACCAGATTTGTTGGCGCGTCCTTAGCCTCGCGGACGCATCCTCGCCGGACGCACCGGAGACCGCCATGCAGGCCCACGCCATCGCCGCCGCCGGACTGACCGCCGCAGCCGCCCGCTTCGAGGCCAGCGCCCGCCGCACCGCCGCCGATCCGCTGGCCGACCTGGCCGGGGAGACGGTCGAGCGGATCGGCGCCGCAACCGCCTTCAAGGCCAACGCCTCGGTGCTCCGCACCGCCGACGAGATGACCGGGACCCTGCTCGACCTGCTGGCCTGACGGTCAGGCCGGACGGGGGGCCTTCGGAGGAAGCTCGAACCAGCCGGCGAAGCGCAGGAAGGCGTCCGGATCGCCCTCTACCGTCAGCAGGTCGCGCATCCGCGCCGCGGCCCCTTCGGCGTCGCCGTAGATCACCGCCGCCACCGCTTCCGGCGTTCCGACGACCACCGCGGCGACGTGCTCGGGCGCGGTGCGCTCGACGGTCAGAACACCGTCGGCCACGCAGACCCGGAAGGCGACCTCGCCGAAGCGGAAACCGAGAGCCAGTAGGGCGTCCCCCGCTTTCGCGGGGTCGAACATGGTGCGCAGCGACAGCATCATCGACACCGGGCTGAGCGGCAGGGTCGGATCGTGGTCCGGCGAGCGGGCCGCCCACCGGCCCAGCGCCTGGATCACCGCCTCCGCCTCCCGGCCCCAGGAGGTCAGGTCGTAGACAGGGACGGAGGCCGGAGGCGGCAGGCGGCGGCGCACCACCACCCCGGCCGCCTCCAGCCCCTCCAGCCGCTGGGTGAGAACATTGGCGCTCAGACCGGGCAGGCTGGCGCGCAGGTCGCCGAACCGCCGCGGCCCGAGCATCAGCTCGCGCACCACCAGCAGCGCCCAGCGCTCGCCGAGGATCTCCAGCCCGTGCGCCGTCCCGCAGGCGTCGTCGTAGCGGCGGCCGTGAGTGTTGGTTACTTTTTCTAACTTCATCGTTGACTTAGATAACACAGAGGCGCACACCGTCCAACTCGAGCGGAGAGGGAGAGCCCGCGATGACCGACAAGATCGTCCCCTGCATCTGGTACGACAAAGGCCAGGCCCGCGCCGCAGCCGAATTCTACGTCTCGCTCGGCCTTCCCGACAGCCGTATCGACCGGACGGTGCGGAGCCCCGCGGACAACCCCTCGACGCGCGTGGGCGAAGACCTCGTGGTGGAGTTCACTCTCGCCGGCCGGCCCTACCTGGGCCTCAACGGCGGCCCGCACTTCCCCCAGACCGAGGCGGTCTCCTTCATCGTCCTGACCGACGACCAGGCCGAGACGGACCGTCTCTGGGACGCCATCGTGGGCGCCGGCGGGCAGGAGAGCATGTGCGGCTGGTGCAAGGACCGCTGGGGCGTCAGCTGGCAGATCACCCCGCGCCGCCTGATGGCCTTCTACGACGACCCGAATCCGGCCCGCACCCGCGCCGCCTTCGAGGCGATGATGGGCATGCGCAGGATCGACATCGCCGCCCTCGAGGCCGCCGCCGACTCCGTCGCGTAACCCGGCCTCAAGCCGCCAGCCTCAGCGAGGCGAGCGTCAGGGCCCTTTCACAGGAGACTCACCATGTCCTACATCACCGGCTTCCTCCTTCCCGTCCCGGCGGCCAAGAAGGAGGCGTACATAGAGTCCGCCCGCAAATCCTGGCCCCTGTTCCAGAAGTACGGCGCCATTGAACATGTGGAGGCCTGGGGCGAGGATGTCCCGGCGGGCAAGGTCACCGGCTTCGACCTCGCCGTGAAGAAGGAGGCCGATGAGGAGGTCGTCTTCTCCTGGCTGCGCTGGCCCGACCGGGCCACGGCCGACAAGTGCTTCGCCGAGATGATGAACGACCCCGACTTCGACGGCATGGACATGCCGTTCGACGGCAAGCGCATGATGTGGGGCGGCTTCGCCCCGATCTTCGAAGGCAAGGCCTGAACCTGCCCTTCCTGGCGTGAAGGCGCGGCTCGCCCGGGGCCGCCCTTTTCCGCGCCCGTCGCCGGCTCAGCGGCAGAAGCGGGTGTCGGTGGCTTCCAGATGCAGGTGGTCCTGGTGGACGGCGTTGTAGTCCGGGCTCAGGACCGTGCCGAAGATGCGGCAGGCGTCGTCCCGGATCCGGCGCAGGAAGCGCGCTTCGGGCCCGTCGCCATGCCAGTCGTCAGACAGGCCGATCCTGCGCCCGTCGCGCAGCCGCACTCCGGCCACATCCAGCGCCGAGGCCTGCGCATGCGCGCTGATGCGGGTGCTGCCGACGCCGTTGTTCACGTTGCGGCAGGCGTAGGCCCCGAAGTGGTCGATCTGGACCACGTCCGAACCCAGCAGCTCCCGCGCCGCCGGCTCCAGCGACTGCCGTCGCCAGATGCTCACCGCCAGGGCGAGCCGGCAGGTCATCTCCGGCTGAGCCGGGTTCATCCGCGCCACCGTGCCCATGTCGGCGCCCAGCAGGCCGGCCTGGATCTGCTGGCAGGCTTCGCCGTCCGTCCGGTCCGGCTTCGGGCGGAACTCGACGCGCGCCGCGGTCAGTTCGGCGACGCATCGGGTGAGCTCGGCGCTCTCCCTGAGCACGGCCGCGCGCGTCCCGCCATCGATCGGACGGTCGATCAGCCCGCCGACCAGCGGCGCCTCGGCCCGCCCGGGCGTGGTGGGACCCGGTCGCGGGCGATCCGGAAGCATGGGACCGCAGCCCGCCAGCAGCGCCGCGAGGCCGGCGACGAGGAGGGATCGCGGATGGCTTGAACGCGGCGTCATCGGCGGGAGGCTAGCTGATTCCCGCCGCCGCCCGCTTCACGCGGTCGCGAGAGCATAAAAGAAGGGCGCCCCCTGCGGAGCCGCCCCTCATTTCGTCTCAGCTGTCGAGGAAGCTGCGCAGCTTCCGGCTGCGGCTCGGGTGCTTCAGCTTGCGCAGCGCCTTGGCCTCGATCTGCCGGATCCGCTCGCGCGTCACAGAGAACTGCTGGCCGACCTCTTCCAGCGTGTGGTCGGTGTTCATGCCGATGCCGAAGCGCATGCGCAGCACCCGCTCCTCGCGCGGCGTCAGCGAGGCCAGCACCCGGGTGGTGGTCTCGCGCAGGTTCGACTGGATGGCCGCGTCGATCGGCAGGACCGCGTTCTTGTCCTCGATGAAGTCGCCCAGGTGGCTGTCTTCCTCGTCGCCGATCGGGGTCTCGAGCGAGATCGGTTCCTTGGCGATCTTCAGCACCTTGCGCACCTTCTCCAGCGGCATGGCCAGCTTCTCGGCCAGCTCCTCCGGGGTCGGCTCGCGGCCGATCTCGTGCAGCATCTGGCGGCTGGTGCGGACGATCTTGTTGATCGTCTCGATCATGTGCACCGGGATGCGGATGGTCCGCGCCTGGTCGGCGATCGAGCGGGTGATGGCCTGACGGATCCACCAGGTGGCGTAGGTCGAGAACTTGTAGCCGCGGCGGTACTCGAACTTGTCGACCGCCTTCATCAGGCCGATGTT
>Ga0154912_117_pt4 | contig 14231 bp, 16 predicted proteins | sample RifCSPhighO2_01_FD_105881 | JGI IMG/M metagenome (GOLD analysis project Ga0154912, IMG submission 105881) | Caulobacterales bacterium RIFCSPHIGHO2_01_FULL_70_19 | reverse complement strand
CGTAGACGACGTAGCCGAGGCCCTGCTCGCCGCCCTGCGAACCCAGCTTCACCGTGCGGCAGCGGTAGTCGCCGACAGGCGGGGCGACCGACGGCCGCCGCGCGTCCGGGACGATCAACTCGCCGAGGCTGCGCAGGTCGCCGGAGCCCGGCTGGCGCCGGGCCTGTTCGAGCGCCAGGCTCCAGGCGGCGTCGAGGCGCTCGTAGCGGTCCCGGTCGAAGGCGGTGACGATGCCGCGCCAGTCCCGCAGCACCGGCGCGGCGCCTGGCGGCGGCGGCGGCGGCGCGGGCGTCGCGGCGCAGGCGACGAGAGCAAGGGCGGCGGCGGCGAGACCGGCGAACCGGAACAGGCGAGGCATGGGCGCTCCCGGAGGGCTGAAGCGTGTCTCAGCCTTCCTTGGACCGGCCGGGGCCGCTCGCGTCAACCCGCCTCGCTTCGGACGGGCGGCGCGGCGGCTCAGCTCTCGTCGGCGGGGACTTCGGCCTTGCGCCGCGGGGCGCGGCGCTTCGGCGCCGGAGCGGCCTCGTCTTCGGCCGCCTCAGGCGCAGCCGGAGCCGGGGTGGCGGACCGGGTCAGGAAGCCCGGCAGGGCGGTCGGCGCGTCCTCGGCGGCCTCCTCGCGACGGGGACGGCGCGAGCCGCGTTCGCGCGGGGGCCGGGCCTCGGAGCCGGCTTCGGCCGGAACGGGCGCGGAGCCGGGCTCCTCGCCGGCGTCCGGAGCCGGCGCGGCCGATTCTCCGCCTTCGGCGCGCTCTGTTTCAAAGCGGCGGTTGCGCTCCTCGCGACGGCGCTCCCAGCGTTCGCGGCGGCTTTCGCGGCGGCCGCCCTCGCGGGATTCGCCGCCTTCGGCCTCGACGCGCGGCTCGCGGGGTTCGCGCGGTTCGCGGGGCTCGCGGTCGTCCCGGTCGCGCCATTCGCGACGCTCGCCGTCCTGGCCCTGGCCCTGGCGCTCGCGGCGCTCGTCCTGCTCGCGCTGGCGACGCTCCTGCTCCGCCGCACGGTCGGCCTCGGCCTGCTGGGCGGCGAGGATGGCGGCGGCCTGGGCGCCGGACTCGTCCTCGAAGTCGATGTCGAAGCCCTGGCCGGCCAGCTCGCGCTGGGCGATCTCGCTCACCGGGCGCTGCGGCTGCAGGGCGCGCAGGACGCGGAAATAGTGTTCGGCGTGCTGGGTGTAGTTCTCGGCCAGGACCCGGTCGCCCGAGGCGGCGGCGTCGCGGGCCAGCTGCATGTAGCGCTCGTAGACCGTCTGGGCGTTGCCGCGGACCTTGATGTTCTCGGGCCCCTGCGAGTCCCACGAACGGTTCGGATTGGTGGCGTTGGCGTTGCCGCCGCCCGGCTTCCTGTTGCGTCCGCGCTGACGCTTCATGCCCTTGAAATCTCTCATCGGACGCTACCGTGCCTCGGTGGGTAAGGGCGGACCGGAGCGTTGTGCGCCCGGAGCCGTCCGTCTTCGTCTTCCGCTTCGGTCGGGGCCCATCCCCGCTGACGATGTGATCGGAATTCGGGTCGTCGCCCTGTGGTCCGCCGGGCGACCGGCCCGACCGTCACTGCCCTGGACGCGCGCGCGGCAGGACCTTCAGCGGTCCGGGCGTGCGGTTTGGGTGGGAGACGAGAAAGACTTAGCGCGGGATCGTGGCGTTTCCAAGAGGCTTTCGCGCGCGCGCCGCGCCGGACGGCTACATCTTCGGGATGGGGTTCGTCCTGGGGTCGGGGCCGTTGGTGACCACCCGGTCGCGATCCGACAGGTCCTTGACCACGATGACGTCCCCGAAGCCTTCGGCCTCGAACATGGCCTTCACCTGCGGCCCCTGGTCCCAGCCGATCTCGACGGCGAAGAAGCCGCCGGGCCTGAGGATGCGGCGGATCTCGGGAGCCAGTTCGCGATAGGCCTGCAGGCCGTCGGGCCCGCCGTCGAGGGCGAGGTGCGGGTCGTGGTCGCGCACCTCGGGGTCGAGGCCGGCGATGTCGGCGGTCGGGATGTAGGGCGGGTTCGAGACCACCAGGTCGAAGCTGTGGTCGCCGAAGCCGGTCGCCCACTCGGTGCGAATGAAGTCGCAGCGGCTCTCGAGGCCGAGGTTGGCGGCGTTCTCGCGGGCGACCGCGAGGGCTTCGGTGGAGACGTCGGTGCCGACGCCGCGGGCGCCCGCGCGTTCGGCGAGGGTCGCCAGCAGGATGGCCCCCGAGCCGGTGCCGAGGTCGATCATGGTGAAGGCCTCGTGCGGGGCGTAGGCCAGCATGACGACGTCGAGGATGGCCTCGGTGTCGGGGCGGGGGCTGAGCACGTCGGGGGTGACGTTCAGCATGATCTTCCAGAAGCCCTTGCGCCCGAGGATGCGCGACACCGGCTCGCGGCGCAGGCGGCGCTCGACGTAGCCGTCGAGAACGGCCTGCTGCTCGGCGGTGACGGGGCGGTAGGGGTCGGTGAGGATGTCGGCGCGGGTGCAGCCGGCGGCGACCTCGAGCAGCAGGCGGGCGTCGATCGACGGGCTGTCGATGCGGCCGTCCTTGAGCCGGGCCTGGGCGGCCTTCCAGGCGGAGAGCAGGGTCGGGGCGGCGGCGGCGTCGGTCATGCGCAGGGCTTGGCGCGAGCGGCGGCGGATTTCAAGCGCCGCCGACGCTGGAACGCGCCGACAGCGCAGCCGTTGTCGCGCGGATGCAGGGACAGTCGGGACGAAGGGCCGGCCTCGGCCTCTGGGGAGCGATCGGAGCCGTGGCCGGCGGACTGGCCGCGGGCGCCGGCGCCGCGCACCTGCTCTACACGCGTGGGCACAAGTACGGCATCGAGCTGAGGCCGGCCCGGCCGGAGCCCCTGCCGCCGGCCCCGCCCCGGCCCGAGGACTTCGAGGCGAAGGAACCCGGCCGGGGCCGGCTGGCGGACCGGCCGGAGCGAATCCCGCACCGGGGCTGGATCGACATCCTGTGGCGCGTGGGCGCGTCCTACTTCGGCGACCGGGTCGGCTTCCTGGCCGGCGGGGTGACCTTCTTCGCCGTGCTGTCGCTGTTTCCGACCCTGGCCGCCTTCGTCACCATCTACGGCCTGTTCGCCGACCCCTACGACGCCTGGGGCCGGCTGAGCTTCCTCTACACGGTGCTCCCGGAGGGGGTGGCGGAGTTCATCGGCGGGGAGATGCAGCGGCTGGCGGAAAACTCGAACACCGAGCTGACCTTCACCCTGCTGTGGACCCTCGCCCTGTCGCTGTGGACGGCGAACGGAGCGATCAAGGTGCTGTTCTACGGCCTGAACGTCGCCTACCACGAGATCGAGAAGCGCAATATCGTCGCCTACAATCTGATGTGCATGGCCTTCACCCTGTCGGGCCTGTTCGCCGTGCTGATCACGGCCGGCCTGGTGGTGGGCGTGCCGGTGGTGCTGGGCGTCTTCGGTCTGGCCGAGGAGTGGGCCTATCTTTCGCCGCTGCGCTGGCCGGTGCTGCTGGCGGTGTACGTCGCGGCCCTGACCATCATCTACCGGTTCGGCCCGTGCCGGGCGCGGGCGCGGTGGCGCTGGCTGACGCCGGGGGCGATCTTCGCCGCCCTGCTCAGCCTCGGCCTGTCGCTGGGCTTCAGCTGGTACCTGCAGAGCTTCGTGCGCACCGCGTCCTACGGGCCGCTGGCGGCGATGATGGGCTTCCTGCTGTGGACCTGGCTGAGCGTGCAGATCATCCTGATGGGGGCCGAGCTGAACGCCGAGATCGAGCACCAGACCGCGCTCGACACCACCACCGGGGCGCCGATGCCGATCGGCGAGCGGGGCGCGGTGATGGCCGACAGCGTCGGCCCGCGGCGCGGCAACCCGGCGGCGCTCGCCTTCACCCTGAAGCACGCCGAGGCGCTGTCGGACCGGCTGCTGAGGCGAAAAATCCGGCCGCCGAAGTAGCGGACGTCAGGCGAACTCGGCCTCGAGATCGGCGAGACGCGCGGCCTGGTCCTCGGCGATCAGGGCGTCGAGCAGCGGGTCGAGGTCGCCCTCCAGCACCTGCGGCAGGCTGTGCAGGGTCAGGCCGATGCGGTGGTCGGTCACCCGTCCCTGGGGGAAGTTGTAGGTGCGGATGCGCTCGGAGCGGTCGCCGGAGCCGACCTGGGACTTGCGGGCGTCGGAGCGGGCCTGATCCTTGGCCTGCCGCTGCATGTCGTAAAGGCGGACGCGCAGGTTCTTCATCGCCTTGTCGCGGTTGACGTGCTGCGACTTCTCCGAGGAGGTCACCACGATGCCGGTGGGCAGGTGGGTGATGCGCACGGCCGAGTCGGTCTTGTTGACATGCTGCCCGCCGGCGCCGGAGCTCCGGTAGGTGTCGATGCGGATGTCCTGGTCGCGGATCTCGATCTCGACGTCCTCGACCTCGGGCAGGACCGCCACGGTGGCGGCCGAGGTGTGGATGCGGCCGCCGGCCTCGGTGACCGGCACGCGCTGCACCCGGTGCACGCCGCTCTCGAACTTGAGCCGGCCGAACACGCCCTCGCCGGTGATGGTGGCGACGATCTCCTTGTAGCCGCCCGCCTCGCCCTCGGAGACGCTGTCGATCTCGACCCGCCAGCCGCGCGACTGGGCGTAGCGCGAATACATGCGGAACAGGTCGCCGGCGAACAGGGCGGCCTCGTCGCCGCCGGTGCCGGCGCGCACCTCGAGCACGGCGGAGGCGTTTTCGTCGGCGTCGCGGGGGGCCAGCAGCAGGGCCACCTGACGCTCCAGCTCCGGCAGCCGGTCCTTCAGCGCCTGCAGCTCGTCGGCCGCCATCTCGGCCATTTCCGGATCGTCGGCCATCGCCTCGAGATCGGCCATCTCGGCGCGGGCGCGGGCGAGCTCCCGGACCGCGTCGGCGACCGGCTTGAGCTCGGCGTGCTCCTTCGACAGGCGTACGATCTCCTGGCCGTCGCTGGCCGCGCCCATGCGCGCTTCCACCTCGTGGAAGCGGTCGAGCACCTGATCGAGCCGGGCCTGGGGCAGTCGCAAGGGAGTCTCCGAAGGGGGCCGTTCTCCTATCCGTCCGGCCCCGTCCTGTCCAACCCGCGCGCCGGCGGCGGCTGACGGAAAAGTGAAAGCGTGGCCGTTACGGCGGAGGAGATTCGGCGTTAGCTGGGCGACGCGGACGCATCGCCGGGCGAGCATGGAAACCTTTCTGCTGTTCTTCCTGGTGGGCGTGCTGGCGCAGTCCGTCGACGGGGCCCTGGGCATGGCCTACGGCGTGATCTCCTCGTCGGTCCTGCTGGCCTTCGGGGTGCCGCCGGCCATGGCCTCCGCCAGCGTGCATGCGGCCGAGGTCTTCACCACGGCCGCGTCGGCGACCAGCCATGTGGCGCACCGCAACGTCGACTGGCGCCTGTGCGCGCCGCTGGCGACGGCCGGCGTCGCCGGCGGCTGCCTCGGGGCCTATGTGCTGACCGGCTTCGAGGGCGATGCGGTCAAGCCGTTCGTGGTGGGTTATCTCGCCCTTGTCGGCCTCTACATCCTGTGGCGCAGCCGGCACGAGCTTCCCCTGCGCCGGCTGCGCGCCGTTTGGACCGCCCCGCTCGGCCTCGTCGGAGGCTTCCTCGACGCGGCCGGCGGCGGCGGCTGGGGCCCCACCGTCTCCTCGACGCTGCTGGGCGCCGGCCAGGAGCCACGACGCGCCATCGGCACGGCCAACACCGCCGAGTTCTTCGTCACCACCGCGATCAGCGCCGCCTTCGTGTGGGCGTTCGTCACCGGGCACTGGCGCGAGGCGGGCGCCCTGCAAAACCACGCGGCGGCGGTCGGCGGCCTGGTGGCCGGCGGACTGGTCGCGGCCCCCTTCGCCGGGCTGATCGCCAAGCGCCTGCCGCGCCGGCTGCTGGGCGTGGCCGTGGGCGTGATGCTGGTGCTGCTCGCCGCCTTCCAGGGGCTGCAGCTGGCGGGGATTGTCTGAGGCTCAGGCGTCCGGACGGGTGGCGGCGAAGCTCGGCCGGGCCTCCAGCGCCGCCTGCAGCGCGGTGAGCCCGGGCCGCCCCGTCCGCCAGTCGTATTCGGGGTGGCGGAAGTCCGTCCACGTCAGGACGCATCCCGTGCTGATGACGCCGAGATCGATCCGGTCTGCCGACAGCGCGGCGGCCTCGAGCGCGTCGAACGACCGACCGAGGCGGTCGCGCCACCGCTCCATCCAGGCGGGGGAGCGCTCGCTCTCGGGGCGGCGCTTCTCCAGCACCCACTTCACGCCCATCTCCATGGCGCCGTCGGCGAGGGTCTCGATGCGCCGGACCGCCAGCCGCTCCGCGCCGGAGGCCGGCAGGAGCCGCGGGCCGCCGCCCTGCTCGTCGAGATACTCGCAGATCAGCGGACTGTCCGTGATCGGCAGGCCGTCGGCGGCGATCAGCGCCGGCACCTGGTCCAGCGGATTGCACGCCGCCAGTTCCGGCGCGGCGCCGTACAGGTCGACGACGATCTCCTCGACCGCCAGCCCCTTCTCGCGCGCCACGATGCGGCATTTGCGGGCGTAGGGCGACGGGACGGTGATGTAGAGCTTCATGGCGACCTGGCTGCGCAGCGCGACGGAGAGAGTCCCCGTCCGGTTCGGATCACGCTTTAGCTCATGATTTCGTCGGGGCGAACCGCCGTGCGGCCCGCGCGGCGGCCCGGCCTAGCGGTTGGCGCGTCCGCGGTCCTCGGGATCGACGGCTCCGCCGGGGCCGGCGTTGTTGGCTACGTCGCCCTCGACGGTGTTGTCGCCCTCGATCTCCTCGAGACCTTCGGCGCGGCTGAGGCCGGGGGACTGGCCGATGCCGGGATTGCGCTGCAGGTCGTCGGGACCCTTGACCGGTTGCCGGGAGGGGGATGGGTGCTGGGACATGGGAGGCTCCTTTCACCGGACTCAACCGGAGGGGCGGGGGCCGGTTCCGGGAAGGGAACGCCTGACAGGGTTTTAAGGTGCGCCGGGCCGACGGCCGCGCTAGCCATGCTCCGGTTCATCCGAGGGGGTTTCATGCTGTTCCGTTCGCTCGCCGCCGCCGCGGCGCTTCTCGCCGTCTCCGCGCCGGTCGCCGCTGCACAGGACGTCGATCTCCGCGCCCGGGTCGCCGCCTACGTCCAGCCGACCAACGAGGCCCGTACGCAGGTGGTGCTGGACCAGGTTCGCGCCGCCGGCTTCGAACCGGTGGTCGAGACCTTCGCAGGCGGCAACCGCCAGACCGGCGAGATCGAAGGCCGGAACGTGGTCTTCACCGTCGGCGAGGGCGAGCGCGAGATCCTGCTGACCGCCCACTACGACGCCGTCGTCCTGCGCGACGGCTCTATGTCGCAGGGGGTGGTCGACAACGCCGCCTCGGTGGTCGGGGTGATCGAGGCGGCGAAGCGGCTGCGCGAGGCGGACCTCGACCACCGCGTGCGGGTGATCCTGTTCGACCAGGAGGAGCTGGGCCTGATCGGCGCGCGCAGGTGGATCGAGGCGCACGGCCTGGCCAACGTCGCCGCCGTGGTGAACTCCGACGTCGCCGCCTACGGCGACACCATGATGTACGGCCTCAACAACGGCGCCCAGTCGGCGGGCGTGGTGCGGGCGGTGCGCGAGGTCTGCGCCGAGCGGGCCATGCACTGCGTCGGCTTCCCGGTCTATCCGCCGTCGGACGACCGCGCCTTTTCCGGGGCCGGTCTGGGCGAGGCCGGCGAGGCCGGCGGGGCCGACCGCGTGCCGACGGTGTCGCTCGGCTTCCAGGACCACGTCGGCGCCCACCAGATGTGGCTGGCCTTCAACGGCGGCGAGGCGACGGGCCTGGCGGAGGGTTTCGTGCCCCAGGTGTTCCGGCTGATCCACTCGGCGGAGGACACCATGGAGCAGGTCGATCCGGCGACGGTGCGGCTGGCGGGAGAGACCTACGCCGCCGTGGTGGCGAAGCTGGATGCGCAGCTGACCGACTGAGCCCCGGCCTTGGCGCCGGTGTTGACTAACTCCGGGCCCCGTCCGACAAGGCTTCATCCTTTCACCGGCTCCGTCGCGCCCGCGACGGGGCCGTCTCTCTTCTGGAGGTACCGCCCCGTGTCCACCGAACATCTGATGGGTGTCTACAACCGCGCGCCGCTGGAGGTGGAGCGTGGGCAGGGCGCCCGGCTGTGGTCGACCGACGGGACCGAATACCTCGACTGCGTCGCCGGCATCTCGACCAACGGTCTCGGCCACGCCCATCCGAAGCTGGTGCAGGCGGTGACCGAGCAGGCGCAGAAGCTCTGGCACGTCTCCAACATCTTCCGCATCCCCGGCCAGGAGAAGCTGGCCGACATGCTGTGCGAGAACAGCTTCGCCGACGTGGTGTTCTTCACCAACTCCGGGACCGAGGCGGTCGAATGCGCGCTGAAGACGGCTCGGAAGTTCCACGTCGCCAACGGCCAGCCCGAGCGGATCGACATCTACGGCTTCGACGGCTCGTTCCACGGCCGCACCTACGGGGCCATCAACGCCGCCGCCAATCCGAACTACACCAACGGCTTCGGGCCGCCGATGGAAGGCTTCCACCAGCTGGTCTGGGGCGATCGTGAGGCGCTGGAGGCGGCGTTCCGCAACCCGACCACGGCGGCGATCATCCTCGAGCCGGTGCAGGGCGAGGGCGGCTGCCGCGCCACCCCGGACGAGGACCTGCGCTGGATGCGCCAGATGGCCGACGAGAACGGCGTCCTGATCATCTTCGACGAGGTCCAGTGCGGCATGGGCCGGACCGGCAAGCTGTGGGCGCACGAGTGGGCCGGCATGACCCCGGACATCATGGCCGTGGCCAAGGCCTTGGGCGGCGGTTTCCCGGTCGGGGCCTGCCTGGCCACCGCCGAGGCGGCCAAGGGCATGACCGTCGGCGTGCACGGCTCGACCTTCGGCGGCAACCCGCTGGCCATGGCGGTGGGGCAGGCGGCGCTCTCGGAGATCGCGAAGCCGGAGACCCTGGCCCACGTCAACGAGATCGCCGGCTATCTCAAGCAGCAGCTGCACGGGCTGAAGGAGCGCTTCCCGGACGTCATCGTCGATGTGCGCGGCAAGGGCCTGCTGATCGGCGTCAAGCTGGTCCCCAACAACCGGGAATTCATGGGCTGGGCGCGCGACGAGCAGCGTCTGCTGATCGCCGGCGGCGGCGACAACTGCGTGCGCATGCTGCCGCCGCTGATCCTGACCCTCGACGAGGCCCGCGAGGCGATCGAACGTTTCGAGAAGACGTGCGAATTCGCGCGGACCAAGATGGGCGCCTAGGCCCGGCTCGAGGTTCATCACAACGATCACGACGATGCACGACGAACACGACGGGATCGAGGCTGTTTCGCCAGAGGTGAACCAGATCGGTCGCGCCGTGATGGACGCGGCTTTCTCGGTGCATCGCGAACTCGGGCCGGGCCTGCTTGAGTCCGTCTATGAACACTGTCTGGCTTCGGACCTCGTGCGCGCCGGTCTTCAGGTCGACCGGCAAGTGCCTGTGCCGGTCATCTATCGTGAGGAGCGGATCGACGCGGGTTTTCGCCTCGATCTGCTGGTGGAGCGCCAGGTGATCGTCGAGATCAAATCGATCGACGCCTTGGCGTCGATCCATACGGCCCAGCTCCTGACGTACTTGCGCTTCTCGCAGGTTCGTCTCGGCTATCTCATTAACTTCAACAACAACAGACTCAAGGACGGCTTCCGCCGTCTGGTTCTATGATCCCGGTCAGTCCGCGGGGCCTTGGCCCAGACCCCGTCGTGTTCGTTGTGACCTCGTTGTGATCGTTGTGATGAACCTTCTCATCTCCCGTCCGGAGCGAACGTCATGACCCGCCACTTCCTCGACATCCACCGCCTCCCGGCGGAGGACCTGCGCGCCATCCTTGATGACGCCCACGCCCGCAAGCAGGCGCGCCGGGGCTGGCCGCAGGGGCGGCCCGACGCGGACGCCCCGGCGAGGGACCGGGTGCTGGCCATGGTGTTCGAGAAGAACTCCACCCGCACCCGCTTCAGCTTCGATGCGGCCATCCGCCAGCTGGGCGGCTCGGCGATCATCGCCAACGCCGGCGACATGCAGCTGGGGCGCGGCGAGCCGGTCGAGGACACCGCGCGGGTGCTGTCGCGCATGGTCGACGCGGTGATGATCCGCGCCAACAGCCACGAGGACGTCGAGCGCTTCGCCCGGGTCGCGACCGTGCCGGTGATCAACGGCCTGACCGACCGCTCCCATCCGTGCCAGATCCTCGCTGATCTGCTGACGATCGAGGAACACTGCGGGCCGGTGGCGGGCAAGACGATCGCCTGGGTCGGGGACGGCAACAACGTCTGCCACAGCTTCATGCACGCGGCGCCGAAGTTCGGCTTCCGGCTGCAGGTGGCCTGTCCGGCCGAGTACCACCCGAACCTGCGGGACCTGGCGATCGGCGCCGACCATGTGCACCTCACCGGGGACCCGCGCGAGGCTGTCGAGGGCGCCGACGTGGTCGTCACCGACACCTGGGTCTCGATGGGCGACAAGGACTACGAGGCGCGGCTGGAGGCCTTCGAGGGCTACACTGTCGACGACGAACTGATGGCGACGGCGGATCCGGACGCGGTGTTCCTGCACTGCCTGCCGGCGCACCGCGGCGAGGAGGTCACCGACGCGGTCATCGACGGCCCCCGTTCGCTGGTCTGGGACGAGGCCGAGAACCGGATCCATGCGCAGAAGGCGGTGCTGGCGTGGTGCTTCGCAGGCTGACGACGCAATCGTGATTTGTGCGCCCGCCGGCGACGGACGACCCTCGGTGGATGCTTGTCCCCGCACTGCTCATGAACCTCGCTCTCGTCGCCGCGGGGCAGCCGCCCCCGACCGCGGAAGAGCTGCTGGCGCGGCTCGATCTGACCTCGTTCCCCAACTCGACGGGGCCGTTGCATCTACCCGCCCCGGGCACGCCGGCGGCGGCGGGCTTCGATGAGGCCTGGTCCGAGGCGGGAGGCTGGGCCTACCGGAGCCGCGAAGGCGGCGAGCCCGGAGACGGTGGCGGCTGGCGGATCGGCCTCCGCATCCTCGAGGTGAACGCGGACTCGACAGCGGTGTGCTTCAGGGACGTCGCGCACACCGGCGGAAGCTATTCCGTCCAGACCGCCCTGATCCTGACGCCGACGGGAGACGGCTATTCGGCCCGCAAGGGGCCTGCCCGCGCCGACTGTCCGGAATGGCGCCGCCGGTCCGAGGCGGCGCCGTCCGGCTGACCCGTCACTGCAGGTTCACGTCCGCCACGCCGCCCTGGTCGGGCAGCGACCTGGTCAGGTTCGCCTTGAGGATCTCGTAGCCGAAGCCCAGCGCGCCCTTGTCCGAGACCCAGACGCGGCCGTGGTCGGGGTCGAAGCGGAGCAGGGTCAGGTGCGGATCGTCCCGGCCGTCCGGGTACCAGGCGGCGACCACGGGGTTCCAGTAGCGGTCGATGCGCTCGCGGTCGTGCACCTGCGCGAGCTGGCCATGCACGCAGGCCCAGACGTGCTGGTCCTTCGACATGTAGTGGAACATGGCGCTCTGGCCGCCGGGCAGGGCGGCGTCGCGGGCGAGGTCGGTGTCGTCGCGGGTGAAGAACCAGATCGTGCCGGTCTCCGCCTCGCGGAAGGCGGTCATCGGCTGGGCGTGATAGCCGGGCTGATCGAGGCCCAGCATGCCGATCTGCGACTTCTTGAGGCTGTCCCAGAAGGCGTCTCCGGCTTCGGCGGCGGTGAGGGTCGTGTCGCCCATGCGGCTTTCTCCTGATCCTTGGCGTGTGGATCGGGAATGGCCGCGGACCGGCGGGGGTTCCGCTCAGTACGCCCGCTGCGGCACGCCCAGCAGGGTTCCGACGTGGACCAGCAGGACCAGCACGGCGGCCGCGGACAGGACCATGATCCATCGCCACGGCATCATGCGCACGCCCTTGCGGGGGTCCCAGGGGCGCGCGCCGCGCCAGCCGGCGAAGACGGTCAGGGCCAGCGCGGCGGCGGCGGCGGCGAGGGTGGCGGTCAGGTCCATGCCGCGGAGGTGGTCCGGCTCGCCGGCCGGCGCAAGCGCAAGCGTTGCCGGACCGTTAATCTTTACCGCCCGTTAACCGACGCAGGGCGATCTCTGTAGTCAGTACGCGGGCTTTCCACAGGATGATGGCGAGACCCTACATCTTGGGGTTAACCGCGAGTTTACACCCCTGATCTGGGCGCTTAGCGTCCAGCCAAAGGTCGGGAGGCGAATCAGTGAGCGCAGCCGCGCCGTGGAGCGTTAAGGGGATAGACCCCAAGGCTCGCGAGATCGCCAAGGACCTCGCGCGCCGCTCCGGCATGACGCTGGGCGAGTGGCTGAACTCGATGATCATGGAGGACGGCGACGAGGACGAGGGCTACACGCCCCTGCCGCGTCGCCCGCACGCCGCCGAGTCGTACGAGCGCCGCGGCCGCAGCCGCCGCCTGGAGGACGCCTACGGGTCCGGCGACGAGGCGTGGCAGCGGCTGAGCGCCTCGGTCGACGCCATCGCGGCTCGGCTCGAGGCGGCGGAGCGCCGCTCGACCGTGGCCATCCAGGGGGTGGATCAGGCCGTCGCCGGCCTGCTGCGCCGGCTGGAGGCCCAGGACCAGGGCGGCCGCCAGTACGGCCGCCGTCTCGACGACATCGCCGAGGAGTTGCGCGAGGGTCACCGCCGCCTGCGCAAGTTCGAGGAGGAGGTCGGGCCCCGCACGCTGGAGACCTTCGGCAAGGTCGAGTCGTCGATCGGCGCGCTGGCGGGCCGGCTCTACGACATCGAGGAGCGCCAGCGCACCGGCGTCAACGAACTGCGTCAGCGCATGGACGCCGTGGAGAAGGTCGCCGGCCCCGGCGCCGGCAGCGACCTTCTGGCCCAGGTCAGCGCGCGGCTCGACCAGGCCCAGGCCCGGACCACGGAGGCGCTGCGCGGTCTCGAGCGCTCGTTCGCCGGGCTGGACCAGCGGCTGCGCGCCGCCGAGGGCCGCATCGAGCCCGAAGGCGTGCGCGAGGCGGCCCGGTTCGAGAAGCTGGCCGAGACGCTCAGCCGCCAGGTCGAGGCCAACCGCGCCGAGATGATGCGCCGGCTGGACTCCGCCGAGGCCGAGAACCGGATCGACCGGGTCGAGCGTGCGGTGCTGGCCATCGGCGAGCAGGTCAAGGCCTCGGAGGCGCGCTCGGCCAAGGCGGTCGAGACCATGGGGCGGGAAGTCCTGCGCATCGCCGAAAACCTCAACGGACGCGTCGCGCGGATCGAGAGCGACGGCCCGGCCCGGCTGGAGCAGCTGGGCGAGACGCTCGCCCGCAAGGTCGAGGGCGACATCGGCCGGCTGGCGCAGGGGCTGGAGCAGCGGCTGGTCGCCGCCGACGACCGCCACGCCCTGGCGCTCGAGAAGCTGGGCGGCGAGATCACCCGCATCTCGGACCGGCTGAGCGAACGGATCGCCCAGTCCGAGCGACGTTCGCAGCAGGCGCTGGAAGACATCGGCCGGCGGCTGGTCGACAGCTCCACCCGCATCGAGCAGCGCTACGACCGGGCCTCCGGCGAGCTGGCCGAGCGGATGCGCCTGTCGGAGGAGCGCACCGCCGCGCTCATCGCCGAGGCCCGCGAGAACATCGAGCGCCGGACCACGCCGGCCAAGGTGGAAGCGCCGGCGCCGCCGGTCGAGCCCGACTGGCGCGCCGCGGCCTTCCCGGACGCCGCCTTCCCCGACGCCACCTTCGACGATCCGTCCTTCGCGGAGCAGCAGGCCTGGTCGGCCGAGCTGGCCCCGCCCGAAGCGGACCCGGCGCCGGCGCCGGAGCAGCCCGAGACCCTCACCGCCGACACCGTTTTCGATGCGGTCATGCGGGGTCCGCATGCGGCCGAAGGGGCGGCGCCCGCCACGCCGTTCGGGAGCCGCGAGGCGGCCGCGGCCGCAGCCGCGCCGACCCCGTCGCCCCGCGCCCAACCCTTCGGCGCGGCGCCCGAGCCGGCCGTGCCGCCCTTCGCCCAGGCCGGCTTCGGCGGCGCCGACGTCTCGGACGCCCTTGCGGCCACCGCGCCCGAGGCCTTCGACGCCGCGGGCGACGAGTTCTCCGCAGAGACGGATTTCGTCGACCCCCGCGCCCTGCGGGCCGCCGCCGCCCAGGGCCGCGCCGCCTCACCCGCCAGGCCATCGACGCCGCGCGCGCCGCCATGACCCAGGCGGAGCCGGAGGCTCCGGGACGGTCGGGCTTCGGCCTGAAGCGCGGCGGCAAGTCGCGGCTTCAGGAGCGGCTCGACAAGCAGGCCGGCAAGGACGGCGGCACGGTGCGCAAGGCGCTGGGCGCCTCGGCCGTGGCCGTGGTGCTGACCGCCGG
>Ga0154912_116_pt7 | contig 14350 bp, 11 predicted proteins | sample RifCSPhighO2_01_FD_105881 | JGI IMG/M metagenome (GOLD analysis project Ga0154912, IMG submission 105881) | Caulobacterales bacterium RIFCSPHIGHO2_01_FULL_70_19 | reverse complement strand
CCTGCAGCCGCGACCGGGCGCGGAGCTCGAAGGGCTCGCCGGGCGCTTCCGCCTCGAGCGCGGCGGCCAGGGCCTCGCCGGCCGCGTCGAGTTCGGGGAAGTGGTTGCGCTTCGACTGGACATACTCCCGCACCCAGTCGGCGGGGGTCTCGTCCCCGGCGCCGCTCGTGTCGGTCCCGGCCCGGTCGCGGGCGCGGCGGTCGGCGAAGGCGCGGTAGAGGCGCAGGAAGGCGTCGGCGGCGGCCGGCTGGTCCTCGGCCAGCTGCACGATCTCGTGGCGCGGCACGGCCAGGCCCTGGAACACCGGATCGGCGAAGGCTTCGGCCAGGGTCGCCTCGGTGGCCGGGCCTCCGGAGGGGCCGAAGCTGCGCAGGTCGACGTCGTAGGTCTCGGCCAGGCGCAACAGCAGCTGGGCCGAGACGGGGCGCTGGTTGCGCTCGATGTGATTGAGATAGCTCGGCGAACAGCCCAGGTCGGCGGCCATCGCCGTCTGGGTCAGGCCCAGATCGCGCCGCAGCCGCTTGAGGCGGCCGCCCAGGAACAGCTTGCGGTCGGCGGTCTCCATCGGCGCAGCGTGTCACAGAATGACTTAACATCAAGTGTCATGATGTGACCAAACGACCATTGTTGTCGGGGTGAAGCTGTATCGGTTTTGACTTTGGGGTGTTCTCCTGCCCGACACCGCCGCGTATCGGCATCGGAGAACCGCGCATGACCACCTTCGCCGACCTCGTCCCGTCCCCCGCCGGCCGTTTCGACGGCGTCGAGCGCCCCTATACGCCGGAGGACGTCCTGCGCCTGCGCGGGTCGGTTCCGATCACGCACACCCTCGCCGAGCGCGGGGCCAACCGGCTGTGGGAGCTGCTGCACAGCGAGCCGTACATCAACGCGCTGGGCGCGGTGACGGGCAACCAGGCCATGCAGATGGTCAAGGCTGGGCTGAAGGCCATCTACCTGTCCGGCTGGCAGGTCGCCGCCGACGCGAACACCGCCTCGGCCATGTACCCCGACCAGTCGCTGTATCCCGCGAACGCCGCTCCCGAGCTGTGCCGGCGCATCAACCGCACCCTGCAGCGCGCCGACCAGATCGAGCATGCCGAGGGCGGGGCGAAGCGCGACTGGTTCGCGCCCATCGTCGCCGACGCCGAGGCCGGCTTCGGCGGGCCGCTGAACAGCTTCGAGATCATGAAGGCCTTCATCGAGGCCGGCGCCGCGGGCGTGCACTTCGAGGACCAGCTGGCCTCGGAGAAGAAGTGCGGCCACCTGGGCGGCAAGGTGCTGATCCCCACCCAGGCGCACGAGCGCAATCTGATCGCCGCCCGGCTGGCGGCCGACGTCTGCGGCGTCGCCACCCTGACCGTGGCGCGGACCGACGCCGAGAGCGCCCAGCTGATCACCTCGGACGTCGATGAGCGGGACCACCCGTTCATCGACCGCGACAGCCGCACGCCGGAAGGCTTCTTCCGCCTGAAGCCCGGAACCGGGCTGGACCACTGCATCGCGCGCGGCCTGGCCTATGCGAAATACGCCGACCTGCTGTGGTGGGAGACCTCGCATCCCGACCTCGACGATGCGCGGAAGTTCGCCGAGGCGATCCAGAAGGCGCACCCGGGCAAGCTGATGGCCTACAACTGTTCGCCCTCGTTCAACTGGGAAGCCAAACTGGACAAGGACACCATCGCCCGTTTCCAGCGCGAGCTGGGCGCGATGGGCTACAAGTTCCAGTTCGTGACGCTGGCGGGCTTCCATGCGCTGAACAACTCGATGTTCGAGCTGGCCGACGGCTACCGCGACCGCGGCATGGCGGCCTATTCCGAGCTGCAGCAGCGCGAGTTCGCCAATGAGGCGCGCGGCTACACCGCCACCCGCCACCAGCGTGAGGTCGGCACCGGCTATTTCGACCAGGTCGCCACAGTCATCTCGAACGGCCAGTCCTCGACCACCGCCCTCAAGGATTCGACCGAAGCCGCCCAGTTCGTCGCGGCGGAATGAGAAGGAGAGACCCCATGGAACCCATGACCAGCAGCCAGGCCATCATCGACTTCTGCCTCGAGCCGCTGAAGGTCGACAGGTCGACCGAGGCCGAGCGCGAGGTGCGCCGCCGGCTGGAGCACGTGATCAAGACCTTCCGCTCGCGGCTGGCGCAGCCGGTGGCGGTGGACTTCTCGTCGATGCCTTCCCAGGTCATCAACGAGGCGGCGCACGGGTACGAGTAGGCGCTCAGGCCGCCATCGACGCCCCGAGGGAGCCGGGGAGGGTGAGGACCAGCTCCAGCAGCTCCGCCGCGTCGAACGGCTTGGCCAGATGGCGGTCGGCGCCGGCGGCCTCGGCGGCGGCGATGTGTTCGGACAGGGCGTTGGCGGTCAGCATCACGAGCGGCGTTCTCGGCAGGCCCATCGCGGCCTCGTGCAGCCGGATTTCGCGGGTTGCGGTCAGACCGTCCATGACCGGCATCTGCATGTCCATCAGGATCACGTCGTAGTCGCCGTTGCGCACCGCCTCCAGCGCCTCGGCGCCGTCGTCGACGGAGGTCAGCTCGACCTCGGCCTGCCCGAGGATCATCTCGACGACCTTGCGGTTCACCGGGTGATCGTCGGCAAGGAGGACGCGCACCGGCCGGTCGAGCGTTGCGAGCCCCGACGGCGCAATCACCGCCGCGCCCGGAGCTTCGGCCGGCCGCAGCGGAATGGTCAGCATGAAGGCCGAGCCGCCGCCCGGCTCGCTCTCGCAGTCCAGCTGGCCGTCCATCATCTCCGCCAGCTGGCGTGAGATGGCGAGCCCGAGGCCCGAGCCGCCGAACTTGCGGGTGATGGCGCCGTCGGCCTGCTCGAACCGGCTGAACAGCCGCTCGCGGGTGTCGGCGTCGAAGCCGATGCCGGTGTCCTCGACCGAGAAGCGCAGCGTCGCCCGGCCCTGCAGCGTCGGTCCCGGAGCGACGGTCAGGCAGACGAAGCCTTCCGAGGTGAACTTGACCGCATTGGAGACGAGGTTCGTGAGGATCTGCTTCAGGCGGACCACGTCCCCGGCGATCCAGCGATCGGCGGCGGGGTCGATCTCCACGAAGAACTGGATGCCCTTGTCGCGGGCCGACGCTTCGTAGAGTTGCGCCGCCTCACGGACGGCACGGCCCAGGTCGAACGCTTCGTCGGCCAGTTCGAGCCGGCCCGACTCGACCCGCGCGAGGTCGAGGATGTCGCTCAGCAGCACCTGAAGCGTCTGACCCGAGGACTGGATCAGCCCGAGCATCTCCTTCTGCATCGGGTTGAGGTCGGTGTTGGTCAGCGCCTGGGCCACACCGATCACGCCGTTGAGGGGCGTGCGGATTTCGTGGCTCATGTTGGCGAGGAACTGGCTCTTGGCGCTGTTGGCGGCCTGGGCGGCGTCGCGCGCCTCCGCAAGCGCCTGGGCGTCGTGCTTCAGCTCGGTGATATCGGTGCACACCGTGACGATGCCGCCAGCCGCCGTGCGCCGGTCGGACACGCGCAACCAGCGGTCGCCGGCGATGTGCTGCTCCATCGTGCTGGACAGCGCCGCCCGCGCAGCCATTCGCTCCTCGATCCACTCGGCCTCGCGACCCTTGGCGTCGGCGTAGAGGCCTTCGGACAGTCCGATCTGAATGATCTGGCGGAAGGTCATGCCCCGCTGGAGGTTCGAGGACAGCTCCGGATTCACCTCCGCATAGCGGTTGTTCCACAGCACCAGCCGGTCGTCGGCGTCGAAGAAGGCCAGCCCGTCGGGCATGGCGTCGATGGCCTCGCGGATGTGGGCCAGCGCCCCGCCGCGACCGCGCCATCCGGCCAGGATCTCCAGACCGGCGGCGGCGACGATCGCAAGGCAGGCCAGGGCCAGCACCAGCGTCATGGCTTCGCTGGACATGGTCCACTCGCCCGCGGGAATCACAGCCGGCTCGAGGGTCATGGCGGCCATCGTCACATAATGGAGGACGAAGACGCCGAGCGCGGCGACGGCCGCGGCGGCCGTGACGCCAAACCGGCCGCGGCCGGGGAGGAACACAGCACCGGCCGTGGCGATCGCGATGCCGCCGCCGACTCCCGTCGCCGCCAGCCCCAGATCCCAATGGATCTCGCCCGGCAGCGTCAGACCCGCGAGGCCGAGGAAGTGCATCGCCGCAACGCCGGACAGGCACAGGGCGGCGGCGAGGCCGCGGTACACCGGACCGTCGCGGGTCAGCGCCACCATGGCGGCGGCCGCGACGCTGATGAAGACCACGCCTGCGGAGGCGAGGGTGAGGCCGATGTCGTAGCGAATCTCGGCTGCGTCGTAACCCTGGATGGCGATGAAGTGGGCCGCGAAGACGCCAAGGCCGCCGATCAGGACGCCGAGCGCCGCGCGCGCCCGATGAAGCGCCCGGTGCGACGCGCGGGCGCGGGCGAGCAGGTGGCTGGCCGTGCACATGGCGAACACGCCCGCGACGACGGCGGCCGTGGTCCAGCGCCAGTCATGCTGGAAGGCTATGCAGTAGAGAATGCGGTCCAACGACAGCCCCCTTCAACCGGAGAGTATCCGGCGAAGGGGTGAACAAAGCGTGGGCGGGCGCCGGCCTCAGGCGCTGGCGGGCGCGACGATCACGGCGAACTCCTCGCCCATGACCCGGGTCGGATCGATCTGGCGGTCTCCGCGGCGCACCTCGAAGTGCAGGTGGGGACCGGTCGAGCGACCGGTCGACCCCACCAGGCCGATGCGTTCGTCGCCCTCGATGCGATCGCCGCTGGCGACGTCCACACGGCTGAGATGGCCATAGAGGGTGCTCATGCCGTTCGGGTGGCGGATCTCGATGAAGCGGCCGTAGCCGCCGGCGTCATAGCCGGTGCGCAGCACCTCGCCCTCGGCCGCCGAATAGACGCCGGTGCCGCGCGGCGCCGCGATGTCGACGCCCTGGTGGGCCCGGGTCCGGCCGTTGAGGGTGCGCATGCCGAAGCGCGAGTTGATGGAATAGCCCTTCACCGGCTGGATGAAGGCGATCTTGCGGGTCACCGGCCCGGCCGGCTCGGCCACGGCGGTCAGGGGCGGCGCCTCGGGCGCCGCGACAGTCTCGTAGGGGACGGGGCCCTCGGCCTCGGGGACGGGGGCGAAGGCCATGGCCATGACGGCGGCGGCGGTGAAACCGGCCACCTGGCCGGAGTGAATCAGAAACGACCGGGCGGTCGGCAACAGGCGTCGCATGGGCGGCGTCGGCTCCGTGTTCGGCTCGGGCAGAGCAGGGAAGGGACGCCCGGTCCCGCCGCTCCGGCGAAACCTGCGAAGGGGAGGTGTGCGTCCCTGGAGCCGGGAACCTGATGGCGAGCCGGGGCGACTTTGGGGCGGGCCGGGGCGGCAGGTCGTCGCACCCGGGAACCGAACGCAAAAAGGGCGCGCCGCCTGTGGCCGCGCGCCCTTTCGCCGAAACTTCCGAAGCTTACTGCAACGGCAGGGTGAAGGATATGGCGCCAACATGGCTGTCGGCGGCGTCGCCGAAGCGCCCGCGATAGCCGATCGTCATGGTCACCGGCCCGATGTCGGCGTCGACGCCGGCCGAGGCCAGCAGCGACCCGCCGAAGGGCTCCTCGAAGTCCCGCTCCAGCACCTGGGCGGGGTTGGAGGCGATGCCGACCCGGACCGGATCCCCGCCGTCGCTGAGGGTGTCGCGATAGCCGCCCTCGGCCCAGAAGCGAAGGCCGTCGCCGCCGCCCTCGGCGCGCAGGCCGATCTCCGCCGACGTCCCGCTCAGGGTCCGGTCGTCATAGGTGTACTGGGCGGCGATGCCCTGCTCGGTGTAGCTGTTCACATCGGCCGAGACGAAGCTGATCGCGGCGCGGGGCGACAGGGCGATGCCGCCCATGTCGAACCAGGTTCCCGCCTGCAGTCGGGCGCCGAAGCTGGCGCCCGAGCTCTGGCCCGAGTGAACCACGGGCGCGAGGGAGGTGGCGCGGGTGATGCCGTCGTAGTTGTCGATCGAGCCGCCGATCACGCCGCTGACGAACATGTCGCCCGAGCGCCAGCCGCCGGCGAAGTCGACGCCGAAGCTCTGCACGTCGAAGGCCATCGGCCCGGCCTCGACCTCGGTGGTCCGGAAGCTGGCGGCGATGCCGAAGCGCCGGGTTTCCGAGGTGACGTAGTCGAAGCCGACCCGTCCGCCCCAGCCGGTGGCGTCCGCGGCGGCGACCGGACCGCGCGCGTCGGTCTCGACGCTGTCGGCCAGCAGGCCGAAGGTCATCTGCATGCCCGGGGTCCAGGCGGCGCGACCGGACAGGCCCTCGCTGGCCAGGTCCAGCAGGTCCTCGCGCTGGCGATAGCCGGTCTCGGCCTGGACCGTCGACTGGGCGCCGAGGTCGCCATAGTACAGGTAGTCGTTGGCCAGGGCGGCGATCAGCCGGTGACCGGCGGCGGTCGGATGGACCCCGTCCCAGTACAGGTAGCCGTCGGGATTGGCGCAGACGGTGACGCCGTTGAAGCAGGCGTCGGTGACGTTGGTCAGGCCGAAGGCCCCCGGGTTCGCCGCCAGCGGATCGCTGATCTTGTACAGATCCATCAGGATGATGTTGGTGTTCGGCTGGAGCCCTGCCGTGGTCATCAGCTGGGCCTGCAGGGCGCTGTTGAAGCTCTGACCGGCGAAGTCGGCCAGAGGCGCCGCGACTGCGCCGGGGCCCTGGTTGAACTGGGGCGTGATGCCGAGGCGCGGCAGGTTGGTCACGAGGATGGTCCCCGCTCCGGCGGTCGCCACCTGGTTGACAAGAAAGTTGATGTCGCTGGCCGCGCCGAGCACGACGGGCGTGATCGCGCCGGTCGGGCTGGGCGACGCGCCCGCCGCGGGAATGGCCTGGAAGATGTTGTTGGCGCCGCCCAGGATGCTGACGAGGTCGTTGGCGCCGAAGGTGCCGCCGGCTCCGAGATAGGCCAGCAGCTGGTTGCGCATGCCGGGGGGCGACAGGGCCGAGTCGGTGCGCGCACCGCCGAAGGCGTAGTTGATGCTGCCTGTCACCGGGGCGCCCGCAGCGTAGCGGCCGGCGTTGAAGCCGAGCAGCTCGGTGAACACCGGGCCGTTGGAGAACCGGCCCTGGTAATACGGCGGCGACAGGGGCGTGGTCCCGCCCGTGGCCAGGTAGAGATTGCCGTTGTCGCTCAGGCTGTCGCCGAACACGACGAGACGGTTGTAGGTCTGGGCGTTCGCGGCCGAGGCGACCGCGCCCACGGCGGCGACGGCCAGCGCGGCGGCGGCCGCGTTGCGCAGGAAACGAGACATGAGAAACCTCCCTCGGCCGTCGGTTCGCGGCCGTTCCGCGTACTCTGCGCCGGTTCGCGTTCCACGCAAGATGCCGCTGCGGAAGCTTTTCAGTACAACGTCCGGAAGCGAAGCGTTCCGGCCACACCCCTGAGCGCCTGCAGGGCGGCCGGATCGTAGTCGCGGTCGACGTCGACGATGACGTAGCCGGTGCGCTCGTCGGTCTTGAGGTGCTGGCCGAGGATGTTCAGTCCGGCCTCGGCCATCGCCCGGTTCAGGTCGGCGAGGACGCCCGGCTGGTTGCGATGGATGTGCAGCAGTCGATGCGCTCCGGCCACCTCCGCCAGCTGCACGTTGGGCAGATTGACGCAGAAGGTGGTGTCGCCCCGGTTGAGGTAGGCCAGGAGGCGCTCGGCGGCGAAGGCCCCGATCGCCTCTTGCGCCTCCTCGGTCGAACCGCCGATGTGCGGGGTCAGGATGACGTTGGGAAGGCCGCGCAGCGGACTGTCGAACGGATCGGCGTTGGTTGCGGGCTCCTCCGGAAAGACGTCCACCGCCGCGCCGTGCAGGCGGCCGGACCCCAGCGCCGCCGCCAGCGCCTCGACGTCGACCACATGCCCGCGCGACAGGTTGAGCAACACGGCCCCGGGCCTCATGCGCGCCAGCTGCGCCTTGCCGAGCAGGGCCGTGTTCTCCCGCCGCCCGTCGACGTGCAGGCTGACCACGTCGGCCTCGGTCAGCAGGGCGTCGAGCGAGGCGACCGGGCGCGCGTTGCCGAGCGCCAGCCGCTCGGTGAGATCGTGGAAGATGACCCGCATGCCCAGGGCCTCGGCCAGCACCGACAGCTGCGAGCCGATGGCGCCGTAACCGACGATGCCGAGCGTCTTGCCGCGCAGTTCGCGGGCCCCCGCGGCCGACTTGTTCCAGACGCCCCGGTGCATGGCCGCGGACTTGTCGGTCACGTCGCGGAGCAGGGCGATGGTGAGGCCGACCGCCAGCTCCACCACCGAGCGGGTGTTGGAATAGGGCGCGTTGAACACCGCCACGCCGCGGCCCGCCGCCGCCTCGAGGTCGATCTGGTTGGTGCCGATGCAGAAGGCTCCGACCGCGAGCAGCCGGTCGGCGGCGGCGAGGACGCGGCCGGTCACCTGGGTCTTGGAACGGACCCCCAGCACATGGACGCCGGCGATCCGGGCGACCAGCTCGTCCTCCCCCAGGGCGCCGGACGCGGTCTCGACCGTGTAGCCTTCCGCCTCCAGACGGGCGACCGCCGCCGGGTGGATGTTCTCCAGCAGCAGGATGCGCATGCGGCTGCGGGGGTAGGACCAGCGGCCGGCAAGGCCTTCCGCGTGGAGCAGTTCGTCGATCGAGGCGGCCTCGGCGTCGGCGGCCGCGATCACGGGCGGGCGGCGGACGATCTCGGTGAAGGCGTAGAAGCGGTCGGCCGCGCCGGCCTGCCGGACCTCCGCGTCCGTCCAGCCGTCGCCGACCATGACGAGAGGCCGGGGCAGGGCGAGGCCGGCGATCGCCCGCGCCTTGCCCCCGGCTTCAGCCAGCGGATTGGCGGGGTCGACGCCCGTGGCCCGGCCGTCTGCGTCGTAGACCAGGTTGTTGGCCAGCACGTGGTCCGCCGCCACGCCCAGCCGCTGCGCCACCGGGGCGATGACGTCGCGGAAGCCGCCGGAGACGATGACGATCCGGTCCGGATGGTTGCGGAAGAAGGCGAGGTTGCGCTGCACCGAGGGTGTCAGCTCGTCGGCGATCCTCGCCGCCAGCGCCTCGACATGCCGCCGGTGCAGGGGCAGCAGGGCGAGCCGGCGCCGGAGCGCTTCGCCGAAACCGATCTCGCCGGCCATGGCCGCATCGGTCAGGCGGCCGATCTCGTCGCGGATCGCGGCGGCGTCGTGGGCGCCGTCGAGAGCGAGCGCGGCTAAGGCCTCCAGGCTCTCGATCCGGACGAGGGTGGAATCGAAATCGAAGACGAAGGTCGCCGCGTCAGCCATGGAGCGACCTTGGCCGACCTTCGCAGTCGCAGCAATGGGCTGCGGGCCCGGTTAGTGGCGGGTCATGCCGCGCAGCTTGCTGTCGGGCCGGCGGGCGTCGAGCGCGGCCGCGCCGACGGCGGCGGCGATCGTCGCCAGGGCCAGCAGGGCGCCGCCCTCGCGCGCGTGCGTGCGGGCGTAGTCGCCGGCGTCGCGGGCGTAGAGCCGCGCCTTGCGCCCGTGCTTGCGCATCGCCTTGCGCGAGGCGTGGCGGGCGTCGTGCAGGACGCGCTGCGAACGATGACGCGCCTCGTCCCCGAACTCGCCGGCGCGCTCGCCGGCCTCGTTCAGGCCGTGACGGACGGTTTCGGCGAGGTCCTCCATGCGGTCGCGCAGCGCCGCCGCGTCCACCCAGCCCCGCGGGTTGATCCGGCCGCGCAGCGTCTCGAGCCGGGTCGGGCCGGTGCGCTGGTTCAGCAGCAGGGTGGCGAGGCCGACGCCGGCCAGAACGGCCACCACGCCGGCCGCGATCCCGGGGTGCTTGCGCACTTCGGCAAGGGCGGAGAACTGTCTCACCATCGGATAATAAACCTCCTCGTCGAGGCCGTCCTCGGTCGGGTCGTACAGCCCGTCGTCGTACGGCTCCCAGGCGGAACGGCGGTCCCGCATGAGGCTAGGAGCGAACCGGGCGAAAAGTGGTTCCGCCACGCCCGGCAGGGCCGCGTAGAAGCTGGCGATCAGCCGGCCGCCGCCGCCGACGGTGATTTCGCGGATCGGATGGCTGGCGCAGTACAGGATGGTGTCGGCGACCACGTGGGTCGCATAGACCGGCTGGGGATTCTGCATCGCCTGACCGGTCAGGTTGCGGGCGTGCCGGCTGTAGGGCGTGTCGATGGCCGCCGGCTTGACCAGGCTGACGGTGATCGGGGCCTGCTCGCGCATCAGCTCCATGCGCAGGGCGTTGGTGAAGCCCTTCACCGCGTGCTTGGAGGCCGAGTACACCCCCTGCACCGGGACCGGGGCGTCGGACAGGATCGAGCCGACGTTGATGATCGCCCCGCCGTCGGGCCGCTCGCGCAGGTGCTCGACCGCCACCAGCGAGCCGTTGACCACCCCCCAGTAGTTGGTCTCGAACAGCCGCCGCTGGTCCTCCAGCGTCGTTTCCCGGATCGGGCCGAAGATCGTCACTCCGGCGTTGTTGACCCAGGTGTCGAAGCCGCCGAACAGCCGGCGGCATTTCTCCGCCGCCGCCGCCAGGGCGTCGTAGTCGGCCACGTCGGCGACCGCCCAGGCGACCCGCGCGCCGGTCCCCTGCAGCTCCTCGCACAGGGTCTTCAGGTCGCTCTCGCCGCGGGCGATGAGGAAGACGCAGGCGCCGGCCCGCGCCGCCCGCCGCGCCACCGCCAGTCCGATCCCGGACGTCGCTCCCGTCACCACGATGGCCTGCTGGTTCAGAGGCTTGAGCTTCGCTTTGGTCATCAAATCGCCGACAGGATGGAGCTGGAATCCGAGGTTTCCGGAACGGGGCCGCAACCCCGCCGGTTCCTGCTCTAGCACGCAGGTCTTACCATTCGCGAGCGGCGCGCCTATCTAGCCTCGCTCTCCGAGATCGCCCCCTGAAGGATCGCTCGTGACCGATCACGCGCCCGCCGCCGCACCCGTCGACAACATCGCCGCCGCCTTCCAGATCGAGGGCTGGCCGGTGCGCGGCCGCCTTGTGCGGCTGGGCGAGACCATCGACGCCATCCTCTCGGCCCACGCCTATCCCGAGCCGGTCGCCGGCCTGCTGGGCGAGGCCTGCGCCCTGGCCGCCCTCGTCGGCTCCAGCCTCAAGTTCGAAGGCCGGCTGATCGTCCAGGCCCAGGGCGACGGACCGGTGCGCTACGTCGTCGCCGACTACGACACGGCCGGCCATCTGCGCGGCTACTGCCGGTACGATGCGGACGAGGTGGAGGCGGCGTCGCAAGGCTTCGCCCGCCCCGGCGCGAAGACCCTGCTGGGGCAGGGGGTGTTCGTCATGACCCTCGACCGCGGCCCGGACTTCGAGCGCACCCAGGGCATAACCCCCATCGAGGGCGAGAGCCTGTCGCTGGCCGCCGAGCATTATTTCGAGCAGTCGGAGCAGGTGCCGACCAAGGTGCGCCTCGCCGTCGGAACCGTGAGCAGCGGCTACGGCCCCAGCTGGCGGGCCGGCGGCGCGCTCATCCAGCTGATCGCCGGCGATACGGCCCGCGGCTCGACCGAGGACGTCTGGGACCGCTCCCGCGCCCTGTTCCAGACCCTGGCCGACGACGAGCTGGTCGACCCGACCATCTCGCCCGAGACCCTGCTGTTTCGCCTGTTCCACGAGGACGGCGTGCGGCTGGAGGACGCGCGGCCGCTGCAGGCGCAGTGCCGCTGCTCCAGGGATCGCATCGCCGCCGTGCTGACCTCGTTCGGCGAGGAGGATCGCGCCGGCATGGTCGAGCCGGACGGCAAGATCCGCGTCACCTGCGAATACTGCGCCTCGGTCTACGAGCTGGAGCCGTCGGAGATCGGCGAGGGCTGAAGGCCGGCCGGCGGCGAGGCGGTGGTGGGACCCACCGCCAGCACGCCGTCAAAGGCGCCTCCGTCGACCGGCTCGAGGATGACGCCCCGGACGGCGGCGTCATAGGCGACGAAGGTCTCCTGGGCGCCGCAGTCAGGCTGGCAGCTCCAGCTCCGGCCGCCCTGCTGCGCAAAATGCAGGGTGAGCGTATCGGGGCCGTGCAGGTGGCCGGCCGCCGGCAGGCCGATCCCGTGCCTGTCCCCGTAGCCCAGTTTCCGGGCGTGAAGGTCGCCGACGAGGATGAGCAGGCGAGCGTCGGGCCGATCGACGAGAGGCCGGCTCATCCGGTAGGCCATCTCGAGCTCCCACCAGCCCTGGGAGCGCCCCCGGATGAACGACATGCGCGGCGCAAAGGGACGCAGCGCGATATCGTGTCCCGCCGCCTTCAGACGCCACAAGCCCAGGATCATGTCGAACATGGCCTGGCTGTGCCGGCCGTCGTTGCGACGCGGGTCGCCGAAGTCCCCGCCGCGCAAGATCCGCGTCGCAGTCGCCTCGTCCGTGGCCTCCATGACGAAGTCCAGCAGCGCCTGGTCGCTCTCCGGCATCTCGAGACCGACCGTGACGGGCCCCTGCCGGGCCGCCTCGCAGACGAGCCCGAGGAAGGCGGCCGGCGCCTCGACGGTGCCGTGGGTCTCGCCCACCACGATGATCCTTTGCGGCTGGTCCAGGAGTTGCCCGGCGCCGGGCGGTGCAACGCACGCCGGCTGACCCGCGAGCAGGGCCGCGGCCACAAGAGCGATCATCGGAACCTCCGGTTATGGCCGTGCTTCTGTGGACATTCGCCGGTTGAACCTTGGCCTCATTGTGACCGGCCCGGCCCGCGCGGCAAGCCTCACACCAGATGGAAGATCGAGTTGGCGAAGTTGTGCAGCAGGATCGGCAGGACCACGCTGCCGGTCTTCTCGCGGATCCACACCAGCAACAGGGCCGGGAGGCCGGTCAGGGCCAGGGCCGTGGCGTCGACGCTGAAGCCGCCGTCGGCGTAGCCCAGCGCGTGGGTCAGGCCGAAGGCGAAGGAGGAGACCAGAGCGCCCCAGCCCATCGGCGCGCCGAGCACCGACAGCGGGCGGCCGAACGCCTCGTTGAGCATCACCAGCAGCACGCCCCGGTAGAACAGCTCCTCGTCCAGCCCGGGCATGGTCAGCTGGAAGGCGAGCGTGTCCGCGTCGGCCGGCTCGGTTGGGAAGTAGAGGGCGAGGCCCAGGAACACCGCGACCAGAACGGCGGACAGCGCCAGCGCGCCCGGCCATCCTGTCCGGTAGTGCCGGAGGGTCACGCCGCTGCGCCGGAAGCCGAGCCAGGCGGCGACGGCCAGGGACAGCAGGACGGCCAGCGTCTTGCCCTCCCAGTTCCAGTCGGACGGGCCGAAGTCCAGCGGGATGCGGCCGTAGCCGCGCGTCAGAAGAGCGTCGTAGGCGACCATCAGCAGCAGGGCCGCGGCCAGCCACAGCCAGCGCACCCGCCCGCGCGCCACCGCCGCGCACAGCAGCCCGGCCGCGGCCGTCGCACCGACCCATCCCGACAGCACCCAGATCGCGTCCGGCATTCCTGTAACCTCCCGTGGCCCCGGCGAGAGGCGGGGAGGGAGGCCGGCGGATGCGCCTTACAGCGATTTAAGGCGGAGGGTCAGTACGCCAGCGCGATCCCGTCCTTGCGCATCTCGGTCGCCGCGCCGTAGGTCCAGCGCCCGCCGGGGTTCGGCTGGCGCACCACGTTCTGGTAGCCGCCAAAGCCGCCGTTCGGCGGGCCGAGGGTCCAGCCCATGGCCGCCAGCTGCGCCTTCGTGGCCTCGGGCACCCCGGTCTCGAGGTGCAGCACGCCGGTTCCCTCGGCGGGCTGGCCGGTGGGTTCGGACGAGCCTTCGTGCTGCCAGCGCGGCGCGTCGCCCGCGGCCTGCGGCTCCAGGCCGTAGTCGACCATGTTGATGATGATCTGGGCCTGGCCCTGGGGCTGCATGCCGCCGCCCATGACGCCGAAGGCCATCCAGGGCTCGCCGTCCTTGCACGCGAAGCCGGGGATGATGGTGTGGAAGGGCCGCTTGCCGGGGGCGTAGAGGTTGGGACTGCCGTCCTTCAGGCTGAACAGCTCGCCGCGGTCCTGGAACATGAAGCCCAGCGGCCGCTCGCCGTCGTCGGGCGCCAGGCCCGACCCCATGCCGCGGTAGTTGGACTGGATCCAGCTGACCATCATCCCATCGCTGTCGGCGACGGAGAAGTAGGTGGTGTCGCCCTGGGTCGGGGCGTCGCCGGGGAAGACGCGGTCCATCACCCGGTCCGGGCGGATCAGGCGCGCCCGCTCGGCGGCGTAGTCCTTGGAGTTCAGCCATTCGACCGGGGCGGCGGCGAACCTCTGGTCGGCGAAGAAGCGGGCGCGGTCCTCGAAGGCCAGCCGCTTGGCCTCGGCCTGGTGGTGGATCGAGGCGGCCGACTGGAAGCCCATGCCGGCGAGATCGAACTGTTCGCAGACGTTGAGGATCTGGTTGGTCGACAGGCCCTGGGTGTTCGGCCCGAGGCCGTAGACCTCGACCCCGCGATAGGTGGTGCGGATCGGCTCGACCCA
>Ga0154912_141_pt1 | contig 14679 bp, 16 predicted proteins | sample RifCSPhighO2_01_FD_105881 | JGI IMG/M metagenome (GOLD analysis project Ga0154912, IMG submission 105881) | Caulobacterales bacterium RIFCSPHIGHO2_01_FULL_70_19 | reverse complement strand
CCGAGGTGAACAGCAGCGCCGCCTCCTTGCGGTGCCAGCTGGCCAGCTCGGCCTCCAGGTCCACCGCCGAGCGCGTCGTGCCCGAGATGTTGCGCGTGCCCCCCGCCCCGGCCCCGGCCGCGTCGACCTCGGCCTTCATCGCCTCCAGCACCGCCGGGTGCTGGCCCATGCCGAGGTAGTCGTTGGAGCACCAGACCACCACCTCCTGCTCCGACCCGTCCGCACGGCGGCGGATCGCCCGCGGAAACCGCCCGCGCACGCGCTTCAGGTCGGCGAAGACGCGATAGCGCCCCTCCCCCTTCACCTGCTCAACGGCGGTCTGGAATGCGGCCCGGTAGTCGTACAAAGCGTCGGCTCTGCGCGGTGAAAATCACCCGCGTGATGCGCCGATCAGGGCGATTTGTCCACGCGAACGGCCCGACAAATCGCCGCAAGACCTTAATTGATAACGGTTCGCAATATTTTCGCCGGTCAGCCGCGCGGCAGCTCGTCCAGCCGGCCGCGCAGCATCTGCAGGATGGCCGAGAAGTCGCGATCGCCGTAGCCGAGACCGTTGAACATCTGGAACAGGGCCTCGGTCTGGGCGCCGAGCGGGGTCGAGGCGCCGGCCTTGGCGGCGGCGTCCTGGGCCAGCTTCAGGTCCTTGAGCATCATCGCCGCCGCGAACCCGCCCTCGTAGTTGCGGTTCGAGGGCGCCGTCGGCACCGGGCCGGGCCACGGGTAGTAGGTCGTGACGCTCCAGCTCTGACCGGAGGACTTGGCGACGATGTCGAACATCTTCACCGGGTCCAGCCCCAGCTTCTCGGCCAGGCCGATCGCCTCGCACGTGCCGAGCATGGTGATGCCGAGGATCATGTTGTTGCAGATCTTGGCCGCCTGCCCGGCCCCGTGGTCGCCGGCCCGGAAGGTGGCGCGGCTCATGGGCTCGAGGGCCGCCTCGATGCGGGCGAAGTCTGGCTCATCGCAGCCGACCATGAAGGCCAGCGTCCCGGCGTCAGCGGCCATGGTCCCGCCCGAGACCGGGGCGTCGGCGAAGGCGTAGCCGGCCTCCTTCGCCAGTCCCGCGACCTTGCGGGCGGTGTCCACGTCGATCGTCGAGCAATCCAGCAGCAGGGCCGACGTCGGCGCGGCGCCGATGATCTGCTCGCTGTAGACCTTCAGCACGTGCGGGCCGGCCGGGAGCATGGTGATCACGACGTCGGCGTTCTTCACCGCCTCGGCGACCGAGGCGGCCGGGGTGCAACCGGCGGCGGCGGCGCGGTCGAGCGCCGCCTGCGACAGGTCGAAGGCCATGACCGTCCGGCCGGCCTTCGCCTGGTTGGCGGCCATGCCGCCGCCCATGTTGCCGAGGCCGATGAAGGCGATGCGTTGGGTCATGGCGTCTCTCCCGTGTGATTGCGGGAGGGGTTAGCGCGGGCGGCGGCGATGCGCCAGCGTCCCTCCTTCGCTCACTCGGGCTTCTGGAAAGCGATCATGAACTGGCTTGTGCGGCCGCGGATCGACTCGTCGAAGACGTTGGCCGTGCGCGGATCGTCGTCGTTCCACAGGGCCGCCGCCTCGGAGCGGAGTTCGAAGCCCGCCGCCTCGACCTCGCGCACCACGGCCGCACGGTCGATCCGGTGCAGGGTATCGGCCGCCGAGAGGTCGGAGCCGTCGACGGCGTGATGGTCGATGACGACGTACCAGCCGCCCGGCCTGAGGGCCTCGAAGACGGCGGCGTTGACCTTCGCCGCCGTGTCCGTCGCGAACGGCGCCAGGTGGAGGTCGTGGTAGTTCTGCGCCGTGAAGACCAGGTCCAGCCCCGCCGGAAACTCCGGCGCGCCGATCGGCGAACGGATCACGTCGACGTTGGGCAGGCGGTCGGCGGCGTCGGCGGCCTCGCCGTAGGAGGCCTGGAAGCCGATGAACTCGGCCGGCTGCCAGGCGACGACATGCCCGCCCGGCCCGACCGCGGCGGAGAAGGCGCGGGTGAAGTAGCCGCCGCCCATGATCATGTCGCCGACCTTCCACCCGGGCTGGACGCCCGTGAAGCGCAGGGTCTGCTCCGTCATCCGGACCGCGTCGCGGGCGCGATCCTCGTCGGTGCGGAGCGGCGAGGCGAGGACGGCGGCGTAGTCGGTCCCGCCGGGCAGGGTCTGCACCGGCTCGGGGAAGGTCAGCGGCGGCGGGGTCTGAGCGGCCGCCGAGCCGGCGAGGAACAGACTGGCGGCGGCGACGGCGAGAAGGCGGTTCATGCGGGGGTCCCTCCCTATTCGGGCTTGCGGAAGCGGAACACGAAGCGGTCGGTGCGACCGCGGATGGACTCGTCGAAGACGCTGCGGCTGCGGTCGTCCTCCGGGTTGCGCACCACCTCGGTCGCGCCGTCGAAGACGAAACCGGCGGCCTCGACCTGGCGACGCAGTTCGGCCGATTCGATGCGGTGCAGGGTTCCGGCGACGGAGATCCCGGTCCCCGGGGCCGCCTCGTGGTCGAGGATGACGTAGAGGCCGCCCGGCTTCAGCGCCCGGAAGACGGCCGCGTTCATCGCCGCCACGTCGACGCCGAAGCGGGGGATGACGAAGTCGTGGTACTCCTCGCCCATGAAGACGACGTCCAGCGGGCGGTCGAAGCTCATCGTCTCGAGCGCCCCCGTGACCCGGCTGACGTTGCCGTAGGTCGCCGCCAGGCTGTCGGCGTAGGCGTTCTCGCGGGCCGAGGTCTGGTTGGGCACGAAGGCGTAGACGTGGCCGGACGGGCCGACCACCGGCGCGAACAGGTGGGTGAAGAACCCCTCCTCCGGCCGGACGTCGGCGATCACGTCGCCCGGACCGAGCCGCATGAAGGCCAGCATGTCGGCGGAACGTCGCAGGGCGTCGCGGGGACGGTCCGCTTCGGGCCGGTTCGGGTTGGCCAGGGCTGCGGCATAGGCGTCCGTCGCCGGCGCCTGGTGGTGGACCACCGTGGTCCCGCCGTCGGCGACGACGATGCAGCCGGACAGGGCCGCCGCGGCGGCGAGCGGCAGGGCGAATGTCGAGATACGGCGCATGGCGGGCTCCCCGGTTCCTGAGAACGGAGATACGCCGCCGGTTTCTCTCCGGATGCAACCCCTCAGACCAGCGGGGTCCATTCCTCTTCGTCCGGCAGCGGCGCGAACATGGCCTCGACCGCCGCGTCGGAGACCGCCTCCAGCGCCGCGGGCGACCATTTCGGCGCATTGTCCTTGTCGACGATCACCGCCCGCACGCCCTCCTGGAAGTCGTGGGTGCGCACCACGCGGCCGCCGAGGCGGTACTCCATGGCCATGTTGTCGGCGAAGCTGTCGAGGCGGCGCCCGGCGCGCAGCTGGCGCAGGGTGACCTTCAGCGATTGCGGCGACTTCGTCTTCAGCGTGGCCAGCTGGGCCAGGGCCCATTCGGAGCCGTCGGCCTCGAGGGCGGCGAAGATCGCCTCCACCGTGTCGAAGGCGAACAGCCGGTCGATGGACGCCAGGTGAGGCTCGATCGGCGCCTCGCCCGGGTCGGCCTCCAGCCCGTCCGCGACGTCGACCGGGTGGGCCGGGTCCGCGGCGAGAATGGCGCGGAAGGCCTCGAGCGCGTCCGTCGGCAGGTAGTGGCTGTGGATGCCGAGGAAGACGGTGTCCGCCGCCTTCAGCCGCGCCCCGGTCAGGGCCAGCCAGGTTCCGGTCTCCCCGGGCAGGCGCGGCAGGAACCAGCCGCCGCCGACGTCGGGGAACAGGCCGATGCCGGTTTCCGGCATGGCGTAGGTGGTGCGTTCGGTGGCGATGCGCACGTCGGCCGGCTCGGAGATGCCCACCCCGCCGCCCATGACCACGCCGTCGACGATCGCCGTGATCGGCTTCGGATAGTCGAACAGAAGGTGGTTGAGCTTGTACTCCGTGTCGAAGAAGGCGCGGGCCTCGGAGGCGTCGCCCCTGCCGCTCTCGGCGATCATGCGGATGTCGCCGCCGGCGCAGAAGCCGCGCTCGCCGGCGTGGTCGATGAGGATCGACTTCACCGCGGCGTTCTCCCGCCACGCCAGCAGCGCCTCGATCATCGCCTCGCACATGGCGCGGTTCAGCGCGTGCAGGGCCTTGGGCCGGTTCAGCGTCAGGCGGCCGACCCCGGATTCGACGCGGGCGAGGACTTCGGGTTCGAGGGTCATGTCGTCGCTCACTGCCGCATCATCTCCCGCGCCGTGATCACCCGCATGATCTCGTTGGTGCCCTCGAGGATGCGGTGGACGCGCAGGTCGCGGACGATGCGCTCCAGCGGGTAGTCCTTCAGATAGCCGTAGCCGCCGTGCAGCTGCAGAGCCTCGTCGGCGATCTGGAAGCAGGCGTCGGTGGCCAGCCGCTTGGCCATGGCGCACCACTTGGTCTTCTCCGGATGGCCGGTGTCGATGGCCCAGGCGCCGCGCAGCACCATCAGCCGGGCGGCCTCCAGCTGGGTGGCCATGTCGGCCAGCTTGAACTGGGTGTTCTGGAAGTCGGCGATCGGGCGGCCGAACTGCTTGCGGGTGGCGACGTACTCCTGCGCCGTCTCCAGGGCGAGGCGGGCGCCCCCCAGCGAGCAGGCCGCGATGTTCAGCCGGCCGCCGTCCAGCCCCATCATGGCGTAGCGGAAGCCGTCGCCCTCCTTGCCCAGCAGGTTCGCCGCCGGGACGCGGCAGTCGTCGAAGCTGACGATGGCGGTGGGCTGGCTGTTCCAGCCCATCTTCTTCTCCTGCGCGCCGAAGGAGAGACCCGGGGCGTCCTTGTCGACCACGAAGGTCGAGATGCCCTTCGGCCCCTCCCCGCCCGTGCGGGCCATGACGACGTAGACGTCCGAGGTCCCGGCGCCGGAAATGAAGGCCTTGGAGCCGTTCAGCACCCAATCGTCGCCGTCGCGTTTCGCCGTGGTGCGCAGGGCGGCGGCGTCGGAGCCCGAGCCCGGCTCGGTCAGGCAGTAGGAGGCGATCCGCTCCATGGCGACCAGCGACGGCACGTAGCGGGCGCGCAGGTCGTCGGAGCCGAAGCTGTCGATCATCCACGTGGCCATATTGTGGATCGAGATGAAGGCGGCGGTCGAAACATCGCCGCGGGACAGCTCCTCGAAGATCACCGCCGCCTCGACCCGGCCCAGCGCCAGGCCGCCATGCTGCTCGCCCGTGTAGATGCCGCAGAAGCCCATCTCCGCCGCATGGCGCATGACGTCGACCGGGAAATGCTTGGTCTCGTCCCACTCGGCCGAGTGCGGGGCCAGTTCGGCCTCGGCAAAGGCGCGGGCGGCGTCCTGGATGGCGCGCTGGTCGTCGGTGAGGGCGAAGTCCATGGGCGTTTCCTCGTGTCGTAGGCGGCGCTTCTAGCGGAACCGGCGACAAACTGAACCCTCTCCCCGTCGCGCGGCCTTCGTCTATAAGCGCGGCCATGAGCACGCCCTTCGCCCCCGCCGCCTTCCCCTACGCCCGTCCCCGCCGCCTGCGGGGCAGCCCCTGGGTGCGCCGGCTGGTGGCCGAGACGACGCTGACGCCGGCCGATCTGGTCTGGCCTCTGATCGTCCACGACGGGGCGGAGGACCGCGTGCCGGTGGCGTCCATGCCCGGCGTGTTCCGGCTGTCGCCGAAGGCGGCGGCGGCGGCGGCCGTCGAGGCCCGCGATCTCGGCATCCCGATGGTGGCGCTGTTCCCCAACGTCGACGCGGCGATCAAGGACGGGGTCGGCACAGGCGCCACGGATCCGGACGGCCTGATCCCGGACTGCATCAGGGCGATCAAGGACGCGGCGCCGGACATCGGGGTCATGACCGATGTGGCGCTGGACTGCTACACCGACCACGGCCACGACGGGGTGCTGGAGGGCGGGCGGATCGTCAACGACGCGACGCTGGAGCGCCTGGCCGAACAGGCCTTCATCCACGCCCACGCGGGCGCCGACGTGGTCGCGCCCTCGGACATGATGGACGGTCGGGTTCAGGCGATCCGCGAGGCGCTGGAGGCCAACGGCCTGCAGGACGTGCTGATCCTGTCCTACGCCGCCAAGTACGCCTCGGCCTTTTACGGCCCCTATCGCGACGCCGTGGGTTCGGCGAAGGCGCTGAGCGGGGACAAGAAGACCTACCAGATGGACTACGCCAATACCGACGAGGCCCTGCGCGAGGTGGCCATGGACATCGCCGAGGGCGCCGACGCGGTGATGGTCAAGCCGGGCATGCTGTATCTGGATATCGTGCGGCGGGTGTCGGAGACCTTCCGCGTCCCGACCTTCGCCTACCAGGTGTCGGGCGAGTACGCGATGATGCGGGCGGCCATGGCCAACGGCTGGCTGGACGAGGAGCGGGCCATCCTCGAGAGCCTGCACGCCTTCAAGCGGGCCGGCTGCGCCGGTGTGCTCAGCTATTTCGCGCCGCAGGCGGCGCGTCTGCTGGGCTGACGGCGGCTCTCGGACGGCGGGAGGCGATGAACCTCGGCCGCGCCGGACGGTTTGGCATGCATGCCCAACTCCTCCGTCACCGGCGGTGACGAGCGCCGCTTCCTGCGCCGCGCCGCCCTCGTCCTCGCCGCCCTCGCGGCCGTCTACCTTTTCTGGCAGCTGAGCGGCCCCCTGCTGCTGGCCTTCGGCGCGGTGATCGTGGCGGTCCTGCTGCGGACCATCGCGGACCCGATCACGCGCCGAACGCCACTGCCGGACGGCGTGGCCGTGCTGGTCGCCGCGCTCACCGTGGCGGCGCTTCTCGCCGCCGCCATCTGGCTGTTCGGTTCGGTCATCGCCGACCAGACGCAGGAGCTGGTCGCCAACCTCCCCACCTCCGCGGCCGAGCTTCAGTCGATGGTGGCGTCCTGGCCGTTCGGCGATCAGATCGCGGGCCTCGACGGCTCGGGGCTGATCGGCGGAGCGGGCGGGCTCGTCGGGCGGGTCGGCGGCTATGCGGTCGGCACGCTCGGGGTGATCACCAGCTTCGTCCTGCTGATCGTCGCCGGCGTCTTCCTCGCCGCCAATCCGCGAACCTATCGCGACGGTCTCATCGTGCTGTTTCCGCCGGACCGGCGTCCGGTCCTGCGCGAAGCGGCCGACACAACCGGCCGCGCGCTGAAGGCCTGGCTGACCGGCCAGCTGGTGGACATGGTGGTGGTCGGCGTGCTGACCGGGGTCGGCGTGGCCCTCGTGGGCCTGCCCTCGCCCCTGGCCCTGGGCCTGATCGCCGGCCTGCTCGCCTTCGTGCCGATCGTCGGGGCCATCGCCGGAGCGGTCCCCGGCCTGCTGCTCGCCGCCCAGGGCGGTTGGGAGCTGATGGGCTGGACCCTGCTCGTCTACGTCGTGGTGCAGCAGGTCGAGGGCAATCTGATCTACCCCTTCATCCAGAAACGGGCGGTGGAGCTGCCGCCGGTCCTGACCATGTTCGGCATCCTCGCCTTCGGCGCCCTGTTCGGCTTCGCGGGCGTGCTGGTGGCGGCGCCGCTGCTCGTCGTCCTCTTCGTCAACGTCCGGCTGCTCTATCTGCGCAAGACTCTCGGCGAGGACATCACGGTGCCCGGCGAGGTCGCGAAGCCGACGGACCGGAGGGTCAAACCTGCGTCGTCCAGCCGTCCCAGGCGGCCTCTACGTTCGGCGGAAGAATAGCCGACAAGGCGTTGAAATCCATGTCGAGATGGAGATTGGTCAGCACCGCGCGCTTCACGCCCGCGCGGGCGATCCAGTCCAGCGTGCGATCGAGGTGGGCGTGCGTCGGATGCGGCGTCCAGCGCAGCGCGTCGACGATCCACAGGTCGCAGCCGCGCACCGCCGCCAGCGCCGCCTCGCCGAGGTCGGAGACATCCGGGGAATAGGCCACGCCGCCGAACCGGTAGCCGACCGATCGGATCGGGCCATGGCCCTGGTCGAAGGTGAGGACAGGGATGGCGCCGCCCCGCCCCTCGACGCTCCAGGGCAGGCCGTGCGCCGGCAGCGAACGAGCCTCGAGAATGGCCGGATAGCCGTTGACGCTCTCGAAGATGTAGCCGAAGCGCTGCGTCAGGGCGGCGCGCGTCGGATCGTCCATGAAGGCCGGTATGCGCCGGCGGGCGTGCATGGCGAAGACGCGCAGGTCGTCGAGGCCGTGCGTCTGGTCCGCGTGGTCGTGGGTGTAGAGGACGGCGTCGACGCGGCGGACCTGCGCCGCCAGCACCTGCTGGCGCAGGTCTGGCGAGGTGTCGACCAGCACGGTGGTGACGCCGTCGGCGCTGTGGCGACGGACGAGCAGCGAACAGCGCAGGCGGCGGTTCTTCGGTTCGGCCGGATCGCACGCGCCCCAGTCGCCGTCGCCGCGCGGGACGCCGCCGGACGACCCGGAGCCGAGGATGACGACCTCCAGCTCGCCCGCCGCCTTCGTCATGCGCCCTCCGGCCGTGGAATGGTGTCGAACAGGGCGAAGAAGGCGTCCGTGGTCCGCGTCTCGGCCTCGTCCCGCGTCCAGCCGCGGATCTCCGCCAGCTTGTCCAGCACGAGGCCGACATAGGCCGGCTCGTTGCGGCGGCCCCGGTGCGGAACAGGGGCCAGGTACGGGCAGTCGGTCTCGACGATGATGCGGTCGGCAGGCATGGCCGCCACGATCTCCCGCACCTCCGCGGCAGCCTTGAAGGTGGCGATGCCGGAGACCGAGAACCATCCGCCAAGTTCCGCCGCCTTTTCCGCCAGTTCTCGGCCCGACGTGTAGCAGTGCATCAGGAAGCGGAAAGGCGCCCTCGCCTGCTCTTCCTCCAGGATGGCGGCCATCGTCTCGTCGGCCTCGCGGGTGTGGACCACCAGCGGCAGGCCGGTGCGGCGGGCCGCCTCGATATGCCGGCGAAACACCGCCGCCTGCACGTCGCGGGGGCTGAGGTCGTAGTGGAAGTCCAGCCCGCACTCGCCGATGCCGACCACCTTCGGGCGCGCCGCCAGTTCGGTCAGCCGCTCAGCGGTCAGGTCGGGGTAGTGCCGCGCCTCGTGGGGATGGACGCCCACCGTGCACCAGATGTCGTCGTGGGCCATGGCAAGGCCGTGCGTCGCCTCGAAGGTGGCCAGCCGGTCCGAGATCTCGACCATCAGACCGACGCCGGCCTCGCGCGCCCGGGCGATGACGGCGTCCCGGTCCTCGTCGAACTGGGGCGCATGCAGGTTGACGTGGCTGTCGATGATCATCCGCGCGCGGCCTTGGTCCGTTGCAGGTCGGCGAGCGCGCCGGCCAGCACGTCGCCGCGGTCGAGGTTGATGGCCGCGGCGCGGTCGGGAAGCTCCGACAGGCGGCTCCACAGTTCGGCCCAGCGCGAGCCTGCGGCCCCCTCCTCCAGCGCACGCACCTTCACCGCCGCGATCAGACGGTCCATCAGCACCTCGAACCGCGCCTGTCCCTCCGCGCCGCGGAACCGGTCGGCGACGGCCATGGCCTCGGCCCGATCGAGGCTCTCGGCCGCGACCCAGGCCTGGGCTAGCTGGTCGGCCTCCAGGGTCGCGCCCGAGGCCAGGGCGAGCGCCTGCCCGGGCGAGCCGGCGGCCATGGCCGCGATGCGGGCCGCCTCGGTCGAGGACACGCCGGTGCGGTTGCGCACCAGCTCCTCCAGCGCATGCACCGGCCAGACCGGGAAGGCCAGCCGGCGGCAGCGTGAACGGATGGTGGCCAGCAAGCGGCCCGGCGCATGGGTGACGAGGAACAGCACGCCGCGCTCGGGCGGCTCCTCGAGCACCTTGAGCAAGGCGTTGGCGGCGTTGAGGTTCAAGTCGTCGGCGGCGTCGATGATGGCGACGCGCGCCTGGGCCTGGGACGGACTCTTCGAGAAGAACTCTGGCAGTTCGCGGGCCTGGTCGACCGAGATCGACTTCTTCGTCTTGCCGCCCTCGACGGCCCGTTCCAGCACCAACAGGTCCGGGTGCGCCTGGGCCGAGACCAGCCGCGCAACGGGGTCGGACGGGCTCGTCCCGAGCAGCCCGCGCGAGGGGTCCGGCGCGGCCCCCAGCAGACGGCGGGCGGCCCGGTAGGCGAAGGTCGCCTTGCCCGCCCCCTCGACCCCACAGAGCAGCCAGGCATGGTGCAGCCGGCCCTTGCGCTGCGCATCGAGGAAGGCGGCCTCGGCCGCCACATCCGGGATCAGGTCGAAGCGGTCGCGCGGATGCTCGCTCACAGCAGCCGCTCCGCAACGGCCGCCCAGACCCGCGCAGTCACGGTCTCCAGATCGCCGTCGGCGTCTATGATCACGCAGCGTTCGGGATGGGCCGCGGCGATCTCGCGGAAGCCTTGCCGCAGACGCTCATGGAAGGCCTGGCCCTTGGATTCGAAGCGGGTCTCGAACAGGCCGCGACCGAAGGCGCGCTCCAGCCCCACCTCGACCGGCAGGTCGAAAACGAGGGTCAGGTCCGGCTGCGTGACGCCGACCACGGCCGAATCCAGCGCCTCGATGAAGTCGGCGGCCACCCCGCCGCCGGCGCCCTGGTAGGCGCGACTGGAATCGGCGAAGCGATCGCACACCACCCAGCGACCGGCGGCCAGGGCGGGCCGGATGGTGCGCTCCAGATGGTCCGAGCGGGCCGCGAACATCAGCAGCGTCTCGGTCATCGGCGACCAACGGCCGGCGTCGCCGTTGAGGGCGAGATTGCGGATCTCCTCCGCGCCGTCCGAGCCGCCTGGCTCGCGGGTCTGAAGCACCTCAAGGTCGCGCGCGCGGAGGCGATCCACCAGACGCGCCACCTGGGTCGACTTGCCGGTTCCCTCGCCGCCTTCAAAGGTGATGAATCTGCCCTGGGTCACGGCGCGCACAATGGCGGCCCCGGCCCGGTTCGCAAGGGGTCAGGCGCCCGAGACGGTCGTCGCTTCGGGATAACCCCGGGACACGACGGCCCGCCGCGAGCGCTCGGCTGCGTCGGGGTCCGGCCACGGTCCCACCAGCACGCGGTAGGCGCCCGGCCCGGCCACGTCCACCGTGGCGCTCCCGCCCAGGTGGTCGGCGACGCGACGGGCCTCCCGCGGATCGCTCCAGATCCCCGCCTGCACCCAGACGCCGCCGGAGACCGCCGGCGACGGCGCTGTCGCGGGGGGTGGCGTGAACCCAGGCGGCGGCGTCGCGGCGGCCCGGGCGTAGGGAACCGGCTCCGGCGCCGGAGAACGCTGAGCTTCCGCCTGCTGCAGCACAGTCCCGCCGCCGAGCCGCGGGGCCCGCCCGAGATAGCGGACCCTCACCTCGCCCACGCCGGCGCGGCGCAGATCCAGAGCGTCGGCGGCGCCTCGCGACAGGTCGATGATCCGGCCGTCCACGAAGGGCCCGCGGTCATTGACGCGCAGCACCACCCGCCGGCCGTTGGCGAGGTTGGTGACCTCCACCAGTCCCGGAAGCGGCAGGGTCTTGTGGGCGGCGGTCAGGGCGTTCATGTCGAAGCGCTCGCCGGTGGCCGTGGGCCGGCCGTGGAACTGGTCTCCGTACCAGGACGCCAGGCCCGTTTCGTCGTAGTTCGGCTGTTCCTGGGGTCGATACCAGCGGCCGCGGATCTGGTACGGGCGCATGGTGCCCGAAACGATCGGCGCGGGATCGGTGACCACGGGGATCCCGCCGCCGCCGCCGGCGCGCGGGCCGCTGGCGCAGGCCGCGACGACCGACAGCAGCAGCGCCGCCAAGAGACCCTTGAGAAGTTTCGCCGCCATGCCCCCGCTCCGGATGGCGGCGAGGATGGCAGGCAAGATTTCCGCTTTGGTTAACGACCGCCTTATGCGCTATGCGGCCTCTCCGCCCCGCGCGGCGCGGACAGGTGGCCGAGTGGTTTAAGGCAGCGGTCTTGAAAACCGCCGTGGGTGCAAGCCCACCGTGGGTTCGAATCCCACCCTGTCCGCCATCGGCCTGTTCGCAGGTGTCCAAACCGGACAAAAATGTCCGGTTAACGGTAAGTAATTCCTCACCTTACCCACTACCGCTGTCCGCCAATGCGTGCCAGAATTCGCTGCAATCCGCGACAGATGCGGGGGTAGCAGCGGGGGTACGCATTGCGCGCAATCGAGCGTCTTTCGGCAAGGACGGTGGCCAGTCTGAAGGAGCCTGGAAAATATCCCGACGGCGCCGGCCTCTACCTTCAGGTCGCCGCCGGCGGCTCGAAATCCTGGATCTTTCGCTACCGGGTCGGTCCGCGCGAACGGGAGATGGGACTGGGCTCCCTGCTTACAGTGTCGCTCGCTGAAGCGCGAGAGGCCGCACTGCAAGCTCGCAAACTCCGTCACAAGGGCATCGATCCCATCGAGGCCAGGCAGTCGGCTGATCTTGAGAGAAAAGCCGAAGCGGCGCGAGCGATGACGTTCGATGAGGCGGTGACCGCCTATCTGAAAACTCGCACCGGAGTTCACGAGAACGCCAAGCACGCGGCCCAGTGGCCGAGCACGCTGAAGACCTACGCGTCACCGCACTTCGGAAAAGTCCCGGTCAATCGCGTCGACACCCCCATGATCATCAGCGCGCTGGAGAAGATCTGGACGACCAAGACGGAAACCGCCAGCCGGGTCCGGGGGCGGATCGAGCGTGTCCTCGACTGGGCTACGGTCAGTGGCCTTCGACAGGGGGAGAACCCGGCCCGCTGGAAGGGTCATCTGGACATGCTTCTCCCGGCGAAGAGCAAGGTTGCCAAGGTCGAGCACCACACGGCCCTGCCGTTCGCGGAGGTCAGCGACTTCATGACGACCCTCAGGGCCCAGGCCGGCCAGGCGGCGAGAGCACTGGAGTTTACAATCCTCACCGCGGCGCGGACCAGCGAGGTTATCGAGGCCACCTGGAAGGAAGTGGATCTGGAAGCCGGAGTCTGGACCGTGCCCGCGGCGCGCATGAAGGCCAAAAAAGAACATCGTGTGCCGCTGTGCGCCGCGGCTGTGGCGCTGTTGAAGTCGATGTCAGCGGGCGGCGCCGATACGCCGTTGTTCGAAGGTCAGCGCGCCGGTCGGCCGCTCAGCAATATGGCCATGCTGAAGATGCTCGAACGCATGGGGCGGAAGGATCTGACGGTGCACGGGTTTCGCAGCACCTTCCGGGACTGGGCGGCGGAATCGACGTCCTACCCAAACGAAGTCGTCGAGATGGCTCTGGCCCACACAGTCTCCAACAAGGTCGAGGCGGCATACCGGCGCGGCGACCTGTTCGAGAAGCGGAGAGCTCTGATGGAGGATTGGGGGAAGTATGTTTCAGGGAACCAATAACAGGTCACCCGACGATTTCTGCGACGATCCGGTTCGGTTCGATGCCGAATTCGAGAGGCAGCTGAGCCTCTGCCTGTCGCGCAAGCCGAACAGGGCGGCGGAATGGATCTTCGCCAAAGGTGAACTCCAGCTCCGGGTGGCGGAAGTCTTGATATCCGGAGAGCACGACCCGGCCTTGGCGCCTCGGCACCCTCTTACGAAGGCCGAGCAAACGAGAAAGAGGAAACAGATCGAGATAGCTGGCCGCTATCTGGCGATGCTGGCGGAGTTTCAGCAGCGGACAGGCGCCCACCCGGACGTGGCTCGACTGTTCGGCATGATCGTTCCGATGGCCTTCGTCACAGGCATGGCCTGTCACGAGATTTCTCAGCGACATCAGGAGCTGCTCGGCAGCCACGCCTATCTTGAGGCGTGGAAAGCTGCGCGCGCAAAGACGGCAAGGCGCTCGGCATCCATGCGGGCAAGCTGGAAGGAAAAGCTCACCCCGACACTCCAGCTGTTTCTGAAGAAATATCGCGGGACCGACACCTATACCGCGATGGCCAGGCGGTTCCTCACGGAGAACCCGGCCATCGATCGCAAGGAAAGGGCCATCCGTGAGCTGATCCGGTCGGTGCTCGTTAAGGAATCGGACACCACCCTGGATTCCCGTTCGTCGACGAACGGTTGCTGACAACGGCCCCCAGCTGCGTACTTGTGTCGTCGCCTCAAACCGGAGACGACACTCATGCAAACCCTTCCCCCGCCCTCTGTGGCCGCCCTGACGGTCAACGAGTTCTGCCGCCGTTATTCGGTGTCCCGCACCACCTTCTACGATCAGGTGAAGGCCCGCCGCCTCGAGGTCAGAAAGGTCGGCCACAAGTCGATCGTACTGACCGAAGAGGCTGAGCGTTGGCTGGCCGCCCTGCCATCCTCCTGCGGTCCTCGCGGATCGACGGAGGTCTCGCGATGACCGGACCGAAACCCTCGCGCAAGCTCCACAAGGAGCGCCTCAACATCCGCCTGTCGAAGGGGAGCGCGGAGTTCCTCCGCCTCTACGCCAGCAAGACTGGCTGCACCATCAGCGAACTGACCGAGGGCATCATCGGCGAGTACCGCGCCACTCAGGAGAACTATTTCATCAAGAGCGCGGCCTATTTCGGCTTCATCAACGCCGCGCTCACTACCATGGTCGTCACCCGGCTGTTCGAGCCGCAGAACGTTCTCACAGACTCTGTGGACCGCATCAAGTTGGAGATCTCCAAAGAGGCCAGCAGGCTTTTCGGGGAGCAGCCTCCTGCGCCGTTCCCCGACGATTGCTCCTGGTCCGGCGACGACCGTCTCTGGCGGCTCCACCAGGCGTTCGCGGCGCATTACCTTCGGCGAACGGGGGATCTTCCTCAGATCCACAACATGCGATGATGTCGACAGCCCAGAGGTCGGTTCAGCAGCGTTGCGACCGCCGCCTGAACCTTGTGACGTGACCCCCTCAAACTCCTCCAGGAATAGCTAGAGTCCGCCCCTTGAAAGGACGGACAGAATGAAGCGGTCACGGTTCACGGAAGAGCAGATC